>Ga0183099_1001556_pt1 | contig 13057 bp, 10 predicted proteins | sample Biomet1_FD_127788 | JGI IMG/M metagenome (GOLD analysis project Ga0183099, IMG submission 127788) | Microbial communities from bioreactor (seeded with anoxic lake sediment) at LBNL, California, USA - Biofuel metagenome 1 | ecosystem: Engineered > Bioreactor > Anaerobic > Unclassified ... | reverse complement strand
GGCGCAGGGATATATGCCCTGAGAAAAGTCCGCTGGAGCCATCCGGTCTGGCATCTCTTTGTGCTCGGCGGATCGGCTCTTCATTTTTTCTCGATTCTACTGATCATCTGAACAATACTGTTATACCCTTTCGTTGCTGAATGGTACGCCCTTTTCATGCGATCAGCAAAACCGATAATGGTATCTGTCAGTGAAAACACAGGGTTCTTCTTGTCATTACCCTATCGATGCGCGTATACTGTCCGCTATGGAAAACATGAGACGAACCGTCACCTGCGGGGATCTCCGCAAGGAAAACGACGGACAGACAGTGATATTGAACGGTTGGGTCCACCGCAAGAGAGATCATGGCGGAATATCCTTTATCAACCTGCGCGATCGGTACGGACTGACCCAGGTAGTCGTCGATTCAGACGCTTCTTCCCAGCTTGCCGCGGTCGCTTCCGAACTTAAAATGGAGTACTGCATCGCTGTAGAGGGTGTCGTCAGGGCCCGTCCCGATTCCATGGTCAATTCCGACATGGCCACCGGTACCATCGAGGTTGTCGCGAAGAAGATCGAAATCCTTTCGACCTCGGAAACCCTTCCCTTTCTTATCGATGAAAAAACCAACGCCAGCGAGGACCTCCGCCTCAAATACCGTTACCTCGATCTGCGCTCTGATACCATGCAGCAACATCTCATTCTTCGCTCGAAAGTTGCGTTCGCAACCCGGCAGTACCTCACAAGCAAGAATTTCCTCGAACTCGAGACGCCAACCTTTATAGCCTCGACACCCGAAGGCGCTCGCGACTACCTGGTCCCCTCACGTCTCTACCCCGGAAAATTCTACGCGCTGCCCCAGTCACCGCAGCTCTACAAGCAAATCCTCATGGTTTCAGGTTTTGACCGCTATTTCCAGATCGCCCGCTGCTACCGCGACGAAGACGCCCGCGGGGACCGCCAGCCGGAATTCACCCAGATCGACATCGAAATGAGCTTCGTCAACCGCGAGGACATCCTCAGCCTTCTCGAGGGACTCATGGGTCATATTTTCAAGGAAACCCTGAATGTATCGCTCCCCGCCAAATTCAACCGCATTGCGTATGACGATGCCATCGATCTGTACGGGACCGACAAACCCGAACTCCGCTTTGACATGAAGATGCAGGACGGAGCATGCCTGGCAGAACTCGGAAGTTTCCAGGCCTTCAAGGAGGCCCTGGCCGCAGGCGGAAAGATCAAGGCCCTTGTCGTTCCCGGAGTCGCAGAAAAATACAGCCGAAAACTCATCGAGGAACTCGAGTCTACCGCAAAAATCTACAAGGCCCGGGGTCTTGCCTGGATGAAGGTAAACGCAGGTTCCGACGGCAACGCGAATCTTGAAGGCGGAATATCAAAGTTCTTTGAAGGAAAGACCGCCGATGTCTGCGCTGCTCTGGGCGCCAAGGCGGGAGACCTCCTCCTCTTTGTCGCCGACACCAAGGCAAAGGTCGCCTGCACAGCACTCGGAGCCGTCCGAACCAGGCTCGGCAAGGACCTCGGACTGTGTGAGGAAGGACGCTTCGAATTCGCCTGGATTGTCGACTTCCCGATGTTCGAGTGGAACGAAGAAGAAAACAAGTGGGATACCGCCCACCACATGTTCACCTGGCCGCAGGAAAAATATCACTCCACCCTCGAATCCGATCCGGGAAGCGTGAAAGGTGACCTTTATGACCTTGTCCTCAACGGTTACGAACTTGCTTCCGGATCACTCCGCATCCACGATCCCGCGCTCCAGAAAAGGATATTCAAGATAGTCGGTTTCAGCGAGGAAGAAGGCCAGAAGAATTTCGGATTCCTCACCGATGCGTTCAAGTTCGGCGCACCTCCCCACGGAGGAATCGCCCCCGGCCTCGACCGTCTAGTAATGCTCATGGCAGGAGAAACCTCAATAAAGGAAGTAATCGCCTTCCCGAAAAACAGCTTTGCAATAAGTCCGATGGATGACTGTCCGCACGAGGTTAACCAGAAACAACTCGACGAATTGCATCTGAGCATTGTAAAGTAAGCAGGAAGATTCGATACTTTCTGTAATGGAAAGCAATATCGATATGAGTAAGTCAAAAACTGCTTATGCGTTTACGGTTGGAGTATTGATCGATTCAGTCGACAGCTACTTCAACCATCGCACAATTTGTGATCTTATCGACGCCGCCGAGGAAAAGAACATCCACCTTGTCTTCTTCTTCGGCGGCAGCCTTTCCGGCGACCAGGACCGCGGACAGTTCAGTTTCGCTTATAGTCTGCCTGACAAGGCGACAATACAGGCCTTGATCGTATTTCCCCATTCCATAGCCCCGTATGATACCCGGTCGACCGTACGCCTCGTCCTCGAACAGTACCAGGACATCCCTGTTTATTCTTTTTTCGAGGATTTGCAACCATACTACAGCATCTGGCCCGAAACTGAATCGGCAATCGAATCCATGATCAGCCATCTGGTGGAAGATCACCATTACCGGCGCTTCGCCCTCCTGATGGGGCCGGACGCAGCCCAGAGCCTCTCTCGACGACGCAAGGAAAAGATCGAAAGTATACTGACAGGATACAACATCACGATTGAGCCTCATTCGATCTATACCGGAACCTTTTCGGCACGGGACGGGAAAAATACCGCAGAGCAGATACTCACCCATCCGGCGGATGCGCCTGACGTACTCATTTGTATGAATGACCAGATGGCTATTGGCGCTGTCAAGGAATTCTTGCATAACGGTATTGCCATCCCGGAGGACCTCGCCATCGTTGGTTTTGACGATGTCGAGGAAAACAGTTCGCTCCCCTGTTCCTTGACTTCCATCAATTTCCCAGTATGGGAAATGGTCACGTCCCTGATCGAGAGAATTTCGTCAGACCTGGAGGGTACTACCCTGTACCAGAACGATAAAATACGCTTCCAGGCGGAATTCATGCACCGGGAATCCTGCGGATGTACCTCGTGGTTCGAAAAAAAAACAAGAAAGAACGAATCCTTCATTCCGCTTGACCAGAGCCGATCATCCCACGGGAACCTGAAAAAAGCGGCCGTATTGCGTCGATCCCTGGAGGAGATCATCGAGGAGTGTCTGTCAACAGCAGACAACTCTCTGTTCACCAGCTTCATGGAAAGTACGATAAAAAATTTGTCGCGTTCAGGAGACCTGACGAGTTCCTTCATCGATACCTTTTCAACGCAATGGACGGTCACCCTCCTGAAACACCAGGACTTCGGTACGCAGGTTACGATCAATTCGCTATTTGTGGATGCATTCCGCATGCTGATACAAACCCGACTCAATTCCTTTTCCCGGGTCCATTCCAATGATCTCGGCAGTCTTGATTTCTACCAGAAAAGCAATGAACTTTTAAGCGAAAAGCTGTCGCTCCCCGATGCCGTCCGTGGTATCGGTTCAAACATCCCACTCCTCGGGATCAGCCGCTGCATACTCGTGTTCATTGACCAGGACGAACCGGAAAACGGGGAGGTACGACTTGTATACAAGGAAGGCTCTGTCACCGAATATTTCCCGGCCAAGACGGTCCGCTTTCCGTTGAAGAATCTGCTGGATACCGGGGTTTCCTCCTTTCATGAACCTGTCGGAATCCTGACAATCGCGAGTACCCAGACCGTTTTCGGGTATCTGGTACTAACCATTTCGGACAAACATTTCGACCAGTTCGCAATGATGCAGAAAATGGTTTCGGGGATCATAGCGGCCGCGATGTCAAACGAGAGCATATCCTGCCGGCTCCAGACCCTCACCCAGAAAAACGATGCCCTCTCCAGGCTCTCCGTAATTGACGAATTTACCGGACTGTACAACCGCAGGGCCTTGTATGTCACGGGGAGGAACATGTACCAGCAGGCTGTTTCAGGGCACGAATCCAGCTGCTTCATTTTTCTTGACATGGACGGCCTGAAAAAGATAAATGATACCTATGGACATCTGGACGGCGACATGGCCATCAAGGCTCTTGCAAACATCCTGAAAAACAGTTTCAGGGAGAAAGACCTGGTAATAAGATATGGAGGCGACGAGTTCATCGTATTGATGACAAACATACAGGCCACAGTTGTCGAACGGGCTTTTGAGCGCATCTCCCAGCAATTGTCTGCATTCAACGAGAAAAAGGAATATCCCTGGACCCTTTCTGTCAGCTGGGGTCACATCTTCAATGAGGGCACCGGATTGCCCAAAAACTTCGAGAGCATGATCGAGGAAAGCGATGCCAAGCTCTATGAACAGAAACGCAAAAAAAAGGAAAAACAGCAACTCTCCGATCAGTGACACACGGAAGTTTTCCGGCTTATAGTGATCCATGCGCAATTTTTTTTTCACCCACGGAACCGTCCTTGCCCTGATTATGACACTCTGTTCCTGTACCCGTACGACTCCCTCAAGAAGCGAATTCGTACTTGGAACCTACTGCACTGTCAGTCTGTACGAGAAGGGAACCGACAAACTCTATTCGGAAATTTTTTCACGCCTGGCCAGCCTTGAATCCGTGCTGAGCGCCAACCGTGATGATACCAATATCGCAATGATAAACTCTTCGTCAGGCATAGCCCCGGTAATCGCCATGCCGGAAACCCGTATCGTCCTCAGGGAGGCGCTGGCATTCGCAGAAGAAACCAGAGGACTTTTTGACCCTGCCATCGGTCCCCTCGTCAAGGCGTGGAATATCGGTACAGAAGAGGCTGCGGTACCCGGGCCGCAAGAACTGAAAAACGCACTCACCCTCGTTGATTACCGCAAGATACACATGAACGATGAACAAGGGACCGTCTTTCTCGAGGACAGGGGGATGAGGCTCGATCTCGGTGCAATTGCGAAAGGGTATGCAGCGGACGAGGTCGTAAAGATTCTCGAAACGAACAGAATCGGGAGAGCCATCATTGACCTTGGCGGAAATGTCTATGCATTCGGAAGGAAAAAGCCCGGAAAGGACTGGGAGATCGGAGTACGCGACCCTGAAACGACAGGAGGAAATCCAATACTTTCGCTCTCCGTTTCAAACCGGTCAGTCGTAACCTCGGGTATAAATGAACGCTTTTTCGAAAAAGACGGAAAGCATTATCACCATATTCTTGATCCGCGAACCGGATACCCAGCAGAAACGGGGCTCCTGTCGGTAACTATCATCTCGTCAACGTCGATGCTTGCCGATGCACTTTCCACCTCGACATTCCTGCTCGGCCTGGAAGCCGGAATGGAACTGATATCGAAAACAGAGGGAGTCGAGGCCATCTTCATCACGACGGATCATACTGTATGGACATCACCGGGCCTCAAGGGCAAGGTACGATTGCTGGACACGGGATACAAGCTGAAAGAGTAAAAAAAAACCGGAAGGGATAACTGAATACCCATCCGGCTTAAAGCAATGAAAGAAAATTACACGATGACGACCGAATTGTCGGCGTTACCATAGGACGACGGCAGATATTTGTCCGCAGCCCAGTCGTTTTCCCAGTGTGTTTCATCCATCAGATAACGGAACTGATATTCATGTCCCTGCTCGAGGGTAACCGTGATTGAATACAGACCGTCCTTGTTTTTGCTGAGGGCATGGGCCTTTTTGTCCCAGTTATTGAAATCCCCGACGACTGAAACCGTCTTGACTCCCATTGTAGCTTCCACAGGAAGCTCGAATGTAACCTTGCAGGTTTTTCCTTTCTTGGGATATGCTTTGTAAAGTGCCATCTTTATCTCCTTCTGGTTTTTATTGTAAGGTTTGTGTATATTAAGTTAGTACTTATTTAAATTCAATGCAAGGGAGCTTCTATATATGAATACAACCAAACATCTTTTCACGTCCGAATCGGTAGGCGAAGGACATCCTGACAAGCTTTGCGACCAGGTATCTGATGCCATTCTGGACGCCTGCCTCCGGGATGACCCTTCAAGCCACGTTGCCTGTGAGACCTTCGCATCAACAGCCCTCGTTCTCGTCGGCGGAGAGATCACGACCAGCACCTATGTCGACGTACAGAAAGTAGTTCGCGAGATTGCTCGTGATATCGGATATACGGACTCGGACTTCGGTCTTGACTGCGATTCAATGGCCGTTCTGGACATGATACATGCACAATCACCCGACATCAACCAGGGCGTGGTTGGATCCGGGCTCAAGGAATTCCAGGGACAGCAGGGAGCGGGAGACCAGGGGATGATGTTCGGTTTTGCCTGTACGGAAACCCCGGAGCTCATGCCGGCCCCAATCATGTATGCACATGCACTGCTCCACCGGGCAACAGAACTCCGTAAATCAAGAATGCTTCCCTGGCTCCGCCCCGACGCAAAAAGCCAGGTCACCATCGAGTATGAGGGGCACAAACCGGTTCGCCTGGACACGATAGTAATTTCTCACCAGCATGATCCTGACATTTCATAACGATACGATCCGCGAGCGCAGTGATTGACGAAATTATCAAGCCCGTTCTCGGACAGACGGGCCTTCTGGACAGCAAAACAAAGTTTTTCATCAACCCGACCGGCCGGTTCGTTATCGGAGGGCCCCAGGGCGATACAGGCCTTACCGGTCGAAAGATCATCGTCGACACTTACGGCGGTATGGGCCGACACGGCGGTGGAGCATTTTCGGGCAAGGATCCATCCAAGGTGGACCGTTCCGGAGCCTATATGGCCAGATATGTCGCCAAGAATATCGTTGCAGCGGGTCTCGCCGAACGCTGTGAAATCCAGCTTGCCTATGCCATCGGAGTTCCTTTCCCCGTATCCGTCATGGTGGACACATTCGGAACCGGCACTGTAGGCGAAACAGCGATCACGGAAGCCGTTAAGGGTGTTTTCGACCTGAGTCCTGCAGGCATCATCCGCACGCTTGATCTCTGCCGCCCGATCTACCAGGCAACCGCAGCCTATGGCCACTTCGGTCGCAGCCAATTCCCCTGGGAACAGACAGACAAGGTCGACGCATTACAGAAAGCGCTCCGTTAATCTGAGCTGCGGGTACCGACCCCCTCGAGGCAGACCTCAAGGGGGTCTTTTTTTTTACTCGCAGCTCTCCCGGATCCCCCTGCCGGTTTGTTTTTCAGGATTCCCTAAGGCTGAAACGTGAAACACTATCCTTGAGAGAAACAGCCTGGGCTGAAAGCTGCTCACTGGTGGCGGCACTCTCGTGCGATACCGATGAATTCGCCTGAACGACATGCGATACCTGCTGGATGTTCACCTGAAGATTATCTATTCCAACCGATTGTTCGCGGGATGTCGTTGCTATTGCCTCGACAAGACTCGCAATTTCCGAAGACTTCTGCACGATCTTTCCGAGGGCCATCGCGGTATCATTCGCTATTCCGGTACCGTTCCGTACTTTCGAGATGGATTCCTGGATGAACGCAGCACTTTCCTGCGTGGCATCGGAACACTTCCCCGCAAGATTTCTTACCTCGTCCGCGACGACTGCAAAACCCTTACCGTATTTACCGGCACGTGCAGCCTCTACAGCCGCGTTCAGAGCAAGAATATTGGTCTGGAATGCTATGTCGTCAATCGTTTTCAGTATCTTTGTTATATTCATTGAAGCAGCGTCGATCTCCTGCATTGATTTCAGCATATCATTCATCCGCTGATTGCCATCCTCGGCCGAATCCCGGGCTACAGCCGACAGGAGGCGAGCCTTTTCCGCATTGCTCGAATTGAGTCTGGTCTTCTCGGTAAGCATGTCGATCAAGCCGGAGAGCTTGTCCACAGCGATCGCCTGCTCATTCGCGCCCTGGGCAAGGTTGTTGCTGCCGATCGAAACCTGCTCGGCTCCCGCCGAGAACTGGTCGGCAGCCTGCTTTATCTCATACAGGGTTTCGTCGAGTATAAGCAGGATCCGGTTGATCGATTCCTTGATTTTTATGAAATCTCCCTTGAAATCTCCCGAGACCATGACATTCAGGTTGAGCGCCGAGACCTGGTCCAGAACCGACACAATCTCGTTCGTATAAGCGGAAATCTCGTCGATCAACTGAGTTTTCTCGCCGATGCTTCGCGACTCCAGCTCGATCTCGTGCTGATTGAACCGTATGCAGTTGATCCTGCTGTTGAATCCGTTGTGTATGGCTCGCGCCATATCCTTGCAGGTCCCGTAACCACAGGCCGAACAGTCCACCTTCCGGGATTCCGGTGTACTCTTGTGCAGACTTTCATAGATCTGCTCGAGCATGTCATCGGATGGTTCGCTCAGGACGACTCTGCGGTTGGTATAGCTGCGCATGAAATCTTGCAGATCGAGCCGTGAATCGAACATCCCGAAAAGGGCATCGGCCTTTTTCCGGTTGAACGAAACCCGTTCCTTCAATTTGATAGTTTTCATCTCGTTCAGCCTCGCGTCGGCATCGTCAATTGAGACGTCTTTTTTTGTGGCCGTACCCCGATTGCATCCGTTCGCGCAATTCAGGATATCAACGAGCAAGGGAACCGGATTGTTGCCCGAAACGCGCGTCCGATATTCATCAAGATAGGGGTAGGCATGACGACTCCCCTCGATCTGGCGTACCCAGGCTCCCTTTGCAAGGATCTCGACGTTTTCCCGCAATCCGCCAGGCCTGCTGTACACACAGCCAAGCCAGCAACCAATGTCGTCGAAGTCCTTTTCGTCATACCTTGAAAGATCAACCTTGCGGTCAGCAAGAAAATCAAACAGCTTGCGGTAGGTGACATTATAAGAAACATATCCTTTCGTATTCGGATCGGTGAATTCCTCGGTTTTTCCTATACAGGGGGAAAGGAACGCGATCCGGTCCTCTACCCTGGCATATTTTCTCAGATAGACAGCCGTACAGAGCGTCGGGCTATGAATAGGAGCAAGGTTTGAGATCAGTTCCGGTTGATACTTTTCTATATAGTTCACTATAGCCGGACAGGGCTGGGCGATCACCGATCTCAGGCCTTTTTCACGGATGGCCTTGAGGTATGCCCAGGTTGTTATATCAGCCCCGAAGGACACATCATATACGAGATTGACACCCTGGGCCTTCAGGTATCCTATGAGCCTTTTCAGGCTGGAGAAATTTGTGCGGGCAGCAGGAGCGGCAACCATCGAGATCCTGAGCCCCTGACGAAGATCACGGAAAAACCGTTCGGTATCATCGCTGAACTGCCGGGCTTCATGGGAACACACTTCAATGCACGCGCCGCAGCGGATGCATCGTGATTGGTCAACACGAACCTTGTTTTCACCATTCACCAGATAGGAAATGTTAGCCCCATCCACAGGGCAATTCCGGATGCACTTGTTGCATCCCGCACACTTTTCTTCGGCCGTAAAGATAATCTCTGCTACGTTTTCATTATTGACCATACCGGTACCTGCCTTACGCATAAGTGTCATGTGTGGTCCGCACATAGTCAAATTTGTCTTGAAACTCGCCCGGTCAACTGGTAGGATTGGCCCATGTCCCTACATATCCTGACCTTCCGGTTTTCAGGTTTTCCACCGTTACGGCTTGATCAATTTCTTTTTCAAGAAATTCCGGAACAGCTTCTCCGGCGCAAACTTCCTCCGGAGGTTTCAAGATCAAAAATACGCAGGCTCATTCTCTCCGGCTCAGTCAGTATGAACGGAAAACAGGAACGCAATCCGGCACGGTCGGTTCATCAGGGCACCAAAATAGCGGTGAGGCTCGATACCGAAAAGCTGAGCTTCGAAAAACAGCCGGACGATATCAAGTTCGAACTGACACCCGAACGTGTTCTGTTCGAAGACGAGTTCATCATTGTCGTCGACAAGCCTGCGAATTTCCCGACCGAGGCAACGATCGTCAAAACCCGCGATCATCTACAGGCGGCTGTTGTCCGCTATCTGTCACGAAACACGGGAACAGCCGAACCCTACGTCGGACTTCACCACCGGCTGGACAGGGAAACGTCGGGAGTCATTCTTTTCTCTAAACAGAGAAGTGCAAATTCCGCTCTCCACCGGATGTTTCTTGAACGCACTGTCCACAAACGGTACCAGGCTCTGGTAATCCGCCCGGGGAAAAAACCAGGAAAGGAATTCAGCGTTGAAAACATGCTCGGAAGGATCAGCCCCAAGAGCGCACCAGGTAAATGGGGCTCCGTGAAACAGGGGGGAGAGCCCGCGAGGACCGATTTCATCATTCTCGGCGAACATGATTTTGGCCTCCATGTCCTCGCAATACCGCTCACCGGCAGAACCCATCAGATCCGTGTTCACCTTGCCGGGCTTGGCATGCCGATCCTCGGAGACACCCTCTATGGCGGTCCCTCTGTACTGGACGAATCTTCCCGGTCACCCAGCTGCAAGATTCCGCGAGTCATGCTCCATGCAGCTTCTCTGACCTTTCCCCATCCTGTCAACGGAAACGAGATTACGGTAGAAGCCCCCCTGCCCGAGGATTTCTGCAGGTTGCTGCGCGGCGACTCACCGAACGGACAGTAAATTGAGCGACTTTGCTGGAGAGCTTCTCTCTAGCAAATCACGCTCGTCTCGCCATGATAGAAAAGAGCGACCTTGTCACCTTCGTTCCTGAATCCCGCCTTTTCGTAGAAACCGGTCTTGTCCGAATAAGATATCAGCGAGACATGATGGAAATCCCTGTAGGCGTCGAGGGCGACCTCAACCAGGCGACGCCCCCATCCCTTCCCCTGATAATCGGGATGCACGGCGATATAGGGGAAATATACACACATCGAACCATCGCTGATCGAGGTGACAATTCCTGCAAGCCGGGAACCATCACGCAAGGTCCAGATGCCGTGTGCACCTTCAAGGGCTGAAGCCAGCCTGTCAGGAAACCGGGCGGATGACCATCCGAGAGCATCGAAAATTACCAGAACTTCCCCGACATTCACTCCTTTTTCTTCTGCTATCTTCATATTACGCTTCCTCTTCTTGTGCGTGTTTGCCGAACACCAGTCCGAGGGCGGCAAGGCGCGCTTTCATATCGTCGACAATCCGTATTTCCTCGTCAGGAGTTCCTGCTTCAAAGGTCACCGAAAACCTGAGCCAAGCCCCGGCCTCATCCCAGGGAACCGTCGATACAAGGGCATGGCTCAGTATAAACTCTGCAGCCTTCTCAGCAGTCTGAAACTGCTCCACACCTGCAGCCGCAGAAGGTGCACGGACATAACAGTAAAAGGAACCAGCAGGCTTTTCCGCTTCAAAACCGACGGAGCGGAGAGCCGGAACGAGAAGATCGAAGCGCCGGGAATACTTTTCTGCCGTTTTTTCCGTGATCTCCGGATGACCAAGCGCGGTAACGGCTGCTTTCTGGACAGCGCGGAACTGCCCCGCGTCGGTATTATCCTTTACCGCGGCACAGGCAGCAATGGCGGCGGAATTCCCGCAGACAAAAGACATCCTCCATCCAGTCATGTTGAAACTCTTTGAGAGGGAATGGACCTCGACACCGACATCCCGTGCTCCCGGAACAGAGAGGAAGCTCAAGGGCTTGTTTCCGCCGTAGGTCAAGGCTGCATAGGCCGCATCGTGTACGACCATGATTCTCTGCTTTCGGGCAAAATCAACAACCCGGGAAAAGAATTCCGGATTCGCAACGGCACCGGTAGGATTGTTCGGATAGTTGATGTACAGCATTTTCGCCCGCCGGAGCACTTTCGCCGGAATTCTTTCAAGATCGGGAAGGAACCGGTTCTCGGCGAGCAGAGGCAGAGCATGGACATCACCGCCGAGATACCGTGTCCAGGAACCGGCAACCGGGTATGAGGGAACCGTTGCAAGGAGAATATCCCCGGGATTGATGAAGCAGGCCGGCAGCTGGGCAAGGAGGGACTTCGATCCTATTCCGGGCAGGATTTCCGATTCCGGATCAAGATCCGGTACATCGAAAACCCGGTCCATATACTGCGCGGCAGCCGCCCGGAACTCGGGTATCCCGTTGTCGGCATAGCGCCGGTTTTCGGCAAGCCCGGCCTCGCGGCACAGGGTCTCGACAACGCAGGGATCCGCTGACCAGTCGCCTTCTCCGATCCCCATGTCGATCAGCGAAACATCCGGATGCTCCTTCCGCGCCGATTCCTTTGCCCGTTTGATCCTTTCAAATTTGTAAACAGCGTTTCCGCATCCGAAATTCTTTCCGCCTATCCTGTCAGCGAAGAGGCCGGACCAGTCTAACGGGGAGACATCCGGGTCCTTTCCCGGGCTACTCATCGCATGTTCCTTCATTTTCCAGCCTCCAGTTCGATAAGACGAAGTTCGTTCGAAAGAGCATCCTTGAAAAGTTCTACCAGGTTGTGCTGGTCGGAAAAAAGGCAGCTCGCGGCAGCTCCTCCTTCCAGTTCACCGGTCAGAACAAACCGGGAATCGGCAATGGCCCGAATCAGAGTCCCTTTTACCGCACCCTGATATATCTTCGCGCCTGAAAACCGCGGATCCCTCGCGAAAACAGCAGCTGCCTCGCTGTCGGTAATAACCACCATTTTTTCCCGGCGCCCGTAATTTTTCCGATTTCATCACCGACGAGCGTCAGTACCTTCCCGCTGACGGAAAGATACACCCGCTCATCGACACCGGCGATGAGCTCGCGCAGGCGGTCAAGAATGTTATCCCTCCCGCGGATCGTCATGTAGGATCCGCATTCCTTCCGTCTTTCCGGGAGAACCTCGAGGAGACGTATCCTGCTTTCCTCAAGCCGCCTGATCCTCGAAGCGCAGAATTCTCCGGGAGAGACGGCCGTATACCTGACGGGAGCACCTTCAATCATCAAGGCAGCTCCTTTTTCCACGAGCGATGCGAGCGCGGTGTACGCGTTCGACCTTGACATGTTCAAGGACTTTGCAGCTTCATACCCGTTCAGTTCTCCTTCGGACAGGAGGCCCATATATACGACAGCTTCCTGGCGGGTCAGGCCGAAACCGGTCAGCAGAGAAACGGGATCTTCTCCCGGGGAATATGAAAAGAGAGCGGAAGGTCTGGCATCTACCATCATATAGTATTCCTTTACTGGAACACTATTGGTTCTTTTAACAAATGTCAATAACTTCGAGAGCCCCGCAGCACCACAACGGATCGAACATAAAAAAAAGAAGCCCGCCCAGGCTCCATGCCGGAACGGGCT
>Ga0183099_1001555_pt1 | contig 13060 bp, 13 predicted proteins | sample Biomet1_FD_127788 | JGI IMG/M metagenome (GOLD analysis project Ga0183099, IMG submission 127788) | Microbial communities from bioreactor (seeded with anoxic lake sediment) at LBNL, California, USA - Biofuel metagenome 1 | ecosystem: Engineered > Bioreactor > Anaerobic > Unclassified ... | reverse complement strand
AACAAAATTAGAGTTAGAATATAAGCCAGCCAGTAGCTCCATTAAATTTTTTCAAATTGTAATAAAAAGTCTTCCAGATCCAAGTATGGGCAAAAAAAAGATATCCTCGTAATTTCACAGGAAAAAAATGGTCTACCGACTGTGAAATGGATATTTTATTTGATATGAAATTTAATGAAAAATTCAATAAAGGTTTGTTTATTAAACCCAACAAAACAAAATTAGAGTTAGAATATAAGCCAGCCAGTAGCTCCATTAAATTTTTTCAAATTGTAATAAAAAGTCTTCCAGATCCAAGTATATTAACTGGACCACTAAACAAGATCACTCAGATGGCAATTAGTTGTTCATCTAGCTTATTTGATTACAGAGCTTATATTGGTAAACCAAATACAACTAAGCTGGATATAAATGGAATATTATTATTGCCAAATGAACTATATAATGCAATGCTTCCGTCATTATCTGATTCATTTTGTACATATGTAGATTCATGTATAAGTGAAAAGAATGGATTATTCGATCTTAGTGAGTTTTTAAATAAATATGGTTTCAAAATAAAATCGAAAAATAGAGTTGATGAAATTAATATAATTGAGCGATTAGCTGTTAAATCAGGTTATTATTTCCCACTTAGTAAAAATATTTTAAGCATTAAAGGAAGTGATAATTTATTTATAATGGCGAAAAATAATAGGAATACTAACAATATAACAGTTCCTGGTTTTAATGGCGTAATGATAGCTATTGGAATAATTGCTTTATTTTTAAAGAATGAAACAGATAATTCTTTGAGTGATAAACTTTCGCTTTTGGTTACTTATTTGGAAGAGAATAATGGTTTTTCTAAAAATGAAAAAAACATATATCTAGCATATGTTACGTGGTTGTCATATATAAACGCACCGCTATCTTTTTTGAAAAAAGAAGCTAGTACATTAAGCGATGAAGAAAAGAGTGCAGCTAAATCATTAATATTGCCTTTTTTTCTTAAAGAAAATAAAGTTGATGTTGTAATCATAAAGCGAATTGAAAAAATATATAGCATATTAGCGATTGAGAAAGATCAAGTTATTGAAGATATTCATCTTCTATCATCCAATGGATTTAAAGGTGATAATTATTTTATTACGAAAAGCAGAGTATCCAATGAAAATGGCGATACCAAATTCTTTTTGGATGAAAAAATAATAAAACATCATGAAGATGAAACAAAAGTTGTTCGAAACATTCTTGATGATATTTTTTCTGAGCAAACTGAGTTAAAAACAGAAACAGAAGTTATAATTAAGAATGAAGGCAATCAAAAAGTATCTCTGGATACAAAACATTTTGAATTGTTCAAAATATTATCTGAACAACCAGAATGGGATAGGAAAGATGTTGAAATAATTTGCCAGGAACTGGGTGTGTTGGTTGATGGTGCATTAGAGACAATTAATGACTGGTCATTTGAGTTAATTGATGAAGCTGTAATTGATATTAGTGACTCAATATTTATTGATTTGGATTTTGTAGAAGATATAAGAGGTAAAAATAATGGATAAGAAAATTCGCCCAAGAGAACGTGATTCAATAATTCAATCATTACGAGCTGGAGTTACGCCAAAGATTGGTATTCAGCACATTCAGGTTGGTCGAAGAAAAGAAATAACAGCCTTATGTCAAGATATCGAAAGAATAGCTGATGGAGGTGCCTCATGTAGATTTATAGTTGGTAACTATGGTTCAGGGAAGACGTTTTTTTTGAATACAATTAAATCTATTGCACTAGAAAAAAAACTTGTAACATCAAATGCAGATCTTGCACCGGATCGTCGAATTCATGCATCAGCTGGTCAAGCCAGAAATCTCTATTCGGAATTAATGAGAAATATTTCAACACGAAACAAGCCAGATGGAAATGCTTTAACTAGCATAGTTGAGCGATTTATTACTTTGTCAATCAAAGAATCAGATGATTCTGGAGTATCTATTCCAAAAATCATTCAAGCTAAATTAGCTTCATTATCAGAACTCGTAGGGGGATATGATTTTGCCAAAGTAATAGAAGCGTATTGGCTTGGTTATGAACAGGATAATGAATTATTAAAATCAAATGCAATTCGTTGGTTAAGAGCAGAATATACAACGAAGACAGAAGCTAAATCTGAACTCGGTGTGAGAACGATTATATCGGATACCAATTTTTATGATGCATTAAAAATAATGAGTTTATTTGTAAGGCAAGCTGGTTATGATGGATTATTGGTTAATCTTGATGAAATGGTGAATTTGTATAAATTAAATAATTCCCAAGCCAGAATGGCGAATTATGAACAAATATTGAGGATATTAAACGACAGCCTTCAGGGGACTGCGGAATATATCGGATTTTTATTTGGTGGCACTCCTGATTTCTTATTGGATCCTAGAAAGGGTTTGTATAGTTATGAGGCACTTCAATCAAGATTAGCAGAGAACTCTTTTGCCAATAAGGCGGGTGTGGTTGATTATTCATCACCGGTTCTTCATCTTTCTAATTTAACACCGGAAGAACTTTTTATTTTGCTGAAAAACATAAGGCATGTTTTTGCAAGTGGACAAATTGAAAATTATATTTTGCCAGATGAGGCTTTGCATTCATTTCTGCATCATTGCAGCAAAAATATCGGTGATATGTACTTTAAAACGCCAAGAAACACTATTAAGGCATTTCTTGATGTTTTATCAATTTTAGAACAAAATCCAGAAATAAAATGGGAACAACTTGTAACCAACATTGTTATTGAAAATGAAAAACCAAGTGATTTTTATTCAGAAGACTTGGAGGAAAGTGATCCCGAAGGTGAATTAGTTGGATTTGTTTTATGAACAATGAATATGAAAAATTAGATATTAGAATTAAGAAATGGATCTACCAGCAAGGCTGGTTAGATCTAAGAGAAATTCAAAAACTTGCAATGCCGTCCGTCATGGACGGCAAGAGCGATGTTTTAATTAGTTCATCAACTGCATCAGGAAAAACAGAAGCCTTTTTTCTTCCTGCTATTAATAACACAATAGACCAAAATGATGGTTTTGGTATATTATATATAAGTCCATTAAAGGCATTAATAAATGACCAATACAGACGATTAGAACCATTGTGTCATGATGTTAATATGCAGGTAACAGCCTGGCACGGAGATAGCCTGGTATCAAAAAAAGAACAGGCCAAAAAAACAAATACAGGTATTTTGCTAATAACTCCGGAATCACTTGAGTCATTATTAATTCGCCGCTCTGAATGGGTTAAGAGAGCTTTTTCAAACTTAAAATACATTGCTATCGATGAATACCATTCATTTATTGGAAATGAACGAGGGTATCAGTTATTAAGCCTGCTTAATAGACTAGATCACGTAACTAATCGAATTAACAATCCTGCACCAAGGGTTGCATTGAGTGCCACTCTTGGTGATATTGAAATGGCGACCTTCTTACTTCGCCCCAATAAAAAAATACCATGTACAATTGTTCGCAACACCAATAACTCATCAATACTTAAAATTCAGACCAAGGGGTATGTAGACCCAGTTAAGTCTTCTATGCATGACGTCAGAGCGTCAGCAGAAGATCAAATTTGTCAAGATTTATACAAAATATGCAAAGGAACTTCTAATTTAATTTTTGCTAATTCTCGCCAAAAAACAGAATTGTTCGCAGCTCAACTAAGGGATTTATGTGAATTAAATAATTCACATAATGAGTTTTTCCCTCATCATGGCTCTCTTTCAAAAATACACCGAGAAGAATTAGAAGCCCGATTACAAAAAGAAACGTTACCTACTACCGCTACTTGCACAATGACACTGGAGTTAGGGATTGATATCGGAAAAGTTGCCTCTGTTTTTCAAGTATCTGCGCCAACTTCTGTTTCCAGTCTTAGACAGAGAGTTGGTCGTTCAGGAAGAAGGGATTCACCATCAATTCTCCGTGTTTACATTTCAGAAAAAGAATTGGTAGAAAACTCAAATATAGTCGATTTATTAAGATTAGAATTAATTCAGTCTCTGGCCATCATAAGATTACTGGTGGAAAATAAATGGTTTGAGCCTTCAGATGAAAAACAATTACATTTATCGACATTGCTTCATCAGGTTCTGGCCATTATTGGTCAGTATGGTAGCATTCGGGCAGAACAACTCTATTTTTTCCTTTGCAAAGATGGTCCGTTTCAAAATATATCTTCTTCTCAGTTTCGTCTCCTGTTACAAAACATGGGAAAAGAAGAATTGATAACGCAATTAGACAGTGGAGAGCTAACGCTAGGTGTTAAAGGAGAAAAATTTGTAGAGCATTATACATTTTATGCTGTTTTTAACACACCTGAAGAATACAGGGTAGTAGCGGAAGGTAAGCCACTGGGAACCCTGCCACTGGACTCTGTTTTGATGCCCGGGCAAAATATCGCATTTTGTGGTAAACGATGGGTGGTTACAGACGTTAGTCCTGCCAGTAAGACCATTATGGTAAAAAGATCAAAAGGAGGAAATCCACCTAAATTCGGAGGCAGTCCAATGCCTGTTCATTCTCGTATTAGACAAGAAATGTTTAATATTCTCAGTAATGGTGATTATAGAGTTTTAATGGGAGGCAAAAAAATTGATTTTGCCGAAAAAACAGCTTCTGAGTTATTTACAGAAGCAGTTGTTTTTTTCAATGAGCATAACATGCTAGAAAACACAATTATAACGCAAGGTAAAAATTCATATGTTTTTCCATGGATGGGGGATAAAGTCGTAAATACTCTAACTGCGCTACTTATACAAGGTGGATATAGTGCTGGTTCATATTATGGTGTTATTGAGATCCAAGATACGGAACCACAGGAGATAAGTCAATTTTTTATTAACTGTGTAACAAAAAAACTACCAACTGAACACGATTTGGCGAAAGCTGTTCCAGAGAAGCAAATAGAAAAATTCGATGCGTTTATTGGGGAAGATTTATTGTGTGATGAATATGGCAAGAAGAAATTTGACTGCATCGAAACAGAAGAATGGATAAAGAAAAATTTCATGCAATAATTTAACGTTAATTTATTGCATCGATGGAATTAGATACTATACTTTTAATAACATTTAATTTCGTGGAAATGCAATGGGATTATTAGATAGTTTTAACTCATCTGGTGGAATTGTGAATGGTAAAACCGTTCAGTCTATTGGAAACATCGATGTTTCTTATCGTCGATCTATTGATGAAAAAACATTCTCTGTGTATTTTATTAATAAAATGAATTATCAGAGCATGACTCTACACCGATTTGACAAATCTAGATTTATTGTTGAGTTTGGAGCTCATCATGGTGTGGAGCATGTTGTTTCATTTAAATCAATTGAACCAGCTGCCGAAATCGCTGTATTAAATACAGACATCACTCGAATTAATGAAGATGATGCAATCAAAGCCAGACGAGTTTTTATTGGGTGTATTTCAATGCTCTCGGGAAGGAACAAACACATTGAATTTCCCGAAAGAATATGGAAAATCAATAAATTTCGTAATAATTCTGTTATATTTGATAATGAGAATGGTGTAGCTGTTGAAGGCGTATTAAATGTAATACTTCCTCCATCAGGCTCAAAATGTCTTATTACTCCAAAAGACGACAAAAAAACAAAAGTAATTATTGAAACAGATAAAATATGGATTAAATAATGCAATATTATTTATTAACATCAATAATATCAGTAAATTGATTAGATTGTATTCTCCAGCTAGTATCATATGAAACATAGTCACCAATAGAGCCTGTTGCATATAAACCATCATTGTTCATTGCATATCCATTCTTTGCACCAGGAAACACTATTTTTGCCGAGATGCCAGTGAATCTCCAGCTTGTTTCATTATTTCTATTCGCCAATCCCAATTGACCCTGGTCATTTTCTCCCGTGGCATAAACATTGCCATTAACAATGGCGTAGGCATGAGAAAACGCTGAAAAAACGTTAGTAGCAGATACTCCTGAATTAAACCAACTCATTTTATCCTGTAAATCTCCAGTTCCCAGCTGCCCTACTGTATTCGAACCAGTTACATATAATAAATCATTGCTTATTACGTACCCTGATTTTAATCCGGATGCTATTTTCGTTGCAGATAAACCAGTAGATGCCCAGCTTGATCTATCTTCTGTATTACCTATACCAAGCTGTCCAGATGAACCCCATCCAACTGCTTGCACAATTCCATCTATTCTAATCGCATAACAATGAAGGCCGCCTGCCGCAATTTCTGTGGCCATCAATCCGGTATCTGCCCATGACAATGCCGTATCATCAAAATTACCTAGAGCTCGTTGTCCATGAGAATTACTGCCTGATGAATAGACCTTTTGGTCTGAATTAATTGCATAACCGTTACTATAATTAGCTGTTATTTTTTTTGCATTTAATCCTGTATCTGTCCAAATATATCTATTGGCTTTATCTCCCAAACCTAATTGAGCAGATGAGTTATCGCCTACGGCCAATACTCTTCCATTGCTTATCGCCAATCCAAAGTTAGCACCAGCAGCAATCGCACTGGCCTTTACATGCGTGTTTAGCCATGTTTTGGCAGATTGAGCATTATCTGGAACACCTAATTGACCAAAATCATTTCCACCAATCGACCAAATCTCACCACTTACCAATGCATAACAATGTGCCAATCCACAACTAATAACATCCGCTTTTTTTTCAATAACGGCATTATTTTTAATTGTTAAATTAAGAGGATACCGATACATAAAAGTATCGGCATGAGCAGTAACACCCATGGATGCCAACAGAATTGCAATAAATCTCATTAGTAAAATTCGACCTTGGTTAATAATGGACATATTATAATAAAAATAAATAACTTTGTCCATTCATTAATTGCGTATAAATACATCTATTTTTGATTTTTCAATATAACCAAAAAGGTGATTGATTTTATTTTTAATCAAAATATAATAATTTAAAATTACAGAGAAATAGTTAATGTTAAAGAAACAATTTTTTATACACTAGTAATCATAACATGCAGTTTTTGTTCATTTGCCAATGCTTTTTGGCCATTTGATCATGCATCTCCTGTTGTACCAAGGAGACATCATATTCATATTCCTAATACTTATTCTATTAGTGGAAATATTACATCTATAGAATATAACAACAACAAGATATACATACAGCTAAGGCATGACAATATGGATAGATTGAAGTGGCAGGCGGGAATAACTCGATTTTTGCTTACTGATAACAAAACAGCAAATGCCATAAAAGAAGGAGATACTGTCCTTGCCTTGTTTTGTTTACAAAGCAAAGAAATTCCAATTATAAAGAAAATTTCTGTCGCTAAAAAAGTTCTCAGGCAATAAAATCGTTATAATGTCACGTTCAGAGATGAACGTGACACATTTTATTTCATAAAATCAATAAACCCAATAATATAAGGTGTAGCTGATAGCTTACTTACACTTAATACTTTCAAGACATTCCCACTACAATCTCTTAATACAACACTGTACATTCCATTGATACCCCTGTACTCTGGCTGAGTTGTTGTGGTATCAGCCAGATACATACCAGTAGCATTAATTGGCTGCTTAAAGGAAATAGAGAAATTAGATACACCAGATGCCAGCCAATATGAATGTGCATCATATCCACCACCAAGTTTATAACCATCAATAGCATAACTAACAAAATAGTAATTGCTATTGTCATAAGTATTCTGCGCTGAAACTGTTGCATTTGTAAAATTCGCAAATGTTCGAGTACTTGAAGTTAATGTCCCAAATTTAAATTTCTCACCTGAATCAGTCATTACACTTATTCTTGATAATGAATCACCATATGCACCATGATAATACATATTCTGTAGTGTTATGCTACATGTGTTTTTAACTGATGGAGGTGCTTTTTTAACAATTGGCATTTCAATATCATATTGAATTTGAAAGCTATCGGCAAAAGACATGGTTGAGAAAACGGCAAGAGCAGCTGCAAAAATTTGTTTAATATTCATATTTTATTTTGCGAGAACCTTTTATGATAAGGCTGGTAGCACAGCTTGCAAGACAAGCTCTTTTCTCGCGTCCTATTATTAAGCTACTTAAATTAAAATTAAAGTAATTATAAAAATTTATTTATTAATTATAATAGCATTAATTAATAATATTTCAATAAGTGATTTTAGTATTATTTAACCCATATTGTCCATGCAAAATCATCATAACTATTAACTAATGATCTTTCTAATGAATAACCTCTTTGTTGTTCAGCGCTATATAACTATTAACTAATGATCTTTCTAATGAATAACCTCTTTGTTGTTCAGCGCTATTCATTGGGCTAAATGCCCAAGTATAATGATTTATTATATTGCTATCATTATTTATTAACTCAATAGTTAAAGAATTGTACCAATCTTTTTTTGTTGCAAGAAGAGTTTGTGCTGGATTATGAGCTGGATAATAAGATAGATAGCTTCTGTGGATCCAATATTTATTATTATCATATCCATTTACTATTATTTTTGGAATATCAGTAGTTGAATATTTAAAGTTACTTATTTTTTTAACAATGGACAATGATTTTCCAATTGCAAAATCCACATGTTCAGGAATATTTTCATCAGAGAAAGCAAAGCTTTTTCCTGATTGGAGAGTTGGATCGTAAGCACTAAAATCTCCTTTCCAGGATATTGGATTGGATTCAAATTGTGCACCAATAAGTGTCCAGCCGCCATCGTTGGTCATTTCGCACCATGTTTTTATCACTTTTTCATTAGGCTGAAGATCGTACACTCCTGATTTCAGCTTCTCGTCACTTAGCAAGAGCGTGTTACATGATGAATTATCCAAAAGTGTAAACTCAATTTTTTTGGTAATTGGTTTTCCATTAGATGAGACAGAAATAGATATTTCTTTATCATCAATTCTTATCTGCTTAGTTCCTTTATTTTGGACAGTGCCAATTCCCGATATTGACACACTATCTAATGTACCTGTCACATTCCATGAAATATTAACCATCGGATCTTTAATAGATAGCACCTGTTTATCAGCACTAAATTCAATATTTACATCAGATGAGTCATCAGATGATGAGCTAAAAAGACCAAAAAAAGGAATGTTTGTTAAAAGCAATATTATTGGAATAATTATTGAACCAATTCCTTTTTTCTTAGCCATTATTTTATCCTCATTTACTTAATTCACTCTCTTGAATAATTTAAAGCTCTTTCCTTTAAAACCTGACATCGATGGTAAGCCAAAATAACCAGGGAAAACCAGAATTAATCCTGATGAAGAAAATATTAACGACAGCATCCAATGCCAATGCAAAACATCTTTTGCTCCAAAAAAAGAAGCTATAACAATAGGAAGAAAAACACCGAATGGGATCGCTAGAATAGATAATAAAACGGCGATATATGCTTCTGTGTAATTCGCCACACCCATAAAACCTATCGCAACCTGAGATGTAACAAAAATCATTCCAATCATCTTAATAAGTGTTAAAAATATTATCGAGATATAGTTATTCATTTAATTTCCACTTTAAATATTGTTTAAATATATGCATTTTTAAATGGCTATATTTATAGCATTTAATTTTTTAATTCATGTTGGTAGCAAAAAATAAATTTTTAATTAAATGCCTTATCGAACATAAATATATGCAGTTCCAGTATATAATATCCCATTTGGATCACCACCAGAGTACCAATTTTGATAAAAGCCTGTTAGATTGTACGCAAAGTTTTTTCTGCTATTATCAAGATCTAGTCCCATGAAGTTATAATCACCACCACTAAATGAGCACTCAATAGACTCATTATGAAACAACATTGCTGTTTTTAGTGTGGTAGATAATGGCTTGCAATTAGCTGTTTTTGCTTTCGCTATTGTGATAGAACCATAAAGCCCCGTTGGGGTAGATATCATTATTTCACTTGCTTTTGATAAATAATAGGACCATATAGTGTCATCCACAGTATATGCATTAGAACCGACAGAAGCGGTGGTGTAAGCATCACCTAAATTATTATTAACTACATATGAATTAATAACGCTGGTCCTCATTTGCATTAATGTCCAACCGCCGCCGTTAAGAGACATTTCACAGTATGCACTAATACTTGCGTCATTTACACTTATTGAATATTTGCCGGATGCAGCATTGCTCTTTTTGTTTTTTATGTCATTGCATGATGAATACACAGTATTGACAACTGGTTCTTTTACACCAATAACTTCTGCTGTCATCACATAGTTATCAGCGTAGGATAATCCAGGAACACACAAAAATAAAGCGACAATTTTTTTTAAATAGTTATTCATATTTTTCCTCTTGTGTTTAAACTATATCCCCGGCAGAATAACACATTATTATCTAGAATAATATTTATTTCTGTGAATTACTGCCTATTTTTTATATACAAATAAAAAAAACAATGTATAATATCAAAACAATTAAAATAACAATGATTAACGGAAATGAAATTAACAACAAAAGCTTTATCTTTTTTTGTTGCTGTTACCCTGATCGGGTGTGCATCAGTAAAATCTGAGAACAAATCCATTCCTGTAAAACAAAATGGCGATATTTCCTCAAAATGTATTCTTTCTGTTTTAAAAAACAAGCCTAAAGAGGCGTTGCCGTTTTGTAATAGCTCTGCCCAGCAAGGCAGTCCAGAAAGTTTATATTTATTGGGTTCTCTTTATTTTTCAGGTAACGCAGTGGAACAAGATAAACAGCATGCCATTGAACTATGGACGCTGTCTGCACAAAAAGGATTAAAAGTGGCTCAATATGGGCTTGGAAAGGCATACTATGATGGAAATGGAGTTAAGATTTCTAAGAGTAATGCATTAAAGTGGTGGAAAAAAGCAGCTGAGCAAGGTGATGAAAAGGCGATGTATGCACTTGGGATCATGTATCGGGATGGAGAGGGTGTTCCGGTAGATTTAACTAAAGTGTTTGAGCTATGGACAGTATCGGCACAAAAAGGATACTCTAATGCACAAGGCGGATTGGCTTCGATGTATGGAGCTGGAATTGGCGTCGAAAGAAATGATATTCAATCATATGCATGGTACTACACGGCTTACACAAATACGGGTGATAAGAAAATAAAGAATTTAATGGAATTATCGTTAAATGTATTAAGCCCTAATGACGCAAAGATTGCAAAATCAATATCAAATCAATATATTAAAAAATATAGCAAAATAAATAAATAATTTCTGTAAATATAAGTGCATTTTAATGCGTGACCAAGTGTCACAAAAGAGGAATTAATGAATATGAGAAAAACGTTATTGGCAACTGCAATCATGGGATCTCTTTTTGCCTGTGCAAATCCTCTTGCGCAATGGATAAAGAAGTATGCATTTGCAGCGGCTGTAGCAACCACTGCTGTCGGTGGCAGCTCCGTTGAAGCAGCTCAGGATCCCGGTGTTGACAGATATGCAAAAGAAGACCAGGTTATTTATGAAAAAAATAAAATAAAAGTAAAGCCAGAGCAGCAACTTGAGCTAAGAAGTTTAAATGGTGACAAGGATGCTACTTATGAGTTGTTTGTTCTTAATTTTAGAGGCTACATTGTCCCAATCAATATTCCTCGTGCTAAAAGGCTATTGGAAGCGTGTGATTCCGTTAAATGTAATGACAGAAAAATAGAAGTTAACGCCAAGGGTGTTTTTAATAATATTGTTACTGAAAAAATAGAGCCTTGGCGTACTGAGTTTTCCACATTTGATAAGAATAAAGACGGACTCTCTGATGATTTGGAAAATGAAGCAATTCAGGGAAATAAATACGCAGAATATCAATTAGGGAAAATTTATTACGAAGGAACTGACAAGATAAATAAAGATGAAAACAAAGCGTATAAATGGATATTTAGATCGGCATTAAAAGGAGTTGATGATGCTAGATATTTAATGGGTCAGTTTTATGAGAATGGCGTTGTCGTTAAAAGAGATAACAAAAAAGCATTGCCATGGTATAGGGCTATTGCTGAAAACGAACAAAAGGATAATCCTTTAGAAGTTGTCATTAACGCAAAACAAAGAATAGATGCATTAACAAAAGAAGCTGATGAACGTGTTGAAAAATACAATAAAAAATACAAAACACTCAATGTAAACAAGATAGATAAAAATGATATTACATCAGTAAAACTAAAAGAACGATTGCTATTAAAATTAAGAGCAAACATAGTAAATGGTTATTCTGAAACAGCAATACAACAAGCAGAAAAAGAGATAAATGAAAAAACAGCGAACGATGAAAACAGATATAAAGATAACGGCTGGTCCTTTAATAATACATCTATCTCATATGAATACGTAGCAATAAGATCGTTAAGGACAATTAATCCATATCCTGAAACAATAGAGTTAAAGTGGAAAATTAATACTAGAAATGAGGAAGTGAGAAGGGTAAAATAATGGGAGTTCCCGGCTTATGCCGGGAAAATTAAAATGAGATTCTTTTTTCGTTTTTTAATTTTGTTTCAATGTTGCATTTACAATCAAAACAGTAACGACTTGATGGATTGATTTTTAATCTCTTTATGCCAATTTCTATTCCACATTCTTCACAGAAACCATAATCCTCAGAAGCAAATGCCTTTAAAGATAATTGTATTTCATGAAGTAACAACGAATCTCTTTCCTGGTGAATTATTTCCAGATTTTTATTTTCAATAGCAGTGGCTTTGTCTGACTCATCAGAATGATTTTCACCATCGTTTTTATTGCTCATTTTTAATTCAAGTCTATTAATGATTTGTAATCTTTTTTCTTCTATTATCTGCTTGAAAAACATGAGCTGATCATTACTCATATATTCGCTATCTGGTGATAAAGACAATAAAGGAACTGAGGTGGCTTTTTTTATAGACATTGATTTTCCATTAAATTAACGATTGTAATTCTTATATTATAGCAAATATAAAGCAAACTTACAATTATCCACCTATGTTGTTCAAATCTCAATATTTTTTAAAAATAAAATAAAAAATTACCTATGTACAACCATAAAAAAAG
>Ga0183099_1001554_pt1 | contig 13071 bp, 18 predicted proteins | sample Biomet1_FD_127788 | JGI IMG/M metagenome (GOLD analysis project Ga0183099, IMG submission 127788) | Microbial communities from bioreactor (seeded with anoxic lake sediment) at LBNL, California, USA - Biofuel metagenome 1 | ecosystem: Engineered > Bioreactor > Anaerobic > Unclassified ... | reverse complement strand
CTTCACAATATTTAAAATATTCTGCTGCGCTGATTCCTCTTTTAATAGGCATTTTCTTTCCGGCCTTTCAATAATTTGAACAAATACCGTGCACGGCGGCAGCACAATCAGCTCATATCCGTCAGGAATTGCCTTGTCATAATCCAGCGGCAGTTCAACCCCCTGAACATATTCTGAGCCGTTTTCACGCAGGTTTTCCGGCAGCCACCATCCCGATCGGTTCATATAGGGCTTCCTTCACACTTGTTAGAACATTCCAGATATCGCAGCCTACCTCTTCACAATATTTAAAATATTCTGCTGCGCTGATTCCTCTTTTAATAGGCATTTTCTTTCCGGCCTTTCAATAATTTGAACAAATACGGTTTTCATGATTTCGACCATCCTTTCTTCATTCTGATAAACATAATTCATTGCCCGGTAAGTATCATAAACTTTTTGAGGCAGAAAAAGTTTGATCGGTGGCGTCTGTTTATGATACTTGTATGGAGAAATTCCAAATTCTTTTGTAAATGCTCTGGTAAAGCCTTCCTGACTGTCAAAAACAAAATCAAGTGCGACATCGATCACTTTTTTGTTTTCATCTCGCATGACAAGGGCCGCCCTTGTCAATCTTCTCAGGCGAATATATTCATATGGACTTTTACCGGATATTTCCTTAAACATATGACCGATATGCCACGGTGAATAACCGGAATAATTGGCCAGCTCTTTTAAGGTAATTGCGGTTTGTAGATTTTCCTCAATGTATTCCTGCAGCATTTGAACCACACGCAATGAATTTGTTGCATCCATCCTCTCACCTCCGATACATCAAGATTATCATAATACGCTCATCAATTCTTGACCGTTCTTGTTGTTTAAATGATTGATTTTCCAAAGCTTTATGGCTTGCTTTGCCTGTTATGGTTGCTCATGAAACCTGATAAACTTCTTCTCTTACTTAATACTTGTTAGTCAGCAAAAGCATTTTTCAATGCCTCAACCCGTTTTTTGACACTCTGGCGCACGATTTCACTGTCTTCTGCGATTTCAAAACCGTGAATGGTTCCGATGGTCCGATTCAACTCAACATGAATGCCGTTTTTTTTCAACGCTTCAGCAAAATTTATCCCTTCGTCCCGCAAACAGTCAAATTCGGCAACTTCAATATAGGCATCCGGCAGGTTTTCTAAAGAAATGGCTTCCATGGGGGACGCATATTCTTTATTTGAATGGCCCCCATGCCCAAGGTAGAGCTGCCACATTTTCTGATTCAGTTTGGCGTTCCAGAGAGGGGTATCGACAAATTCTTTGACAGACTCGGTAATCTGCCGGGCATCGGTGACTGGATAGACGAGCATCTGAAAGCAGATTTTCGATGCCTTTCGGTCACGGGCCATCAGGCAGACAGCCGCCGCAAGAGCTCCACCGGCGCTATCTCCGCCGATTGCAATTTTATTGGAATCAATGCCGATTCCCTCCGCATTTTGATCGATCCACTCCAGGGCCGCAAAACAATCTTCAACCCCAACCGGGAAAGTACTGTTTCGGCGCCAGCCGATAATCGACAAAAACTACTTTACACGGTGTTCTTAATGCATACTGACAGACTAAATGCTTATGGAATGCTGCCGACTTCAGGACAAAAGCCCCGCCATGGAGATAAATCAGGCAGGGTAATGCCCCGTCAGTATCCTCCGGTTCATAAATTCTTATCTCAATCGGTTCATTATGATAGCCGAGAATTGTTCTTCTGATTTCACGCACACCTTGATCCGGCTTCTTTTTATTGAAGCTTTTCTCAATGATTCCATTCATCAAAGGTAAAAGTCGCGGCGATAAAGGTGTTTTCATATTTTGATATTTTTCAAAGTCGCTATGGATATTATATTTGCTCAATGGTATCCTCCCGATGGCTGAGTTGGCTTGATTTATTAAACCGATTTTTTTCTTTTAACGACACTTTCTCATATGATACAGAAATCGGTTATCTTCGGTTAATTTGTTCGAACTTTCTTTTAAGCTAGCATATGTGCTATTCTATCCTTTTATTAATCTAGTCATCGCTCTTTTTCCCAAACAATTCCTTAAACCGTTTCACCGCATATTTGCCCGTATCACGCAGCCAGTTTCCAAAAATATCAATCGGCTCCTTTCTGCGCAAATAAATTTTGAGAATCAGCAAAAACACCAGCGCTATGAATCCTAGATGCTGTAACTTGAAGAAGAATCATCAGGATTAAACTGCAGCGGTATCGCGGTAAAATCATTGCTTATTCTATAACTATGTGTGCTGTTGTAGATAAACGCCCCGGCACCTGCAATAAGACAGACGCACAAGGTTATTACCGCTATATTGATGCTTTTTTTAATTCTCAATGTCACATCCCCTCTTTTCTTTTTCAGCTTTCAAGCGTTTGTATTCTAAAATGATCAAAACACTTATCACAACATCAATCAGTATAATAATTAGCATCAGTACAGATTGACTATGCATATAGTTGTATATTTCATATGCAATAAAAATCCCAAATACAGCAAGTGCGGGAATGTAGGCCCACAATTTTTTCTTCCACAGTAGCCATATTACCACCAGCTTGGTTGTTCCGTGCAGCAGCATATAGATTGCAACCGAATGCTGTGAGCTGATTGAAAGATTTTGGCCGAGCATTATCAAGTAGTTCATTACAAAATCCTTCGGATCTTCGCTCAACTCAGGAATTGCGATAAGCCTGATAAATCGATTAAGCCACTCATGATTCAAAACAATCATCAGAATACCACCAATAAATTCCACCAGTGCATTTACGGCTTTTATACCCAATCCACCATAAAAAGCAATATTAATAATCGCATCTTTGTTAAATGATTTTTTCATAAGTATCGCATCTAACCTCTATCTTTCCTTCAAAAATCTGAAGTTGCTTTGAGTATATACTCTTGCTTCTCAAAAAGAAAGGATAATTAATACCCGCAACAGCGGCCCCGGAATCATAAAGCGTCAGGCCGGGAATGAAGCTGCTTAACCCATCATTCTAAAATTACTTTAGCCTTTAGTTAGTTTGATTTGACCTGAGTCTCACCTTTCTGGTTGCTACACTGATTATTTTTAGCATAAAAAAAGGCCAGAGAACTTAATCTCTAGCCAATTATTATTTTCCTTGAAGCATCCGTTTCAGTCACATCTAAACAGTTTATTGTTATTGACCCTCATCATTGCATTCAAGCGTTGTCAATCGTTGGTCTTTGTTCATATTTAGCATATTTTTTCTTTTCACCGCTGTTTTTTCGATGATCAGAATTAATTCATTTCCTTATTGATTTGATTGATTTCTTCTGTAATCGCTTCGTATACGCCGGGATATACACTGCCTGGTCCACCTTGTGTAATACATGGAATATAATAGTGTTTTCCACAACGTTTTACAGCTTTTCGCACTTCAGCGCCAACGCTTTCCTGGGTCCAATCCTCGTTATCAATCAGCGAATTATCGATGTCTCCCATAAAAGAAATCTGTCCGCCATACTTTTTAATAAGTTCCGGAACATTATTTGATGAAATACAGCCTTGCCAGATATCGATTCCCATTTCAATCATTAGAGGTACTAAATTTGCAGCATAAGAGTCGCTATGATGGACAATCAGCTCAACGCCATTTTCTTTATAGAATCCGTATATTTTTTTATAAGCAGGTACAATAAATTCTTCAAACATATCTGGTGCCATGAATGAATTCAGGGAGCTGCCCCAATCGTCATGATGGAAGATGCAGTCGGGTTTATAATATTTGACCAATTCGGCTGCATATCGCAATTCGTATTCTGTAATGTAGTCAATGAGCGCGTGCATTTCTTCTGGTTCTTCATAGAATCCCATCAGGCAATCTTCCATACCCATTAAATGGTGGCACTGTTCAAAGACACCAGGAGCTACAAATACCGTGGTGAAAACTTCGTTACGGTCAATTGCTTCAATTGCCGGCAGAAATGGTGCCCATGCTTCTGCTGGAAAATCAGTCTTGGGCGCTTTTACAACTTCTCGCCATTTTGTGATATCCTTAAGCACTTTGTGTTCTGCATCATGTACGGGAAATGGTCCTGGAGTCCCGGCTGGCCATGCAAAGGTAATTCCCCAGGCATTTTTTGCCGGCTCGCCACCAGGCATCGGGAACGCTCCCTGGGCTGAAATCGGATCTCCCATTATCATGCCGTAAATTGCATCAGTACACACAAATGCTTCATACTGATTGACAAATCGGTCAGGATTTCCACCGTTAATCGTTTCCAACAAGTTTTGTTTTTTTGTTAACATAATCATTGCCTCCTAAACAATTATTACTCCAATACCAATTTTTACTGTTCGCAGCACCATCAACAATCACTTAAAAACAGATCAACTGCTTATTTTCAAAATTTGCATTGTTTTTACAATATTTATACGCGAACAAATATTGTAAAAACAATTATACCACCAGTTTTTTTTAATATCAAGCATTACTTTACATGTAAAACATCAAGATTTATTGTGATAAGAGCGCAGATATACAAAACTTATCCCCAATGATTGGAAAATTAATGCGCCAATACGCGCTATCGTATTTACCATCTTTTTTACACATATTTAAATTCAAAACTCTGTCGATATCATTTCCTTATATTTGAATGCTCATCTTTTCTTTTTTCATAATCCTCGGGGCCGCAAACTTTCCCATTGCCGCAGTGAGTTTTTTGTCATACGGACTGATTGGTTAACCCCAGATACTGCTTTTTAACTTCTGCATGCAGCAGAACCGTAATTGCTTTTTGGGGACATGCGTTGACGCATCGATAACAAAGCGTGCAACTTCCGTTTTGTTCAATCTTATCATCAATTCGCTCCAGATTTTTCATTGGACAGATTTTTACACACTTTCCACAGGCAACACAATCAGCCGTAATCCGGACATCTTTTTCTGCCTTCTTTTCAAGATCAGGAAAATAAAAACGCTGTGTCAATAAGCCCAGATATTTCGAAACAGGATTGAACCCACGTTTTTTAACGATGCCATTTTGGATGTTTTTGCATGATCTGGCAAGTCGCTGTTTTGCCTTTTTTACATAATGCTCTATCTTTCCCGGGCTAGCTATCGGAAACAGAAATAAATTACATATATTATTGGGCATGTTAAAATGTTCCGCATAGAGAATATTAAAGCTGATTCCTTCCAGCAATTCGGTGAATACCCGGGCGCCATCGCCAGAAAACATCAGCTGGCTACTGAGGATAATCAGGTTTTTTCCATCGAAAGCCGACCGGTTTTCTTCAGCAAAATCCCGCATAATTCTCGGCACACAGGAACCATAAATCGGGTAGCAAACGGCAATCGTCTCTGCTGCCGCGATCTTTTCACTAAAATCAATTTCTTCCTCAATCGAATGGCATTCGGCCGTCAGCGTCTGCGAAAACTGCTCTGCAATGAATTTTGTATTTCCAGTTCCTGAAAAGTAAAGTGTTAGCATAAAATCTCCTTTTGTAAAATGGGGATGTTTAGAATCCAGCAAATTATATGAATCAGCAACATTTCGTATGTCATGCTCATCTTTTTTACGTCTGTTGCACTTTTTATTCGCGTTTGTCTTGCTCTTTCTGTTTTCGCCTCCGGTTTTTTTTATCAGTATCGCACATTTTTTGATTAACGAGAGTCAATGTGATCCTTTGTTATTTTAAAAACGCCTGCACAGCGGCCCTTGATTTTTGGGCCTGATTTTGATCATAGGCACTCGAATTTTGATCCATATAGCCATGCGCTGCCGCAAATAACTGCGCTGTGACCATTGGTTTGTTGCGGACTTGCCGGATGACCGCCGGCACATCAAAGGAATCCTGTTCGGCAAACAGCAGAAGTACTGGACACACCGGCACAAGATCCAGATAATCGCGGATTCGTGAGCCATAAAAGCCAATCACACCATCACAGTCATGAGTTTCACTGCAGCGCCAGGCGATGGTTGCCCCAACACTGAAACCCATGATAAACACCTGCCGGTAAGTTTTCTTTAACTGACCAATCAGCCGGACAATATCCTGATACGCATCAAAGCTCACCTCCGTGGTGAAATAGTGATAGGCTTCCTGCGCTTCTGCGTAAGAAAAGCAGCCGCGCTGCAAAAGGTTGGGGCAAACAACATCAAAGCCCTGCTTCCGGTAATCCTCACAAAGACCGTTGATAAACGGATTAATTCCGTAGATTTCATGGAGCAGGATAATCACATCCTGGTTTTTATTGTTCTCCATCGGCTTCTTCACATCTCTTTATCATACTTGTAGCGGTTTTCATCAGACATCAGTCATCTCTCCTTTTATGCTTCTAATCAGGCCAATTGGAGGGCCGTAATAAACGGGGCGGAAGCTGCGTTTTCCCATTTCCCTGAGCCGCATTGATCTGCATTTGAGTCAGAAAAACAGCCTCCCTCAAATCGGTGTCTTTGATGTTTGCATCGCGCAGATCCGCACCGATAAAATTGCTCCGCTTCAGACTGCAGCCGGTAAGATTCGCTGCAATCAGCAACGCCATGCTGAAATCCAGACCGTCCAGATTGGCTTTTTTAAAATTCTTGCCTAAAAAATCTTTGCGATTTGTCTGGCCGGAAGACTTCACGGCCAGTTGAGCACTGCTCTTCTTCAACACCTGATTCACCCGGGTTTGATAGTCATCAATATCGGCCAACCGCATTGCTGCGGGAGAGCCTGCCGTTATTTGCAGATTCTCTGACAGCAGCGCAGCGATCGCCGCGATGAGATGCTCATCAGCAACCACAGACCATGCTTCCAATAAATACCAGGCCATCTGATAGAGCTATCGCACTGACAAATTTCTTCGTCCCTTTTTAAAGCGCGATCCTGCCTACATTTTCTAATGTAATTCGTCCGCTTCATGCAGTTCTCGTTTTTTTTCAAAAACGCGTCGCATAACATCCAGGTGCGCGAAATTCCTTCCGCTCTTGAACAGGCATTAACAAACAATAACTTTTTCGACTTTTGATTTACTCCTTTTCATTGTTTTCTTGCTTCAAATCGCATTGGGCAAACAATTCTGTTGCTCCCATTCGCGTAGAACCGCCAGCTGGGCTTCGGTATGAAACCAATGTTCGCCATGATCCATGACTTTCAGATCACACTCGAAGCGGTTGGCAAAAGCATCGGCAGTCCCGCGTTCGGTCAGATTATCCTCACTGCCATACAAAATTTTCGTCCCATCATGCCACTGTGTGATGGGATGCTGTTGGGCGTAAACAAAATACTCCCAGGACAGGGTCTGTCCAAATGTTGTTTGAATCGTCTTTTCTGCTGCCAGTCTTTCTGCGGTCACCCCGGCCCACTGCATCATATTCTTGATTAGGCCTTCCATATCGAGAATCGGTGACACAAACAGACTATGTTCAAGCGATCGCTCCTGAAAAGCCAGCATCGAAAACCACGCGCCAATACTGTTTGCCCTAAGCGCAATCCGCTCCCAATGCGTCTCAAGATACCGCCAGACAGTCTGCAGTTCCGGTATCACAACCCAGGGCACCAGCCATTCGGCTGCTGCTTTTCTTTCCCCATGCTCAGGCAAATCGATTCCTAGTACCTGCCAGCCTTTTTCTGCTACAATTTCAGCGAAGCTTTGTGCCTCTTCCTTATTTCCACCCTGCCCATGGACAAACAAATAAACGCGATCGGATGATTGTCCATAGACAACCGCCGGGATATTCTCAATTTTCATCTTATACTTTTCCATCGTTTCCCCAATCTCTGCCTGGCCAAAATTTGACAGATACACTCAGCCTCCGAAGGCCGTCTTTTATTCTTTGGTAATAAAGCCACGCCTATAATAATCTTAATTATATCAAAAATGTGACAATTATCACAGCCATTGCGACCACTTTCGGGTAAGATTTCGTCAATGACGAATTTCGGTAAAACCTCGATGCCAGATTGATAAAAGGAGGCCACTCTTGTGAATAAAAAGAAACAGAAAGTTGATTTGATTAGGAAGATCCAAAAGGAATTGCTCTTGATTGAATTTAAAGATGCGCCGGATTCCCAAAAAAACCGAGTCTGTTATGATTTCGGAACGCGAGCCTGTCTGACTTGCAGTCGCTGCTGGATCAAAGAACAGTGATCAAGTAAATCCCGGGCATTGAAGTTATTAAAAACGCCATTCAGTTAACGAATGGCGTTTCTTATGATCTGACACGCTGACGGACAAAACACTGCCGGGTAAAGATTGTCGGCGTACGGGTATCACTCATCTTCTACTACTTCTTCTTTCCAAATGCTAACACCCATCCGGCTTTATCAAGTCAAAGGCATCTTTCACCATATCCCAGGAATCAATCGGTATCTGGTTCTCACCGTATAGTCTTTATAACCGGGGAGCTTTTTTATCAGCGTTTTATCCTCCAATACGGTACGAATAACAAATAAAATCATGGTTGCCAGGGCCGGGATCATTGCCCAAAGCGACCCCAGAAAGATCGGTGTGACTAAATAATACGTGATCATCCCCAGGTAACCGGGATGCCTAACGTATCGATAGGGCCCGGTCATGCAAACCTCATGTCCGCGCTCAAACTGAATCCTCACCGCCGTCGAAAAAAAGCGGTTGGCAGACATCGCCCAGACCATCAGAGCGAAACCCAGCAGAAAAAGGATGATTGCCCAAACATGCCACGTTGTGCTCAAATCCGGAGTCCAACGCCAACGAAAGTCAAGCCCGGCAATAACATATATACTAAAACCACTCAAGACAAGCAGCTTGGCGATAACTTTATCCCATTTTTCAACATTTCTTTTCTTGCTGCCTCGTTCTGCCAGAATTTCAAGCGGCGCAACAAAGGGTGCTAATAACGTGACCATACCGCATAAAGCAATATAAACCACTGCGTAAAACCACTGGATTGTTCCGGCCCCCACAAACAAGCAAACGCCGGTAACGATATCAACCAGCAACAGTTGTCCCAACCTTCTCAAAACATTGTATTTTAACTCAGCGGTACTGCTGGCAAACTTCTTCAAATTCGACATTTTTTCACCTCCGTTACGGTTACTTGAAAAGTAATACATTACATAGCATTAACTCTGTTAATCCCCATATAAGTTCTGACTGTTTTGCAGATCTTTTCAAAAACTTCACACAATCTTAACAGATATATCAACATTCTGTAACATTAGACAGCTACAATAGAGATAAATAAAAAACAGCTTTTAATAAATATTTTTTTAAATGAGAGGAAATTAACATGGTTAATCAACGATTTTCAACATATTATGAAACACACCCGGAATCAAGCGATCTCTCTTTAATTCTTAGCGAAAACAGCAAGCAGAGCAGCCGCTCAATCCTAAAAAAATCGCACACTCCTAAAACACAGAAAAAATCCGCCGATTTTGTCGATCTGCAAAAAAGTGTCGAGATGAAAATAGAGCTTGCACTACTTTACCTAAATCGCTCTACCGCTTGCCTTCAACAAATTCAGGCAGCTTCGCAGGGTTAAATCCGTCGTTGGTTGCTCAAAGTGACAAAGTTTGCTATTCTAAATATACTTCCAGCAGAATTTAAGAGCATCCTCTTTTTATCATGTTACTCCTATCTAATCCAGGGTATTATGAACTACGGGGATTTTTGAAAAAGAATGGAGAAACAGCGATGAAAGAAAAACTATGTCAGAGTTGCGGAAAGCCTATGGGACAAACCGATGAATTGTACGGCACCGAAATAAATGGACTAAAAAGCAAAGATTACTGTAATGACTGCTATCAAAATGGCGCGTTTACCAGCCATATCTCGAAAGAACGCATGATTGAAATCAGTATCCCCTATCTGATGAAGGAAAAGCCGGGAATCAGCGAAGCTGAAGCCCGGAAAGAAATGGCGGCCTTTTTTCCAACCCTCAAACGGTGGAAAAAATCCTAGCCGATCGCTGATAATGACAGATAACCTATGCGGTTAAAATATCATTATCAGCACATGCCAAGGGGACGTTTCGGGATCTTGGCATCATACAATAACGCCGGCATTATATGTCATTTTAAAAGAACTTCAAAATTTCATAATAACCTCCGCTTTTTTTATTTCATTATACGCCTTTTTGAGCTTATTTTAAAACTTCTGTTATTTTTCACTTATCTAATCGCTCAACATTGAAATAATTCCTTGTCATTGATTCATGTGATTATGTAAAGATAGCGACTGGCGCGGCTCTTGTTATACAGTTCCCTTCCCAGCATATCTTCTTTAAGTTTTTGCTCATACAAATCTTCATTGCCTTCGCTCTCAAATGCCCTTTTATACTTTTTTAGCACGCTCAAAGAATTTTCATATAATAAGCGTTCATTTTCACTAAAGTCAATCGTCTTGAAAGGAATTCCGTTTTTATCAAGAACCGCAGCAATTCTCGTATTTCGGCTCTGAAGGACGCTCTTGTCTCCGGCTCCTTCATCGAACAGGTATTGTGAATAGAATAAATACATCTTGTTGCTTTCGATATTGTATAATTGTCTTACCAGTTGATCTAGATCATTACTGAAATAGAGACTATCAATGGCTAGTGTGATTGTCGGTTTTATCTGATAATCGGATATTCTGTCAATGTCGCCATTGATATAAGTAATTGCCGTGCTGGTTCTTCCCATGACATCGACATCCAGTTGATCAATTCCAATTCCTTGGCATCCATATTTTTCAACTAACAGTTTTAGAATACTTCCTGACCCGCACCCTAAATCCACAAGGGTATCTTCTGCCGATATCGGAATAGCATTTAAAATATAATCGATCTGCTGTTTATCCATCATATTGAAGAGATATTCTCTGTATCCATATACCTCTTCACAAAAGTTCAGATAAGCACTGCTTCTTGTCAATCGGCCAATTTTTTTACTAAATTCATCGTTTATCATGACTTCACTTATTCCAACCTCTTCAATCCTACTTTTATTTGTCAGTCCCAATTCATATTTTCAAACAACTCATTGTATTACTGACGCACTCATTTTTTTATACAAACTTGATGCGTTATCTTAACATTGCCCTTCATCATTGCCCATACCGGACAATATTTTTCTTCAGCAAGGTTCAAGACCTTTTTCACATCTTCTTCGATTATATCCTCAGAAGTCACTGTAACGATCAAGTTTATTTCTTCAAAACATAATGGATGCTCTGCTCTTCGTTTTCCCTTCACTGATATCTGAAAATCCTTGACTTGTTTGCCCATCCTTCTAAGCATGGGTAATATTACCCCTCCCGCACAAGTGCCGAAACTGACCAGAAATAGTTCCAGTGGTAAAATACTCAAACCATCACCATATGGCGGCAGATAGTCCGTAATAACCTCAGGTTTTCCTTCCACAACAGATTTGAACTTTACACCTTCATTCAGCAGTTGAATTTTTGCTTCTAATAAATTACTCATAACATAACTCCTTCCATATTTTTGTTATATTAGTTAGACCTCTGATGAGGAGTTATGGTTACAATATTTATAATTGAATCGATAATTTCTGCAAGCGGTCAATAAATTCTTCATAGGTATATTCATGTTTCACTTGATACAAAAAATCAATCTGCTTCATCATATTCACATTCTTGAAATGTACCTCTTCCAATTCTTTGTTTCGATAATTAATATTTTCTTTTGGTAATGGTAAGTCTCTATCTTGCATAAACTTGATCCATAAATAGCATTTACAAGGTTTTGTTGGGTCTAAGAGGTTACATCGGTATTCAAACATATCCTTCAGCTTCTCTCGGCCTCTATGAAGAAGGACTTTTACATTTGCTTCAGAAGTTTCAAGAATTTCTGCAATCTCACTATTTTTTAATTCCAGACAGGTTTTCAACAAAAAACAGACTCTCATTTTCTTCGGAATGCATCGTAAAAAACCTCTTAAACACTTTTCCCTCATTTCTTCAATTATCAAATTGTCATCTTCATTTTGAGTATATTGGATGCTGTTAAAAAATTCTGTTTCTGTCAAACCTAATTCTTCAGAGATCTCAACCACCGGAAGTTTGTTCCATTTTTTCAAATGATCGTAACTTTCATTCACGGTTATCCGATATAGCCAGGTAGACAACTTCGAATCTCCTCGGAATTTCCTGATATTCGTATATGCGTTAACAAATACATTCTGTAATACGTCCTCCGCATCCTGGGGATTCTCCGTCATCCGATAGGCCATGCCGAACAGTCTATTATATTGTTCTTTAAAAACTAATGTCAATTCATCCTTTAGCCTTTTTTCTTCATTATCCGTCATGAATTTTTCCTCCACAAATTATAAGATTGGATAATTATACTTTCTCAATTTTCCGTAACAAGGGGACGTTTCGCACTAATTGAGCTTGAGTTTAAGCGCGAAGTCATTATATAATGAAACAACTCAAAATAATGATAAGGAGATATTATTGCGATGGCTGATAAAATGCACACCAAGAAAACGTTTTTTCTGAAAATATCGGCATTGTTAGTTACAGGGATTCTGATGGCAGGCGGGCTGCTGGGATGCAGTACCAGTAAGACAGAATCCCATGCGACTCCAAATTACACCCTTATTACCCTGCCGGATGATGGCTATCAGAAGATTTATGATTTTATTGCTTCCGCCAATAAAACCATTGATATGACCATGTATGCGCTGATTGATTCCAATGCTGAAGCCGCTCTGATTGCTGCGGCTCAACGAGGGGTTGAGGTCCGGGTACTGCTGAATTCCAATGCATCTGATGGTGGTACTGTGGGGATGAATCAGCCTGCCTATGATAATTTAACTGCCCACGGGGTTCATGTCGTCTATTCCTGGGACGGTGTTTTGTGGCACCAGAAAAGCATCGTGGTAGACAATCAAAAAGTGGCCATCATGAACTGTAACCTGGTCGCCCAATACTATCCAATTCTAAGGGACTACGTGGTGATCACCGACAATCCAGGCACCGTAGCCGGTGTCGAAACAACCTTTGCGGCAGATTATACCATAATATTGAAGAAGTTAAATAGTTTATTAAAAAAACAGAAGGTCTCAGGAATAAACCTGAAACCTTCTGGGATGATTTTCGTCTGAGT
>Ga0183099_1001553_pt1 | contig 13075 bp, 15 predicted proteins | sample Biomet1_FD_127788 | JGI IMG/M metagenome (GOLD analysis project Ga0183099, IMG submission 127788) | Microbial communities from bioreactor (seeded with anoxic lake sediment) at LBNL, California, USA - Biofuel metagenome 1 | ecosystem: Engineered > Bioreactor > Anaerobic > Unclassified ... | reverse complement strand
CCTTTGCAACTATGATATTTGTTAAATGTTTTATTGTTTTGTCCTGTTTATCCAAATTTCAAGACGCCCACTTCTATAAGTTAAGTGATCCTATAATTCTGTTTCAGGTGGGGTAGATTCTCATCTGAAGACCCGATGCTTAGCTCATATTACTATTATTGATGTAGGTAAATATATTTATTCAAGAAAGTCATAAAGAAATGTTAAAGATTTTAAATAATGAAGGTAAAATAGTGGTCAATGACTTAAGGCAAATATTATGGATATATTAAATAGAACAAAAATAAAACTGATGCAAAAAGCTTGTGAAACATTAATTTCACAAGCTTTTCTTATGATAGGGATACCAGGGCTTGAACCTAAGCCCTCAGTTTTGGAGTACGTATTATTTCTTCTATTGTATAATCTTTCATCTGTACACTTCTCTATTTTACTTTTTATAAGAATGTTTATTCCTGCATATTACAGAAAAGCACCCATGCGGGTGCTATAATCCTGAAGTATATTTCTTTTTTACTTTTAATCTTTCCATTGCTCGGGCCAGATTTGCTTTTGACATATAATATTCATAGTTGCTCTGCTTCTGACGCAGCTCTTCTTCTGCACGTTCTTTTGCTTCCATGGCCCTTCGTTCATCAATTTCCTCCGGACGTTCCACTGTATCCACAATCATAATTACCTTATTATCGGCAACCTGAACATGCCCGGCGCCTGTCATGGCAGTAATCCATTTATCTTCGGAAGTTAAAATACGCATTTCTCCCACATTTACAGCTATAACAGCATCTTCATGATGAGCCATAATACCCATCAGTCCATCAGTTGCTGGTAATATCAACTGTTTTGACTGGCCTTCATAAAATACTTTATTAATGGCTATGATTGTAAGTTCAAAGGTATTCATTTTTCACCTCATCTGTTTTCAATTACTGATCCTTTTTTGATTTTTCTACAACTTCATCAATTGTTCCTACATTAAAAAATGCCCATTCCGGATAGTCATCCATTTCGCCATTTATTATTGCCTTGAAACCACGTATTGTTTCTGACAAAGGAACAAACTTTCCAGGGATTCCTGTAAAGACTTCTGCTACATGGAATGGCTGTGACAAGAACTTCTGAATCTTTCTTGCTCTGTAAACCGTAAGCTTATCTTCATCAGAAAGTTCCTCCATACCAAGAATGGCAATTATATCCTGTAATTCTTTATATTTTTGTAAAACTTCCTGAACTTTTACTGCTGTATTATAATGTTCCTCACCAACAACATCAGCTTCTAATATTCTTGAAGTAGATTCCAGAGGATCAACAGCGGGATAAATTCCCTGTTCCACAATCTTTCTTGAAAGTACTGTAGTAGCATCCAGATGGGCAAAGGTTGTTGCCGGTGCCGGGTCTGTCAGGTCATCTGCCGGCACATATACTGCCTGTACAGAAGTAACAGAACCATTCTTGGTTGATGCTATTCTTTCCTGCAGTTCACCCATTTCTGTTGCCAGGGTAGGCTGATATCCTACTGCTGAAGGCATACGTCCCAGCAGTGCTGAAACTTCAGAACCTGCCTGCACGAAACGAAATATATTATCAATAAACAATAATACATTTTGGTGTTCCACATCTCTGAAATATTCTGCCATAGTAAGTCCCGCTTCTGCTACCCTCATACGTGCTCCAGGCGGTTCATTCATCTGACCAAACACCATAGCGGTTTTAGAGAGTACTCCTGACTCTTTCATCTCAGTCCACAAATCGTTACCTTCTCTGGAACGTTCTCCTACACCAGTAAAAATTGAGTACCCGCCATGTTCTGTTGCAATATTTCGTATTAGCTCCTGTATTAATACAGTCTTACCTACACCAGCTCCGCCAAAAAGACCAATTTTACCACCTTTTGCATAAGGTGCAAGAAGGTCAATTACTTTTATTCCTGTTTCTAATATTTCCACAACAGGATTTTGATCCTCAAATTTAGGCGGGTCTCTATGTATTACCCATTTTGTCACATCATCTAAGGTTTTTCCCTTATCAATAGTATTTCCTGTAACATTAAACAGTCTGCCAAGTGTCTGCCTTCCAACAGGCACTCTTATTCCTGAGCCAGTAGCTATTACTTCCATTCCCCTATAAAGGCCATCACTGGAAGAAAGCATAATACAGCGTACTATATTATTACCTGTATGCTGTGCTACTTCCATAACACAAAGCTTACCATTATTATTAACTTCTAATGCTTCCTTTATATTCGGAAGATTAACGTCACTAAATTCAACATCTATTACCGGACCTAAAATCCTAACAATTTTTCCTTTATTCATAGCTTCTTCCTCTTCTGTGCTTTAGCGCCGCTGATTATTTCAGTAATCTCCTGAGTAATTGCAGCCTGTCGCACTCTATTATAAATAATTGATAAATCTTTCAACATATCTTTCGCGTTCCTTGTAGCTGCGTCCATTGCCATCATTCTTGCATTCTGTTCGCTTGAATACGCCTGTATTAAGGTACCGTAGATAAAACCTGTAACATAGTTTGGCACTATATTATTTAAAACGTCATTTGGCGTTGGCAGATAGCTGGTCTCATCTTTAGTTTCACTTAATTCCTTCTCATCGCTGAAATCTGATTTTGTCAAAGGTAAAATCTTTTTCATTTCAGCCTGGCTCTCCATTTTGTTAATCATTCTTGTATAAATAATATAAACTTCATCCAGTTTATGTTCTCTGAACATTTGCAGAATCCTTCCTGAAATAACCCTTGCACGATGCATGGTAGGATTTTGGACTGTATACTTAAAATCAGCATCATAAGATATTTCTTTATTTTCGAAATAGCTTCTGCCTACCTGCCCAACTGCAAATAAGATATGTTCTCCTTCTTTTACAAGTTCATTTTCAATAATTTTTATAACATTATGATTGTATGCACCTGCTAAGCCTTTATCTCCTGTAATTACAATATAGCCCTTTTTCCTGTTATTAATCTTTTCAGGTTTATCATCAAAGTAAATAAGCTTTATATCAGCAGGTATTCGCTTTATAACCCGCACAATAGCATCCTGCAGGGCATAAAAATACGGTTCGGTTTTTTCCAGATTCTTTTTAGCCTTTCTTAATTTAGACGATGAAATCATATACATGGCATTGGTAATTTTCATCGTATCCTGCACACTACTTATTCTGCTTTTGATTTCCCTTGCGTTTGGCATGTTACCACCTGCTCTTATATTCTTCTGCTGCTTTTAATATACCTGCAGCAAGTTCATCTGTAAGTACTTTTTTATCTTCCAATTCCTCTATGATTTCAGGATATGTACTTTCAAAGAATTCAAATAATCCATTCTTATATTCTTTAAAACGCTTAATATTAACGCCAATCATCCCTTTATGTGTTGCTACATAAAGTAATATAACTTGTTTCACCATACTTAAAGGAGTACATAATGGCTGTTTCAACATTTCCATTAATCCTTTACCATAGTTTAACTGCACCTGGGTAGCTTCATCCAAATCAGAACTGAATTGAGTGAAGACTTCCATTTCACGATATTGTGCAAGATCTATACGTATGCTTCCGGAAGCTTTTTTCATGGCTTTTGTCTGGGCTGCACCGCCAACACGAGATACAGAAAGACCTACATTAACCGCAGGACGCTGGCCTGAAAAGAACAAGTCACTTTCTAAGAAAATCTGACCATCCGTAATAGATATTACGTTGGTTGGAATATATGCAGAAACGTCGCCTGCCTGTGTTTCAATAATTGGAAGTGCCGTTATGGAGCCCCCTCCCAATTCTGGCGTCAGCTTACTTGATCTCTCTAGAAGTCTTGAATGCAGATAGAAAACATCACCCGGATAAGCTTCACGTCCTGGTGAACGTTCAAGTAAAAGGGAGAGCGATCTGTATGCTACAGCATGTTTTGATAAATCATCATAAATTATTAAAACATCTTTTCCCTTATACATAAAATATTCTGCCATGGCCGTCCCAGAATAAGGAGCGATGTACTGCAGCGAAGCAGGATCACTTGCGGATGCAGATACGATGATTGTATAATCCATTGAATCATACTTTCTCAAAGTCTTTTCTACTTTAGCAACTGTCGATGATTTCTGTCCTATTGCAACATAAATACAAATTACATTCTTACCTTTTTGGTTTATTATTGTATCCGTCGCAATGGTTGTCTTACCGGTCTGCCTGTCACCAATAATAAGTTCTCTTTGTCCGCGTCCTATAGGGAACATTGAATCTATGGCAAGGATACCTGTTTCTAATGGCTGGTTTACAGACTTTCTGTCTACTATACCCGGTGCATTGTTTTCAATTGAGCGATAGTCATCAGAAGCTATATCTCCCTTTCCATCGATGGGGGCACCTAAAGCATCAATAACTCTGCCTAAAAAGTTATCTCCTACGGGAATACCTGCATTTTTACCGGTTCTGATTACACGGGTACCTTCCTTCATACCTGTATCACTTCCAAATAGAATACATCCGATTTCATCTAATCTGATGTCCTGCACCATTCCTTTTACGCCGGTATCAAAAATAACTATTTCACCATACATTGCATGATCAATTCCATCTACTGTAACTATACCATCGCCAATCCGTTTTACGCTTCCAATTTCCCTATCATTTTTTTCAAATTCTGACTTTTCAATTTCTGTTTTAAGAATGGTAATAATTTCTTCTGAACTGGAAAGAGCACTGCTCTTATCTATAATGTTCTGCTTCATCTGCTCAAGCCGTCCACGCATGCTCCAGTCATATTCCTGGTTGCCGGCTCTAATTACAAAGCCACCCATAAGTTCAGGTTCTTCTTTCAGCTCAATATCCATTTGGTTAATATTTTTATTAAATTTTTTTGTCAGAAAATCTTTAATTTTAGTAAGCTGCGCATCATCAGGCAGAGTTACGTATTGAATAACTACAGAGAGTATATCCTTATTCTCTTCTCCCAGATCTTTATATGCTGCAAGAATTTCATCCAGCAAATTAAAATTTTCATTATCACATAGAAGCTTTAAAAAATCACGTATTTCTTTTGGAAATACTTTTTCAATGACAGTATGCTTCTTTTCAACAGATATTACAGGATTGGAAAAATCAATCTGAATTTGAGGCAATGCTGAAAAGATGTCTTCAGTTTGCTTTACTACTTCTTTAGAAACAGAGAGATTTAAAAGCATCTGAGCATAATCAATAGCTGTCTGTATCATACTTCACCTGCTTTTACCACAAACTGGTCATATTGTTTTTCATTGTTATCTGTAATAGTTTTTTCGTCTATTTCTGCTAAAAACTCATCGTATAGTTTATGATTGTTCTCATCTGTACTTTCTTTACTTACTATTTTTGCTGCAGCGGCCATTGCCAGTTCAGTAACTTCAGATTTCATCTTTCGAAGCGAACGACTTCGTTCCGATTCAATATCCTTCTGAGCTTTTTCCAGCATCTTTTTAGCTTCTTTATTTGTTTCTTTTATTATTTTGTCATACTCTTTTCTCGCGCTTACTTTTGCGTCTTCAACTATTTGCTCTGATACATCTTTTGCAGATTTTAAGGCAGTTTCATATTCATCTTTCAATTTTAAAGCATTCTCTTTAGTCAGACTGGCGTCTCTATGCTGCTGATCCAGTAATTCCTTTCTTTTTTTCAATACGGTATCTACTGGGCTAAACAAGAATTTTTTCATTAAAAGATAGAGTACAAGCAAATTTATGATTGTAAACAGCAAATTATAATCTAATCTCAGCAAAGCTCTCGCCTACCTTTCTTTTCTCTATTCCCCTTATTTCAGGAACATAATAACTAATATTGCAACAACAAAACCATAGATAGCTGTTGCTTCTGCAAGAGCACATCCCAGCAGTAATAATTTACTGATCTTTCCTTCAGCCTCCGGCTGTCTTGCAACAGCCTCTGTAGCTTTACCTGTTGCTATACCTATACCTATACCTGCACCTGCGCCTGCTAATGCTGCTATTCCAGCTCCGATTGCAATTAAACTTGTCATAATTATTTCTCCTTTTCTATATTAAAATTATTTGTTTTACTCGATTGCTTCTTTAATAAAAAGTGATGTTAAAAAGACAAAAACGTAAGCTTGTATTAATCCATCAAAAATATCAAAATACAAACTAAAAGGAACGGGTAATATGGGAGGTACCATTATTTTTATTAATTCCATAACTACAAAAGCTCCAAGTACGTTACCAAAAAGTCTCATACAAAGTGACAATGGACGTATAAAGACTTCCAAAATATTAATTGGTGCTATAATCGCCACCGGCTCAGCGAAACTCTTAAGAAACTTTTTAACTCCTTTTTTTTGTATACTGGCCCCCTCAATTAACAAGATACTCATTATAGCTAGTCCTGCAGTTACATTTAAATCTTTTGTAGGTGGTTTTATCCCAAACAGACCAATTAGATTGGCTACGCCAAGATAAATAATAACTGTTACCAGATATGGCACATATTTTGTACCTTCTTCACCAATAATTCCCCCAACTATATTTTTAAGACCTACAACAGCTGTTTCTACTACCAGTTGTCTTCTGCCAATGTTTTCCACTCTTAAATTCCTGGTAAAAATGATTGCTAAAATCACTAAAATTGCCATGATAACCCAGGTTATCACTACCGATTCCGAAACGCCAATACCATTTAATACAGGGATAGTAAATACAGTCTCGCAATTGAGTTCTTCCATTATATTTTCTGCTAAAGATTCCAAACTCTCACCTCCTTCTGTATTAATTTAAAATTAGGAATAAGTTTTACTGTTATATCCAGCATTAGATTTATAAAATCAAATGTAGATCTACGATTGCTAACGTTTTCACAATCCATACTACTAAATCATTTATCTAATAATACTTTATAGTATAATTAATATTATTTCTATCTCATATTTTAAAAAAATAGTCGAAATTTGTATATTGTTGGTATGCTATGAACAGCATTTTCTACGTTTCATTTATTGCTGTGCCTTATTTTTATTTAAGCTGATTTGTTTTTTTTATTGCTGATGCAAACATTTTTGCTGCTTTTTCCAAATCACAAGCATAGCAGCAGAATGTTTACAATAAACGAAATGGTCAGCTGGCTGGGTATTAACATTAGAAAAATTTATCAAAATTCCAAATTTAAACCCAGCCTAACTGAATTGGATTGTTATCTCTCAGTACAGGATATGCAAGGATCGATACTGCCTATAATTGCAGGTATATCGGCTATCTTGCAGCCTTTCATCATAACAGTTAAGGCCTCCCAATTCTGATATGTAGGTACTCTCCATTTTAGACGTTCCGGAATTTCCGAGCCATTTGAGCGTGCATAGTAAATCAATTCGCCCCTTGGAGCCTCTGATTTTGCTATTGCTTCACCTACAGGAATTGATGGCATAATGCCTAAATCTACAGGCCCATCAGGAAGGTTTCGAAGACATTCTTCTACTATCCTTATAGATTCAAATATTTCCCTGAGCCTTACAACAGCTCTTGAGTATACGTCTCCACCCTGCTCAGTTACTATATTAACTTTTACTTTATCATAAGCTGCATATGGTGTCTGAACACGGACATCCAGATCCACTCCAGATGCTCTTGCAACAGGTCCCACAACACCATAGCGAATTGCCTCGTCTTTTGGCAAAACACCAACCCCAACAGTACGGCGGAGTATTGATCTGTCTGTTTGATATATTTTTGCTGCCTCTGTAAGAGGCTTTTTTTAAACATCCAGCTTCCTCAGCATATATTCAATCTGATCCTTTTGGATATCATATCTTACTCCGCCTATGCAATTTGCGGATAAATTCATTCGATTTCCAAAAATTGATCTTTTACGTCCTGCATCACTTCACGAAGTTCCATTAAATGCATAAATAAAGAAATCAAAGCCGATATTATGCACAATAATGCCTACATTGAACATATGTGATGCAATTCGTTTAACTTCATCAGTAATTACCCTTAAATATTCAGCTCTTTCAGGTATTTCTATATGTGCAATTTTTTCAATTGCCATGCAGTAGGTAAAAGGATGGTTATTGGAACATAATGAACAAACTCTTTCAACTAAGGTGAGAACCTGATAATAGTTTCTCTGCATAGCAAGAAATTCTATACCTCTGTGGACGTGACCTGCATTTATATCGACACCTACAACCGTTTCTCCTTCTACTTGCAGCTTGAAATAAATAGGTTCCTCCAGAGCCACATGAACCGGACCAATAGGAATTGTATAACTACTCATTTTCTTCTGCCTCCTCCCCTATTGATTTCATTACTCTTTCCCATAAAGTACTGGTACTGGTACCATTCATAGCCGCTGACAGTGGTATCATGGTATTTTCTCCCATCTGAATACTGCTTCCTAAAAATAACTCTTTAGGATTTGGATGACCAATTAACTTAATTTTATAAAACTCCTGCATTTCCCTCTCATGCCAGTCTGCACTTTTAAGAATAGGTGTAATTGATTTTACCTCTCTTAAATTACCGGGAAGAGTAATGCTTACGGTACAATTAACATTACCAAAATAGAAATGGTAACTAATTTCTACATGTTCCGATTTTTCATTGCTGGATGCAATAAGCGCACTTATTGTCATTATTCTTCCATTAAAATCTTTAACAATCTCTGCAGCTTTAGTAATCTCAGCGGCATTCTCCAGTTTGCACCAGATACATGTGACGCCTTTACGGTCAACCTCTGAATTCAGAGTAAATTTTCCATCCAGCTTCTCTTTTAGCTTATCAGTGAAGATGCTTATTATATCCTTCTCCATTACTTAATCATCCCCCGTTTCCAGATAGTTTTCCTACGACATTCCTCACACATTTTTGTGTACCCTTTAGTATCTCCGTCTTTTCCATAAAGCTTCTCAATTATTTCAGGTACCAGCGGAACCATAGGCTTACCGCAGCATGAGCATGGTACATATTTTATAAAGGTTTTTTCAACATAGTTATATTTGTCCTCATTCAGATGGGCTGTATGGTAATCATTTGTCAGATGAATTGCCCCGGTAGGGCAGTAGTGCTCACATAGACCGCAGAAAGCACAAGTATTGTGCCATACAACAAAGTTAATACCGCTGCCATCCTGGGACTCCTCAATACGTATAGCACCTCCGGCACAAACATGCTCACACATATGGCAAGCCATGCATGCATCCGGATTATGCTTAATTTTACCTCTCAATTTTTCAGGAACAAAGGTTTCCCCAAATGGATATTTATCAGTGGAAGGTCCTTTAAGTAAATTTGTGAATGCAATCTTTAAAAAAGAACTCATATTAAGCCTCCTTACAACCTTGCTTTCCAGATTTCTATAGCTTTAGCAACTCCATCGATAATTGCCTGTGGACGCGGCGGACATCCGGGAACATTCACATCAACAGGAATAAAGGCATCTAAAGTGCTCTCTATTGCATAACTGTCTCTGAACACCCCACCGGATATAGGACAAATACCTACTGCTACTACAACCTTTGGATCTGGGATTTCATTATATACACGGATTACTTTATCTTTTACAACCGCTGTAACCGGCCCTGTAATTAAAACGATATCTGCATGCTTGGGACTTCCGCAATACTTGCATCCAAGACGCTCCACGTCATATCGTGGGATTAATGCTGTAGTTGCAAGTTCTACATCACATCCATTGCAGGATCCTGCATTTATTCTATAAAGCCATGGCGACTTTTTTCCAATATTTTGTAACAAATTACTCATTTATATTCCCCCTCCAAGCTTCCGGTTAAAATTTGCCAGAAAGCAAGGTTAGTATCAGACTAACCAGAGCTAAACCAGTAGGAAAAATCAGATAGAACTTAAACGCCTGATCCATCCTCATTCTGGCCCTGGTAGCACGTACAACTGTAATGCTAATCGTGGCTAAAATAGTACATTTTAAAATAAACCAAAGCAGATTTACTATCCAAAAACCACCAAGGGTTGACGGAAAGAATAATGCAACTGCAAGTGCTGATATTACAGTTACCTTTAAACCCCCGGTCAGCTTGAACATTGCAAGACCTGACCCTGAATACTCAAGTAGCGTTCCTTCAGCAATTTCTGTCTCAGCTTCAGGTATATCAAAAGGTATAACTCCAATAGTACCTGGTATACAGCAAAGATAAGCAAGTATTGCTGGCAGCATTGTGATGTCAAAAATCAGAGAACCCCTTTTGCTGCTGAAAAGTTACTATATGGCTTAGAGAAAAATCAGCAAAGTTCCCAGCTGCCATTCCTGTTTTCATACCTATGGTTAAAAGGACTATCAGCAGTGGTATTTCATATGCTAAAGTGATCATCATTTCTCTTGAAAGACCTACTGCACTATAAGGGGAACCTGAAGCAGATGCCCCTACCATTATGGCAAGTGCCGGTGTTGCCAGTAAATAAAGCAACACCAAAAGGTCTGCTGATTTGTCGATTCCAGGATAAACTCCTGAAATAGGGATTAAGACAACAGCAACAAGCATTCCTATAAATCCAAGCAGTGGTGCCAGCCTGAAAACAATATAATTGGCGCTCCTGGGTACTAAAATCTCCTTTTGGAGAAGTTTTATCACATCAATAAATGGCTGATAAATAGGAGGTCCCACACGACGCTGCAGGCGGGCGTAAATCTTTCTGTCTATCCCCATAAGCAGCAGACTTGATACTAAAGCGAAAAGTCCGCCGGGGAAAATAAGCATATTAAAAGCAAGTTTAGCTATATTCATTATTTTTGCTCCTCCTCACCATTCCCGAATACAGGTACTATTAAAGTCTTGTGTAGTTTCTTTATAATATTGTCAGGAGATTCATACATATTTTCTGATTGAGCACGTATATCATCATCCTCCAGATCTGATACTCCACAGGTATAAGTACTTGTATACCTAACCTTCCTGTTTCCAAGAAGGAAGAATATAATTCCAAGAACAAGTGCAAACAGCATTAAAATAAGGATAACGCCAACCTGCCATGCTCCAAGAGGAGTTTTTATACCGAACAATGTAAATTCAGGTGATGTAATATTCATTAATTTAAGTATTTTAGATATCACATTAAGCGGCAGTCCCGGCATAATTCCAAGTACTAAACATAATGCTGACAATATTCCCATTGGAAGCAGCATTGTCCAGGGAGCCTCCTTCACATTCTCAAATTTTTTTGGAAGAGTCCCAAAGAATGCGGAATGAAGGAACTTGATAAAGTAAGCCATAGTTAAAACGCTGCCTGCAAGTGAAAGCAGTGCCAAAAATACCTGTCCCTTTTCCATTGCTGCTTCATAAACTAGCCACTTAGAAGTAAAACCACTGAAAGGAGGTATTCCGGCCAGTGACATAGCTCCTATCATAAAGAATGTCATCGTATATGGCATCTTTCTTCCCAAGCCTCCAGCCTCATCCAAATTGTGGGCATGTGCTTGTACCATGATTGCTCCAGCTGCAAGGAAGAGAAGATTTTTAAAGAACATATGGTTTACAAAGTGCAGCAGACCTCCTGTAAGACCTAACGTGGATCCCAGACTTAATCCTAAAATTATATACCCAATCTGGCTGACAGTACTGTATATAAGCAGTCTCTTAATTCCTTTTTGTATAAGAGCCATAGAAGCAGCCCCTACAATTGTAAGTCCTGCAATCCAGGACATTACATACATGACAACGGGTGCTTTGCCTGCCATACCAAGTTTTCCTATTGCTGCAGCACCTCCCAGTATAAATAATAACTTTATAAGCCAGAAGGGTGCACTCTTTAAGAGAACTGAAGAAATATATCCGCTTACGGGGGTAGGTGCTGTTGCCGGATGCATCTGATAGTCAATTCTGAAAGGTAATACCGCTGCTTTCATCAAGAATCCTGCAGTCATAAGTATTATTCCCCAGCTGATAGTAGTCAGATCAAGATTTGCCAGATGGCTTGCTGCAATTTTCATATCAAAAGTTTCAGCATTTACAGTTAGTATTAGCATACCTAACAGTGCAAGGCTGGCGCCTATATAATTGAATATGAAATATTTGAAGCCTTCCCTTAAAGCATCCTGAGTTTCCTCATGGATGATTACAAAATACAGGGTCCAGCTGCTCATGATTTCCCAGAAAATAAAGAAGGTGAAAAAATTGTTGCTGGTAGCGACCCCGATCAGGCCTCCGATCATAAGCATGAAAAACATATAGTAACGGTTCTGGGCATGGCCGTGACTCATGTACCCCAATGAATACAACAGGTTCAATACCCCTACACCAGCAATTAATAAAGCAAAACTTAAGGAGTATATATCATATTTTTCATTTGACATAACAATTGCAATAGAGGCTGCAGACATTCCAATTACAGCAGTCCACCCTGCAATTTTTGGAGATTTTTTACCCAGGAAGTAAGCCAGTAAACCACCTATGGCAGGAATAATTATTATCACCGGCCAGGTAATACTGATCTGGGGAATAGCAGTTACTTCTATTTTTCCCTGGACTGCAACATAATCGGCTGCAGATTTAGCTAAGTTTAAAGCAGTTTCAGGGAACAGTCCGTTAAAAATCGTCAAACATGTTAGAATACATAGTGGGATCATTGTAGTTATTGGACCTTCCTTAACCTTGGGTCCTTCATATTTTTCAAAGAACACTGTTCTAACAAGTCTTATATAATAAATAGCACTAATTACGCTTGCCAAAAGCATCAATGCGGCGAAATACCAGTAACCAGCTTCAATATCATCATAAAGCATAAGAAATTTACTGATAAAACCGTTAAACGGAGGCAATCCCATTATGGCCAGAACTCCTATTGCCAGGCATCCGGATGTAAAAGGCATTACCTTTCCTATCCCTTTGAACTTTTCAATATTCTGGCTCTTAAGCCTGTATGCCAGCATTCCGGCAGCCAGGAACAACAGCCCTTTCATTACCACATGATTTAATACGTGATTAATTCCACCAACCATGCCTAAATAAGTTCCGGCTCCAATGGCAACAAGGATTTCTCCGATTTGGCCCAATGTAGAATATGCCAATAATTTTATTACTATTTTTCTGAAGAAGAGCCATTATCTCTCCATAGAACAA
>Ga0183099_1001552_pt1 | contig 13087 bp, 12 predicted proteins | sample Biomet1_FD_127788 | JGI IMG/M metagenome (GOLD analysis project Ga0183099, IMG submission 127788) | Microbial communities from bioreactor (seeded with anoxic lake sediment) at LBNL, California, USA - Biofuel metagenome 1 | ecosystem: Engineered > Bioreactor > Anaerobic > Unclassified ... | reverse complement strand
TGCGAAAGCCCGGAATGCTAACCTTATTTGCTAATTTTGTATATGCCTTGCTGATAGCTTTGCTTAATTCCGCCGCCGGCACTTCAATTTCCAGAACGACTTCATGGTTGTCTATTTTTTCTGCAGTAACTTTCATTGTATAAAATGACCTCCTATTTTATCCGTGCAAATATTTTCGCTGGCTTATCTGAACTTTTTTAACTACCTAAAAATAGCCATAATCCTAATATGCCATACAATGCATAATACCATAAATACCCTACAAAAACAAGTCAACTGGGCAGACAAAAAAACCTGGCAGCCGATGCCGCCAGGAAATATTTTTTATGGAGCGGAAAACGAGGCTCGAACTCGCGACCCCCACCTTGGCAAGGTGGTGCTCTACCACTGAGCTATTTCCGCACATACCCAATAACTTTTATAAGTTTATACAAGTTTTCCCTCTCTGTCAACTGACATTTTTAAATGGCCGGAAACAATTCCCTCGGGCATAAAGAAAGATCATTAATAATTTTTTCCTGTCAAAAACTATGCTATAATATAAGCAATATAATTATTGCAGCTTCCAGCTGTAATCAAATACAAAGGATGTGGATTTTTCTTGGATATTCCCGAGGCGGGTTTTACAGCCCTATTATCTTTCATTTTTATTCTCATAAACGGTTTCTTTGTCATAATGGAAACCGCTATAACCGAATCGCATAAAAGCCGGATTGACAAGCTAACCGAAGAAAATAGCGTAGTGGGCGCAGCCGCGACTGCCACTGTCGATGAACCGGATAAGCTTCTTGCCGTCACGCGATTTGGCATAACTCTGATGAGTATATTGATCGGTATATTGACTGGCACCGTCACCGCCCCCTTGATTGCCACCCTACTCGAAATGCTGCCTGGCTTCGCTATCTATGCGCAATTTACAGCCTTCGCCCTGAGCATTCTGCTTATTACCTACCTGAATCTGCTGCTCGGTGAATTTTTACCCAAAAAAATATCCCTTAACGATCCGGAAATTTATCTGCTGCGCTATTTGCCCACATTACTCTGGCTGGAAAAAATTACACGCCCATTTGCATTTTTGATGGAGCAGTCAGCCACCACTCTTTTCATGTTGCTCGGCATTAACCCGCACGTTGACGACAGTGTCACCGAAGATGAAGTCAAAGATCTGATTGAACAGGGCACAGAAGACGGTACCTTTGAAAAAGCTGAACAGGATATGGTCGATCGCATCTTTCATATGAGTGATCAGACCGCCTATTCACTTATGACCCCACGCACCCAGCTGTTCTGGCTTGATCTTGAGGATTCAGCGGCTCACAACCTGCAGCTGATTCGCGAAAACCCCGATACAGTATTCCCTGTCGGACGCGATAACCTAGATGATTTCGCTGGTGTTCTCTATGCCAAGGATCTGCTCAACGCCGCCATTGATGGTAAAACAAACGATCTTACCGCTTATATCCGCAAACCGATGTTCATCCCACGCTCGATGGAGACCTTTCGCGTCCTCGAAAAGTTCCGCGAATCCGGCATCCACGAAGCCATTGTGCTTGACGAGTACGGAGGCGTCATCGGGTTTATCACATTGCGCGATATTGTAAATGAAATTATCGGCGATATTGCCGACAGCAGCGATGCTGAACTGATACAGATCACACCCCGCGATGAAAACTCATGGCTGGTGGACGGCCTTTATGATATTGATGATTTCAAGGATAAATTTGGTCTTGATGAGCTGCCGGACGAAGACCGGGCCCATTACCAGACTATGGGGGGGTTTATTACCGCCTACCTTGGCTACATTCCTAAGGTAGCTGAAAAATTCCAGTGGAATGACTTTTGCTTTGAAATCGTCGACATGGACCGGGCCCGCATTGATAAAATCCTATTGACCCGGATCGAGCCTGCCGCCACTACTGCTGAAGATGATAAGCCTGCCTAAAAAATCGAATTCACATCCATTACAGCAAAAAGACAGAAGCCACTGGGCTTCTGTCTTTTTGCTTTGTATCTTAAAGGAAACTTACATATCCTCATGATGAGGATTCTTTATCACAATCTCGATCGCCTTGGCAATTTCACGGATAATCGCCAAATTATTCTCCTGTGTGTATAAACTAAGACGAGTATACGTATCGCCCTTTTCTGTTGCCGCATATTTCGCCGGCAAATTGTTCAATGCCAAAATGGCAATATCCCGGCAACATTTTTCACAGCGGCAGGCCTCGGGGTACTGATCCAAAACGGTCATCAGGTTCTCCATGACAAACCCTTCCACGGTATTTCTTATTTCCATATTGTAAACAATCCGCCTCCCTGCGTTTTATTCCAACTCTTTTCTGTCATTATACTACAGGCACAATAAAAGCTCCATTTAAAAAACAGAAAAATCCGGTTTAGCGGACAAAATAGGACTTTAACAGCAATGTGAAAAAAAATACGGCAGCTGAAATGACAACAATGGTCGCCCCTGTTGCCATATTGCAGTAATAAGATACTATCAAGCCGGCAATTCCTGAAAAAACCGCTATAGCAATCGAAACGGCATGATACTGTTTGACTGTATTCGTGATATTTCTTGCAGCAGCCGCCGGCAATACCAGCATCGAATTGATAATCAGCAGACCTACCCATTGAATACTGATGGCCACGACAATCGCTAGCATCGAGGCGAATGCCATCTCAATCCACAGCGTATTAATGCCCCGGCTAGCAGCAAAAGACGAGTTTATGCTGATGATCAGCAACCGGTTAAAAATCACACCCCAGACAAAAAAGACAAGCATATCGACAATAATCAGCGCCCCAATTTCAGTTGGGCTTATGCTCAGCAGGTCCCCGATCAGATAAGAAGAAAACTTGCTGAACCCCCCTCCATAGGACATTACCATCAGCCCGACAGCAATCGCTGTCGAAGAACAAACCCCGATGATTGTATCCGTCGAAGTACGGCTCTTGCTCTTGATATAGGTAATAAATAAAGCAAAGATAACTGAAAAGAGCAGCAGTGCCGCCAGCGGCTTAATTCCTCCCAGCAATACCCCCACGGCAATTCCGGTAAACGCACCATGCCCCAGCGAATCAGAGAAAAACGCCATATGATTGTTGACTACCATCGTACTCAAAAGCCCCAATAAAGGTGTCACCAACAAAATTGCCAAAAATGCATTTTTCATAAATTCATGCCCCAGCCATTGGTAAGGCAGCAGCCAACCCAGAAAGAGATATATCGGCTCCATCACTCAGCCTGCCCCCTCTCGGTACCGGCAACAAACATGCCAAATATTTCCCGAGTTTTGGCATCACTAAATACAGCCTGCGGTGAACCACTGCAGATGACCTGCTTGTTGAGCAGCACGACCTGGTCCGCATGTTTTGCCACAAGATTTAGATCATGTGAAACAAGAATGATTGCCATATCCTCCTGTGCCCGCAGTTCGGCAACAATCGCATAGAAAAGTTCTAGTCCATTTTGATCAACTCCGGATACAGGTTCATCGAGCAGCAGCAGATCCGGCAGTGGATCAAGTGCCAATGCCAGCAAAACGCGCTGTAGTTCTCCTCCCGAAAGCGCTCCCAGGCGGCGTTCAATCAGGTGCTCTGCCTTCACACGGCGCAAATTTCGTTCAATTTGCTCCCGCAGCCGACCAGCACGGCACAGCCAGACAGGACGGCGGGTAAGACTCGCCATAAAAAGATCGAGAACGCTTGTCGGCGAACTCACATCAAAGCGCAGATGCTGCGGTACATAGCCAATAATCGGATTTCCCGTATGATTCCCTTTGGCGTCAACATATTGTAGTTCACCGCTATGCGCAATCTCACCGAGAATGGCTCGCAGCAGGGTGCTCTTACCCGCGCCATTGGGACCGATCACTGCCGTCAGCTGTCCGCAGTGAATGTGCAGATTCACCCCGCTAAAGACCGATGTGTTTCCTATCGAAACCGAAAAATTTTTGATTTTTGTGCAGCACAGCTTAGAACATTCAGTGCCAGCCGCTCCATTATGATGATTTATTTTATTTACCACGGACAACAACCTCTCTAGGAATTCTCGCCGCTTCTCCGGCAATTTTTACATAAGCCATAAATTTCAAAAATATGCCCTGTGATGACAAACTCACTGCGCTCGGCTGCCTCAGTATACGCTGGAGCAAGGGGGCAAAAATCAATGCACTCAGCCTGACCACATTGCGTGCAGACAAAATGATGATGATGATCTCCCGGCACCACCAGCTCGTATAAATCTCCGGTATGGCGGTGGATTTCATGGACGATGCCAAGTTCAGCCAGTAAAGTCAGATTGCGATAAATCGTATCAAGCGATACGTCGGGCTGTGTTTTTTTTACCCCGGACATAACCTGCTGCGCCGTCGAAAACTTTCCGCACTCAGCCAGTGCCTGAATAACCGCCCGTCGCTGTGGTGTAATCTTATAGCCCTTTTCGCGCAAAACCATTAAGCTCGCTTCCATCTGACCGCCTCCTAAATCGTAATATTTGTATATCGTATCATATCACATTTACTATCAGGAAGCAAAATCCACTGTGCCCTGCCGAGGGGAGATTCCCTCCATACTACAAAAACTGCCGGCAAAGTAACTTCACCGGCAGGCGGCAGCTTATTAAAAAAACGCCGCCAACATATAAGCAGCACTCCCCCATACAGCAAGCGCAGAAATTTTATTTATCCGTTTTTGATGCCGGTTCAATTCTCCCATAGAAGAAATTCGTCCACCAAAAACTGCCAACATGCAGAACCAGCCCCAGGAGACAAGAATTGCTGCCAGCGAAAAACACCATTTAGCCGCTGTCTCATACTGCATCGAACTCACCCCGATAACGCCGAGAATATCAAGAAATGCTGCTGGATTGAGCAACGACACTGAAACGGCAAAGGCAATCTGCCGCCGGGCAGAAAAGCAGGCCGGATTTTCTCCGGGGGCAACCACTCCCTTGCCAGTCCAGTTCACCCAGCCAATATACAAAAGCATCCCTATCCCCACCAGCCAGATGACCTGACGAAGTAACGAGAAATGCAGTAATACCGCAGAAACCCCACTCACTGCCAATAAAATCAATAAGGTATCACAAAGCGCTGCCGCTATCACCGCTGGCAAAACCGACTTGAAACAAGGCTGAGCTATTCCCTGCTGAAAAACAAATACATTTTGCATTCCAAGCGGCAGAATTAGTCCCAAAGCCAGACAAAAACCATGAATAAATGCTATTACCATTATGTAGCCTCCTATTTCTATACCATAATACATCCATTATAGAAATAGATTTTCTTTTTGTCTCGAGCCAATTGGTCTGTTTTTAATCAGGCCAATTTGATATACTGAAAAGACAAAGGAGGTTTTTATATGCTTCACATCGACTGGCAACCGGCAAAAAAAGGGCCCCTGCCGCTGTACCGGCAAATTTTCCTTTATATACGGGATAAAATTCTCTCGGGACAATGGCCGGTTAGCACAAAACTGCCGCCCCAGCGTGAGCTGGCGGCAAAACTGGGCGTCAACCGCAATACCCTGCTGACAGCTGTTGATGAATTAGTTGCCAGTGGCTTTCTTGATACAAAACAAGGCAGCGGCTGTTATGTCAGCAACAATAGCTGGTCGCAGTTCAGCACAACCAGTGCCGACTGGACAACCATATATAAATTCGGCCGCTCATCTGGGAAATCTGCCCTTGATTCAGCAGATCAATCAGCTTGAATTTGATCCGCATATGATCCGTCTCGGGACCGGAGAACTCGCCCCCGCTTTGCTGCCGGCAGCCGAACTGAAGGAAATTCTCTATACCAGCAGCGCTAAAATAGATTCCTTCGGTTATCAGGAGCCCCTGGGACTAAAACAGCTCCGCGAGCAAATCAGCCAACATCTGAAAAAAAGTGGAATCGAAGTATCACCGGCAGGAATCCTGATCGTATCAGGGGCGCTTCAAGCCCTGCAGCTGATTTTCTTTGGGCTGATTGCCCCGGACTCCCATGTTTTTATCGAACGGCCTTCCTATCTGTCTTCATTAAAGCTTTTTCAGTCCCGCCAGCTTCATTTCTCTGAAGTCCCACTCGACCAGGAGGGAATTGACATCCATGCGCTGCGCTGCCTGCAAAAGAGAAGAACACATTCCATACTCTACACAATCCCAACCTTCCATAACCCTACCGGCTGTCTGATGTCGCCGGAACGGCGACGCGACCTGCTGCACCTGGCCCAGCAGCTGCGGCTGCCAATTGTTGAAGATAATGTCTATTATGATTTATGGCTCGATGCCCCGCCGCCGCCACCGCTCAAGGCACTTGATGATGCCGGCAATGTACTGTTTATCGACAGCCTGTCAAAATCCATCGGCCCGGGCCTTCGCATCGGCTGGATTGCCGGCCCCGAGCCCATTATTGAACAGCTAGGGGATCTTAAAATGCAACACGATTACGGCTCCAGCATTCTTTCACAATGGGCAGCAGCTGAATGGTTTGCCTCCGGACTCCATGAAGTTCATATGCAGCAGCTTCGGCAAAAACTTCGCCAACGCCGTGAATTGATGCTGTCTGTGCTGAAAGAACATTTCAGCCAGCTGGCCACCTGGCAACGCCCGCATGGCGGCTTTTACATCTGGCTAAAACTCAACCGTTCCTTATCTATGCCCCAACTGTTCAAAGCAGCACGCAGAGAAAATATCCTGCTCAACCCCGGCAATATTTACGACAGTCTTGCCAGCGCTGAACTTCGCCTGTCTTATGCCTTTGCCGAACCTGAAGATTTAAAAACCGCACTGATCAGACTGGCCCGGGTACTGCAAAAACTGGCGTAAAGACACAGGGCAGACAACCATTGCAAGCTGTCTGCCCTGTGCACGCGTATATAGTTTTAACCGAAATATACCATCAGCCGGCAACGGACTGATTCGCACGATCTTTTTTAAATTCGGCAATTTCAAAATCCGTAAATAATTTGGGCAAATCCATGATAATCAGCAGACGCTGACCAGATTTGCCAATTGCCCTGATATAGCCCCCCGAGGGAACAATGCCGGCAGCCGGTTCAATATCCTCCTCTTCGAGCTGCATGACTTCCGTGACGACATCAACCAACAGGCCCACTTCCTGTCCGCCAGTCTCGACAATCAGAGCCTGATGCTGCTCTGCCTGCTGCTCGCTCCGCAGCGCCAGTTTTTTTGCAAGATCTATAACCATCATCACCTTGCCGCGGAGATTGATCATGCCGTCAATATATTCCGCTGTTCCCGGCAGCCTTGTTGCTCCCCGATAGAGAATGATCTCCTTGACCAGTTCAATAGGAATTGCATATTCTTCTACGCCTACGCGAAAGATAACCATCTGCTGCGTCGCCATTATTTTCACCTGCACTTTCATTTAAAATTTGTTCTGCTTAAATTTTACCCTATCCTTTTTATATTTGTCAAACAATAATAAATTTTCAAAAAATATAACAAAAAGAGAGGAAGCACGCCCTCGTTACAGCATGCTTCCTCTCTTTTATTATACCTTGAACCGGCTGACAGCCGTCTGCAAATCCTGTGCCAAATGCGCGAGACTCTGACTAGAAGATGCAATTTCTTCCATTGAAGCCGACTGCTCTTCGGTCGCTGCCGATACGGTCTGTGATTCATCGACTGCGGTTTTGCTATGCTCATCAATGGTCTGCACCGCAGCAACAATCTGTTCACTGCTGCCGGCCATCTGCTGCATAGATGCTGATATTTCCTTTATTTGAGCAAATACGTTTTCTACCAACACCGCAATTTCTTCAAAGTCCCGCCCCGCAGCTGTAACCAGCCGCGTTCCATCCGTCACTTCCCGCGTGCCATTGCTCATCGCCATCACAGCCCGTTCCGTATCACCCTGAATTTCACCAATCAGGGTAGAAATCTGCTTCGCCGCTTCCTGTGACTGCTCAGCAAGCTTTCTGACCTCTTCAGCCACCACCGCAAAGCCGCGGCCCTGTTCGCCGGCCCGGGCAGCTTCAATCGCCGCATTGAGCGCCAGCAAATTAGTCTGCCCGGCGATGCCAGCAATCGTATCGACAATCACGCCGATTTCCTGAGAACGTTCCCCCAGCTTGCCCACGACTGCCGCCGAATCATTAACTGTAGCTTCGATGCTGGCCATCTGTTTGACAGCAGTTGTAACCGAAGCATTTCCTTCTCCGGCTTTCTTGGCTGCCGCCGCCGATTCTTCAGCAACACGGTTCGAGGTAACCGCCGCCTGGTGCATACCATCTGACATCTGGTGAACAACGGATGAAGCCGCTTCGACAGCCTTCATCTGTTCCGATGCGCCCGCCGCTACGCCGCTGATCGCCTCCGCGACCTGCGTGACGGCCAGCGATGACTGTTCAGCACTAGCCGTGAGTTCCTCTGAGGAAGCGGCTACCTGCTCCGCCGAATCACTGACCTGCTTAAAGGCCTGGCGAAGTTTGCTGCGCATCTGCATCATAGCATCAGCCAACTGACCGATTTCATCGCGACGTTGCAGTTGTTGTTTTTTCTCCCGAAAATCCCCATCAGCAAATTCCTTACATACAGCAACCATATACTGCAAAGGCCCGACCAGTGATTTTATAATCACCGAGCCAAAGATCGACAATATCAGCAACATCAGCAAAATAAAGCCAACCGTCAGCTGCGTTGCCGTACGTGCTGCTGCCTCTGACTCGGTCTTCATCTTCATCGCATTCGCTGCACAATAATCAGACAGCGCCTTGCCATTTTTCATATATTCCTTGGCCAGCGAATCCACCTTTTCCATATAAAGCGCATAAGCCTCGGCATTTTTCCCCGCCGCTGCCAGCTCTAGAACAGGCTTTCTTGTATCGCGGTAGAGGACACGGGATTCCTGCACCTTTTGCAGCAAGGCCTGCCCCTCGGCATCCAAATTTGACGCCTCCAGCTGCTTGTAAAGCTCCGTCGAATCCTTGCCAATCGCATCAAGATCCGCTTTCAGCTTCTGGGTCTTCATATTATCCGGTTCAAGCATCATCTGCATTGCCACCGCATTGCCCTGCATCATGCCGGTACAGATGCGATTGATTAACTCAACTGGAATCAGGCTGTCAGCATACATAGCACTCATACTCTGATTAGCCCTTTGCAGGTGAAAATACCCTGCGCCCCCTACTACGCACAAGGACAAGACAGCAACTAAAATTAAAACACCCAGCTTCAAACTTACCTTTAAATTGTTGAATACTTCCATTGTTCTCTTCCTTTCACCCTGCTGCTTTCACGCGAGAAATGCCTGTGATCGAAGTAAACTCCCATTTCTCCCGGCACTTTTTACGCCGATCACCATTGTTCCCCGCCCCAAGCGCAAAAGGTAACAGGAAGATGTCAGATACAAAGCACCGAACATACAGAATATTTAATATATTTCCACACACATTATACCATTAATTTATCATCTTATTCAATGCGCTGTAAAGAGACTATAGTCCTTCCAACTGAATCTGAAGGTAATTTTCTTCATTTTTTAGCCGTTTTTCATTTTTTATATTTCCTGTAAAAAAAGAGGCACAGCTGCTGCCGTGCCCCTTTATCTTATCGTTAAATTTTAAATTGATTGACTGCTGCTTGCAGTTCCTGGGCCATATGCGCCAGACTTTGGCTGGAGGATGCGATCTCCTGCATCGAGGCCGACTGCTCTTGTGTAGCCGCCGATACGGTCTGTGTTTCCTCAACCGCCTGTTTGCTGATTTCATCGATATCCTTTACCGAACTGACAATCATCTGGTTACCGGCTTCTATTTCCTGAATGGAATTAAAAATCGCCTGCCCTTGTTCTGACATATCCTCCACCAGTTGCCGGATCTGCGTAAAGGTCTGCCCGGCATCATCAACAACCTGCGTGCCAACCTTGACATCGCGCGTTCCCTGATCCATGGCTAGAACAGCCTGCTCCGTATCGCCCTGAATTTCCTTGATCAGCCCGGCAATCTGCTTCGCTGCCTCCTGCGACTGTTCCGCCAGTTTTCTGACCTCTTCGGCAACTACGGCAAAGCCACGGCCTTGCTCGCCGGCTCGTGCGGCCTCGATCGCAGCATTGAGCGCCAACAGATTGGTCTGGCCGGCAATACCGGAAACTTGCATCGACGATCTGGCCAATTTCTTTCGACCGCTCCCCTAATTTTCCTACCACTCGCGGCTGAGTTATTCACTGTTTTTTCAATATGTGCCATCTGCTCCACAGCTTTTTCTACGGCAATGCTGCCGGCACCGGCTTGTTCTGTAGCCTGACGCGAGTTTTCCACCGAATGATTGGCGTGTTCGATCGTATTTTGCAGGCTTGTTCCCATCGCCTCAACGATCACGCTCGATTCATCAACCGTATAAAGCTGTTTTTCTGCCCCGGCGGCAACATTGCTCACGGATTCAGCCACCTGTGTAATTGCCGTCGCCGATTGCTCGGCACTTGCAGTCAGTTGCTGAGCCGAAGCGGCAACCTGTTCGGCCGATTCCGTCACCTGACGAAATGCCTTTTGCAAATTGCTGCGGGCTGCATATAACGCTGCCGCCAATTGCCCAAGCTCATCCTTTTGCAAGATCTGTCGTGGCTTATCTCTAAAGTCACCACTGGCAAGATCCTCACACGCTTTTACCATTGCCTGGAGCGGCGTGGTAATTCCCTTTACTACAGCCAAGCCAAGTACAGTCAATAGCGCCAATACCAAAACAGCTAATAGCGCCAGCACCAGACCAGCATGATCCTCCGCAGCAGACGACTCACGATTCATCTGCTGCGACAAGTCCTGATAATAATCCGCCAGTTCCTGCAGGGCTGCTGCATATTGTTGATTCAGCGGCGCTACTGTCAGCAGATACTCACGATACGCTTCCTCATTTTGCTTTTTCGCCGCGAGCGCCAGCACATGGCTGCGAGCAGCCTCATACTTCGTACGGATATTTTTAATTTTCCCCAGCATATCGCTGCCCTTTTCATCCACGATCAGTGAATCGGCCTTGGAAAAATCAGCGCTTATTGCCGTCTGCTCAGCTGCAATGTTTTTTTGCAGCTCCTTGCTTCTATTTTCATCAACAACAAACACCGCTTCTGCGACAGCAGCATCCATTGCATTTTCATTTCCACGAATATTCATAATCAATTGCATCGGAACCATTTTCTTGGCATACATATCGTTCAAGCTTTCATTTGCGGCCTGCAGATAATAATATCCCAACCCGCTGATGACACTTACCGAAAAAACTGCTGTAAAAATCAAAATTGTCAGTTTCCGGCCCACCTTAATGTCCTGCAAAAAACCCATTAAATTCGACTCCTTTACCATCAATTGACCCTTTCGACAAAGACCATCGTTGTCAGCTGACTGTTTTCCCTGAATATTTCATTTTCCTGCCTGCATCCCTGCCTTTCAGCAATTCTCCGTCACCGCACAAAAACGCAGTGTTCTGACAACAAATTACTTAAATTTTAAAATCTTACATACTCCCCCTGTATTATTCTAGGCGTCGGCAGCCTGGCCGTCAAACCGTCAAATTGACGCTCCATCTCAAACCGCCTGCCGGAAGCCCCTTTATTCTCCTTTTTTCTTGTTTTATCTTCTTTTTGCTTATATTTACTTATATGCAATTAATTATTCCTGGTTTTTGCTTAAAAGCACAAAAAGACCTACTTAAACATATTGTTCAAGTAGGTCTTTTGTGCTATATCTCCAATTCATATGACTTGAATTGTTAAATTTTGAATCGATTGACTGCTGTCTGCAGGGTTTCGGCCAATTTCGCCAGACTGTGACTTGAAGAAGCAATTTCTTCCATTGCCGCCGACTGCTCTTCCGTGGCGGCCGATACTGTTTGGGCTTCATCAACGGCCAGCTTGTTTTGCCCGTCAATTGTCTGCACAGAAGCTACAATGCGCTGGCTGCCACTGGCCAGCTGCTGCATCGTTCCCGAAATCCCTTTGACCTGATCGGATACCCGCGTTATCAAGCCGGCAATTTCCTCGAAGGCCGTCCCGGCGGCCGTCACAACGTCTGTGCCGACGCTGACCTCACGAGTTCCCTCATTCATTGCCACTACAGCCTGCTCGGTATCGCCTTGAATTTCCCCGATTAACCCGGCAATCTGCTTGGCAGCATCCTGTGACTGTTCTGCGAGCTTTCTAACTTCTTCCGCCACAACAGCAAAGCCGCGTCCTTGTTCGCCCGCTCGTGCGGCTTCAATGGCAGCATTGAGGGCCAGCAGATTGGTCTGCCCGGCAATTCCGGCAATAACATCGACAATCTGCCCGACTTCTTTCGAGCGTTCGCCAAGTTTATCTACCACCAGAGCCGAATGATTTACCGTCTGTGCAATATGCGCCATCTGGGTTACGGCCTTAACAACTGCCGCATTTCCCTCCTGGGCCTTTACAGCAGCCTGCTCGGAGTCTGCGGCTACACGATTTGACCCACTGGCCGCTTCCTCAATCCCCTTGGACATTGTCTCAACGACCAAAGAAGTTTCATCGACCGCCTTGAGCTGTTTGGCGGCCCCCTGGGCTACATCATTGATCGATTCAGCGACCTGCGTAACAGCCAGCGATGACTGCTCCGCACTTGCCGTCAATTGCTCAGCCGATGCGGCAACCTGCTCGGAGGATTCATTCACCTGTTTAAAAGCCGTTCGCAGGCTGCGACGCATGTCTTCAAGCGCTTTGCCGAGCTGACCGATTTCATCTTCACCATGAGAGTGCCCGGATTTATCACGGAAATCTCCCGCCGCCATCTCCTTACAGCTTTCCACCATATGTTGTAGCGGCGTGGCAATTTTTCCAGCTGCAATCCCTGAAACGAAGACGACGAGAAGCATAATCACCAGCATCCCCAAAACCAACGCTTGGCGCAGTGCAGCGGATCCGGCAAAGACCTCATCGGCATCAACCAGGCAAACGTATTTCCAGCCCGTAACCGGTGATACAATCGCCGTTACCAGCTTTTTCGAACCATCAATACTTATTTCCCGGGAAGCTCCGGCCAGGGCATTGATATCAGAGAACGCCCCACTGCCTTCCTCCTGGATCTTCTTGAAGTTCATTTCCGGATGCTTTGGATCGGCGATTACCGTATCCTTGGA
>Ga0183099_1001551_pt1 | contig 13094 bp, 12 predicted proteins | sample Biomet1_FD_127788 | JGI IMG/M metagenome (GOLD analysis project Ga0183099, IMG submission 127788) | Microbial communities from bioreactor (seeded with anoxic lake sediment) at LBNL, California, USA - Biofuel metagenome 1 | ecosystem: Engineered > Bioreactor > Anaerobic > Unclassified ... | reverse complement strand
TATTTTTGACTGATACTAAAGATAGTCTCTTTTCTTTTCACCTGATGCATGTTCTGGCAATTAGACTTTACAGCTGGTCTTACGGCTGTCTGTGCATTGGCTGGTTTAGTACTATTATCAGCTGTACTTGCAGGTATTACAATAACCTGACCAACTTTAAAGTTGTCTGAGCTTAGACCAGGGTTGGCGTCACAAATATCCTGAGCAGAGACTTTATATTTAACGGTTAGTCCGTAAAGAGTTTCTTTGCTTTGTATTGTGTGAAACAGCTGAGATAGTTTCTTTGTTTTGCTTTGAGGAATACGAAGTGCCTGACCTGCATATAGCTTTTCACTACATCCTGGATTTAATTTTAGAATATCTATTGCTGAAACATTGTATGTGCTGGCAATTGAATAAAGATTTTGTCCTTTTTCAATTGTATGGAGAAAATAAGAATTGTTTTCCTGAGCTGTGAGCGGAAAACAAGAAAATCCCGTAAACACTAAAGCAACGTACAATGATTTAAGTGAATTCATTTGTTTAAATATCATTTTTATTTTAAATCTAAAATGAGAAGCAAAGGTACAAAAATCTGTTATATTCACATTATATAATGAGTTAAGAAAATAATATTCTCTTTTTTAATTAAATATTTCAGCAGGAAACATTAATTTTGCAAATATCACGTTAGGTATATATAATCCCCAAACGATAAATGATATGATAGCTTCTATGAGTCAAAAATATAATAAAAAAAAGAGTATTTCAGTCAGAAATAGTTGTAGCCTGATTCTGCTTTGCTTTGCTTTATTTCTCTTTACACTTCCATTGAATGCGAAGGTTAATGAGATTAAAGCAAATCCTATTGCCAAACAACTTTCAGAAAATGGCAAAACTGTTGAAGGTGAAACGATAGAACCCGGTGGGCAATTTACCGGTGCTGCACCTATGGAAGTAGAATTTACTTCTAATGTTACAGATGCATCATCATCTCTGCGGTATGAATGGAAGTTCTCCCAGGATGCAGACTTCTCGTCAATACTCCTGAGTCGTTTTGATGAAGATGTTACATATACATTCACTACTTCAGGAACATTCTACATTAAACTCTACATCACTGATACGGAAACAAATGAAACGTATGAGTCTGACACCTTTATTGTGGTAATCAGTGAGTCGGAATTAAAGATACCTAATGCTTTCTCGCCTAATGGTGATGGAGTAAATGATGTGTTTAAAGTGAAGCATAAATCATTGGTTAAGTTTAATGCATCTGTGTTTAACCGATGGGGGCAGGAGCTTTATAAATGGAATAATCCCGATGAAGGATGGGATGGAACATCTCACGGAAAAGCAGTTAAAGATGGTGTTTACTTCATCGTTGTACAAGCTGTAGGTTCAGATGGAATTAAGTATAATCACAAAGGAGATATAAATATTCTGCGTGGTTTCAGTGGTACAAGTACTGGTGGAACAACTGGAGAATAAATTAAGAATATGGTTGAAGAAAAAGAACAGGTAAGAGTGTACGGTGCGCGCGTACATAATTTAAAAAATATAGATGTAAATATACCTCGTAACAGCCTCACGGTTATTACCGGATTAAGCGGAAGTGGTAAATCATCTTTAGCATTTGATACAATTTTTGCAGAAGGACAACGTCGCTATATTGAGACTTTCTCCACGTATGCACGTAACTTTTTAGGCAATATGGAGCGTCCGGATGTAGATAAGATCACCGGACTGAGCCCTGTTATATCTATAGAACAAAAAACCACGAATAAGAATCCGCGTTCTACAGTGGGAACTACAACGGAAATTTATGACTATCTCCGTTTGCTTTACGCAAGGGCCGGAGAGGCATATTCCTATCTTTCAGGAGAAAAGATGGTAAAGTATACTGAGGAGCAGATTTTAGATCTGATTCTTCACGACTACAAAGGGAAAAAAATCTATATGCTTGCACCGTTAGTAAAATCCAGAAAAGGACACTATAAAGAACTTTTTGAGCAAATACGGAAAAAAGGATACTTAAATGTTCGGGTAGACGGAGATATCAAAGAAATAGTGCATGGCATGAAACTCGATCGTTATAAGAATCACGATATTGAAGTAGTGATTGATAAAATGGTTGTAGGAGAAAAAGACAGCCAGCGCTTAAAGCAGAGCGTTACTACTGCAATGCTACAGGGCGAAGGACTGCTAATGATACTAGATGCTCAAACATTAAGTGTGCGTCATTACAGCAAAAGATTGATGTGCCCGGTTACAGGATTGTCTTACCGTGAGCCAGCCCCTCACAACTTCTCTTTTAACTCTCCTCAAGGTGCTTGTCCTAAATGTAAAGGGCTAGGGGTTATTAACCAGATTGATATTGAGAAGATTATTCCAAATCGGGACCTTTCAATTTATGAAGGTGGCATTATTCCACTGGGTAAGTATAGGAATATTATGATATTCTGGCAGATAACCGCTATTCTGGAGAAGTATGAAGCCAAACTGAAAACACCGATAAAAGATCTTCCTGACGATGCTCTCGATGAAATATTGAATGGCTCGGATGAAAGAATCAAGATTGACCGGAGCCTGATAGGATCATCTTCTGATTATTTTATGTCTTTCGAAGGAGTGATAAAGTACATTGTAATGGTTCAGGAAAAGGATGCATCTGCCACTGCTCAGAAATGGGCAGATCAGTTCTCCGTAACCACAACATGTCCGGAGTGTAAAGGGGCTAAATTAAATAGAGAAGCGCTGCATTTTCGTTTTCATGATAAGAATATTGATGAACTTTCATCTATGGATCTTTCAGAGCTCTATGAATGGTTGAAGAATGTGGATCAGTTTCTGAGTGACAAGCAAAGCAAAATTGCAGTTGAGATACTAAAGGAAATCCGTACCCGTCTGAAATTCTTATTGGATGTGGGATTGGAATATCTTTCACTCAAGCGTGCTTCGGCTACTTTATCAGGAGGAGAAAGTCAGCGTATCCGATTGGCTACACAGATAGGCTCTCAGCTTGTAAATGTATTGTATATATTAGATGAGCCAAGTATCGGATTACATCAAAGGGATAATGAAAGATTGATCAAGTCTTTAAAAGCATTGCGCGATTCAGGCAATTCTGTTATCGTAGTGGAGCACGACAGAGATATGATGCTTGCTGCTGATTATGTGGTTGATATGGGTCCTAAAGCCGGTCGTTTAGGCGGTGAGGTAGTCTTTGCCGGAACTCCCGAAGAGATGCTCAAGACAGATACACTTACTTCCCGTTATCTGAATGGAAAAGCTAAAATAGAAATCCCTTCCAAGAGAAGAAAAGGAAACGGACTTAGCCTGACTCTGAAAGGAGCCAAAGGAAATAACCTGAAAGGGGTAGATGCTGTATTCCCTTTAGGAGAGCTGATCTGTGTAACCGGTGTGTCGGGAAGTGGAAAATCTACATTGATAAATAATACACTGCAACCCATTCTTTCGCAGAAGTTCTATCATTCATTGCAAGATCCGTTGCCTTATGATTCAATAGAAGGCCTTGAAAATATTGATAAGGTGGTTAATGTTGACCAGTCTCCTCTAGGAAAAACTCCTCGTTCTAATCCTGCTACCTATACGGGTGTCTTTTCAGATATTCGTTCCTTATTTGTGGGATTGCCTGAGGCAAAGATCAGGGGATATAAGCCGGGACGATTCTCTTTTAATGTGTCTGGCGGACGGTGTGAAACTTGTTCGGGTAATGGATACAAAACAATTGAAATGAATTTCCTGCCGGATGTCTATGTTCCTTGCGAAGTATGCCATGGCAAACGATATAATCGTGAAACCCTCGAAGTTCGCTTCAAAGGAAAGTCCATTGCCGATGTGCTGGATATGACAATAAACCGTGCCGTTGAGTTCTTTGAGAATGTTCCGCAGATACTTAATAAGATAAAAGTTCTTCAGGAAGTTGGCTTGGGATATATCAGATTAGGACAACCTTCAACCACCCTTTCCGGTGGAGAGAGCCAGCGAGTGAAACTGGCTACCGAACTTGCTAAACGAGATACCGGTAAAACGCTTTACATTCTCGACGAACCTACTACCGGACTTCATTTTGAGGATATCCGGGTGCTTATGGGAGTACTGAATAAGTTGGTAGATAAAGGAAATACAATCATTGTTATTGAGCATAATCTGGATGTAATAAAGATGGCCGATTATATAATTGATATGGGACCTGAAGGAGGAAAGGGTGGAGGAGAGCTTCTTAGCTGTGGCACTCCGGAAAAGGTTGCTGAGTGTACCAAAGGATACACCCCTAAGTTTTTGAAATTAGAATTAGAACATGAAAGTAAATAAAACCAATGCCGCACGTTTGCTTGATAAGGCAAAGATTGCTTATGAACTGATTCCCTATAACGTGGATGAAAGCGATTTAAGTGCCGTACATGTGGCAGCAGAATTAGGAGAAGATATAAATCAGGTCTTTAAAACGTTGGTTCTTTATGGAGATAAAACCGGGCATTTTGTTTGTGTGGTTCCGGGAGATAAAGAGGTAAACCTAAAACTGGCTGCCAAGGTTTCAGGAAATAAAAGTTGTGACATGATACCCATGAAGGAGTTGCTTCCCACCACCGGATATATCCGCGGTGCATGTTCTCCCATAGGGATGAAGAAACATTTTTCCCACTTATATTCACGATACTTGTCTGCAATATCCATATATCTATGTTAGTGCAGGGCAAAGAGGATTACAGATAAAAATTGATCCTAAAGATATAGTTAAAGAAGTAAGAGCAGAAGTCTGCACTCTTTTTACAGAAGAATAACTAAATAAATTATTAATAATATTAAATCCAAGAGAGAAAACAATGAAAAAATTACTTTTATTGGTTGCCATATTTTGCATACAAAGCAATGCTATGGACCTAAATGCACAAACAGGAAAAGGCAAATCTGCACAAAAGAAGACTAAAGTAACAGAAAAACAGATAAAAGGAGATTCACCCGTAGTGGCAACTCCTGTAGTGATGAAGAATCAAATGGATTCTATTGCTTATTCAATGGGACTGGCACAAACACAAGGGTTGAAAGATTATTTAGTTAGCAAACTAGCGCTGGATACAACTTATATTAATGAATTTGTGAAAGGGCTCAAAGAAGTGGCTAATTCTACAGACAAGAAGGCTAACGCTTATTATGCCGGAATCCAAATTGGTCAGCAAATCAATAGCCAGATGCTTCAAGGTGTCAATCAGGAGCTTTTTGGAAAAGAATCTACTCAAAGCATCGATAAGGATTTATACCTAAAAGGCTTTATAGCCGGAGTTCTTGGTAAAGGTGGTGCTATGAACATTAGCGATGCACAGAACTATGTTCAGGAAAATGTAGAAAAGATTAAAGGTAAAAACCTTGAGCAATCTTTTGGACCAAATAGAGAAGCTGGCGTAAAGTTCCTTGCCGAGAACAAATCAAAAGAAGGCGTGGTAACTACTGCAAGTGGCTTGCAATATAAGATTGTTACTCAGGGAACAGGAGAGGTTCCTACTGCCGAAAGCAAAGTGAAAGTTCATTATAAAGGAACTATGCTTGATGGAACAGAATTTGATAGTTCTTATAAAAGAAATGAACCAGCTACTTTCGGAGCAGGTCAGGTTATCAAAGGATGGACAGAGGCACTTACTCTAATGCCTGTAGGTTCTAAATGGATTCTTTATATTCCTCAGGAATTGGGTTACGGTTCCAGAGAAGCCGGTCCTATCAAACCATTCTCAACTCTTATTTTTGAGGTTGAATTGCTAAGTATAGAAAAATAATAAATAACACTCACAAAATTAATTTATATGCTAAAAGGACATCCAAAAGGACTTTTTGTTCTTGCCCTTGCAAACATGGGCGAGCGATTTGGTTACTACACCATGTTGGCTATATTTGTGCTCTTTATCCAAGCAAAGTTTGGTTTCGATAAAGATGCTTGTAGCCTTATTTTCTCTAGTTTCTTAGCTTTAGTTTACTTCCTTCCACTATTTGGAGGTATACTTGCCGACCGCTTCCTTGGATATGGAAAAACCATTATTCTGGGTGTAGTTGTTATGTTTCTGGGCTATTTCCTGTTGGCCATCCCAACGGGAGTAAATGCAATGGCTAAGGTAATGATGTTTGGCGCACTGGGCTTAATAGCTGTTGGTACAGGTTGCTTTAAAGGTAACTTGCAGGCATTGGTAGGTAATCTGTATGACGATCCTAAATACAATTCCAAGCGCGACATGGCATTCAGCATTTTCTATATGTGTATCAATATCGGTGCATTCTTTGCTCCATCGGCTGCAGGTGCTGTTTACAATCATTTCCTGTCAAAGGCCGGTCTTACTTATGAAGCAAAGATTCCTGCATTGGCACATCAGTTTACAAACGGAACAATTACTCCCGAGGGATTAGAAAGCTTTAAACAGCTTGCCGAAGCACAGACAGCCGGAGCAAGTGCTAATCTTTCTGCTTTTGGAGCTAATTATATTGATAAGTTATCTGAAGGATACAATTACGGTTTTGCTGTAGCTTGTATCTCTTTGGTATTCTCTATGTTCATCTTCCTTGCATTCCGTAAATATTACAAGAGTGCTGATATTACTGCACGCGAACAGGAAAAAGCTGACAAAGCTTCCGGACAGACAAATCATGTTGAAGAGCTTTCTCCTGCCGAAACCAAACAACGTATTGTTGCCTTGTGCCTTGTGTTTGCAGTTGTAATCTTCTTCTGGATGGCTTTCCATCAGAATGGGCTAACATTAACCTGGTTTGCCCGTGATTATACAAATAGTGCTGTATCGGGATTAGGACGAATCGGATTCCGTTTGCCCGCTATGGTGATGATGATCATTGCATTCTACGGAGTTTTCGGTTTTACCCAGGCAAAGAAAATGGGTGCAAAGATTATAAGTACAATTGCATTTATAATTGGTGCTGCCGGAGCGTATGCTTACTACACAGGCATGCCCGGAGTAATTAGTATCACTCCTGAAATCTTCCAACAGTTTAACCCATTCTTTATTGTCATTCTTACCCCGGTGGCTGTAGGCTTGTTTGCCATGCTCAACAACAAAGGGAAAGAACCTTCTGCTCCACGTAAAATTGGTATGGGTATGTTTATCGCTGCATTGGCTTTTGTCTTTATGGCTGTAGGCTCTTTAGGTTTACCTACTCCCGATGCAATTAAAGCTACCGGTGGGGTGAGTGATATTTTAGTTTCGCCCAACATGTTGATTGGAACCTATTTCATGCTTACTATTGCCGAATTGTTCCTTAGCCCAATGGGTCTAAGCTTTGTTTCCCGTGTAGCTCCTCCTAAATATAAGGGATTGATGCAGGGTGGCTGGCTTGCTGCTACAGCTGTAGGTAACTACTGCGTTGCAATCATTGGTCACTTGTGGGGCATAGAACTGTGGATGCTTTGGGGAGTACTTGTTGTTCTCTGCATCATCTCAGGTTCATTCATCTTCTCTATTATGAAGAAGCTCGAAGCAGTATCAAAGTAAATTCTGATTTTAAATATTCAGACAAATAGAGATCCCTGCATTACTTGAATATAAGTATGCAGGGATCTTTTTGTATTATTGTTCAATCTCTTATTCCCAAACCTCCTCTAGTACAGAAAAGCTGGGACATTCCTTAACCCTCTCCCAAGGATCAACAATTCCATTGTAATTCTTATCCGGACTTAGATCCCGATGCCCTACAACCCTTGAGCCTGGGAACTCTTTCAATAGCTTGCTTACCAGTGCGTGCAGCGCAATTTGCTGTGAGAGTGTGCGGGTGTCGGCTGGTTTGGCGTTGCTGTCTAAGCCGCCTTCGTAGCATACGCCTATTGATTTGGCATTGTATCCCCGAGCGTGTGCACCAACCTCATCAAGGTTTCGCATGGGTTCCACTTTTCCGTTCTTGCGGATGTAATAATGATAGCCCCACGAGCTGAATCCTCTTACTTTGTGCGCTGCATTGATGTCCTGGGCTGATATGTCTCTGTCTGATCTTGTTGCCGAGCAATGTATTACTATCAAGTTTATTTCTCTCATTTTTGTTTTTCTTGTTACTTGTTATAAATCCCGTAATTTGCTTTTAACGTCCTTGATTTCCAGTAGCTTATAGCCTTGTTTCCCGTAAACTTTTATAAATCCCGTAATTTGCTTTTAACATCCTTGACTTACAGTAGCTTATAGCTCTATTTCCCGTAAACTTTTAAGGAAGATTTTCCCGCTTCTGCTATTGCCTGTCCTTGCACGCGGTTACCAAGCATTGCCCTTTTAAAGCTGCGCTTAATTGAGCGTTGAGGATAATTATCTCCTGATACATTTGACGCACCTTCTCTGACAAGTCAAAATAATCCGTTTCAAACCTGGTGATTTGCTCCATCAGGTAGTCAAACTGGCTCTTTACCAGGTCTGTGAACTCCTGCACTTGCTTGCCGTCCTTCTTTTTCATAAAAGGAAGAACGAGCTGTAACACATTTAAAATTCCATCTATCACTTTCATTGTTCTGTTTTTTTTTGATTGATTGTTAAATAATAGGAGAGGCCTCCCCATTGTGAAAGAGGTTGCCTCTCCGGTGTGCTGTTACGCCAGCTTGTTATCCCTCCGGCTCTATTACCGGTTCTTTCACCGGCAGCTTGGCCACCTGCGAGTAGGTTAGTATCTTTTGCATGTTTGATAGCAATTTGCCCGGACGGAAGGTGATTTTTGTTCCGCGAATCAAGGCAGAGCTATACTCATCCTCGGTTGCTGCACCCCTGCTGCTTAGTCCCACCTGGAAACTGCCAAAGTTGCCCAGGCGTACAATCTCTCCCTTTGCCAAAGATTGCTTCATTGTTTCCAATACACTCTCAATCACTGCCGATACATCTGCTTTGGTCACGGTGCATCGTCCGTTTACATCCTCACAAAGAGCATCAAAATCTAGCTGACCATACGCTTGTGCATGTGCATAAAACTTACCTGGTTCTGCAATCTTTGAAGGATTCTTTCTCATTACTACTGAATACTTTACACTCATCTTTTTTCTGTTTTTTAATTGATTACTGTTACTTTAAAGAGCTCTCCTTTCATTTGTTAACCTTACAAAGATAAGGTACTTGCCAGGGGCAAAGACAGTAGAATGTATTGGGATGTATTACAGTGAATTATTTACATCTATAGAGGATTATACTGGTTTTAATCCTTTGAAATGTGGACAGAAAATCGTAACTTTAGGGTAATAAAAGCAAGAAAAAGATGATAGAATTGGAAGAAGATTTTAAGATTCGTGCATATACCAAAGTGGAACTTGCCGGCATGTATAACCCCGGTATGACTATAACCGGCGCTTTACGCACACTTGCCAGATGGATATCCGGCAATAAATCACTTACTGCCGAGCTTTCCCTACTGGAGTATAACCATCGTAACCGTATTTATACCCCTCGCCAGGTGAGAGCCATTGCAGAACATCTGGGCGAACCGTAAAATGGTGAAGGACGAACTCCAAGAGTGGATGATGAACCCCCAAAGAGTGAGGGTGAACCGTAAAAGAGAAGAGAGAGGACCGAAGTCTTCTCTCTTTTTGGTTAGGTGTTTTGGCTTTTTTAAGCGGAGAATTTCAGTTAGTAAATATCCGGAAAGAGTGTTTTACTTCCCGGTAAGAGAGTTGCTATTTTTGTTTCAGCAACCACTCCATAGTTGGCACATAATCTTCAATTTTTGTCATACTCTTATTGTGTGAGAAATACACCGTGCCCGTTTCCCCGTTTCGGTGCTTGGCAGCTATAATCAGACCCAGTCCATCGGTTGAATATCCACTTTCTTTGTCGGTGACCACGCCCGCCATTGAAGGGCGATATAGTAATAGTACAATATCTGCATCCTGTTCTATGGCTCCACTCTCGCGTAAATCTGATAACTGCGGACGTTTTTCATAGCGACCTTCCACTTCTCTGTTTAGCTGACTGAGCATTACCACCGGACAATCCATCTCCTTGGCCAGCATCTTTGCCTTTCGTGCAGCGATAGCCACTTCCTGTTCGCGGTTACGGTTGTCCTTACCCGGAGTTTTCATATCACTAAGCTGCAGGTAATCAATAAAGATAATGTCGCATTTGTTCCTGCTTTTCAGTAAGCGAGCCTGTGCACGGATGTAATCAATGCTCATTGACGGACTGTCGTCAATAAGAATAGGCAGAGAAGCCAGTTCGCGGGCTGCATTTTGCGCCTCGCTCCATTCCTTTTCATCGGTAAGTCCGGTGCGCCACAAATACGGATTAATGGTGCTCTCCATCAGTATAAGCCGGTCGCCCAGTCGTTCGCCCTGCATCTCAATGCTGCAAAACAGCGCACTTAATCCCGTTTTTGCTGCTGCCCTTGCCAGGAATAGTGAAAACATTGTTTTACCCACTGCCGGACGAGCCGCTACTATCACAAGATCGCCGCGCTGCCATCCACCCGTTAGCTTGTTCAGATCCGTAAGCCCGGTGTCAACTCCTGTCACTCCGTTTTCCGATTTTTCTATACGCTCCTTTGCCTGATTAATGGTATCCTCCATCAGCGTCTCCATATCGCGGAGGTTGTCTGCCTTCACCGCATCTTTTTCCACTTGAGATGCCAGTTCCTGCATGTTGCACACCACGTCTGTAATGTCAATCGTCATATCCTGAGCCGTGGAAAACAGTTTGCCTAAACCCTTAATCACCTCCCTGCGCAGAAACAAATCCTTTAAAATGAGGCAGTGATATTGCAGGTGGGCCGAGCTTGCCACCTGGTTGCATAGCTTGGTGATGTAGTAGGGACCGCCCACCTTGTCGAGCTCATTGCTGCGGCGCAGTTCGTCGGCCACAGTAATGATATCAATATCCTTCCTCTCATTGTACATACGTAGCATTGCCGCGAAAATGATCCGATGATTATCGTAGTAAAACATCTCCGTTCGCAGATACTGAACAGCCTCTGGCATAGCCTTCTTTTCAAGCAACATTGCCCCAAGTATCACCTCTTCTGTATCGCAATCAAAGGGTACAATTATATTTTTTTCCATTGGTGTTTTTCTTAAAATTTAAAGCCCTTCGTTAAAGTAACACTTGTTTATAAGGTATATATCCGCCCTCTGAAAATACTTAGTAGTATCTGTTGATTTGCAATAGTTATGAATTTTTTCTATGGCCAAATCCCGTTCCTTTTTAGGCAGTCGTGCCCATGCTCTTTCGGCCGCCCCGATATCTTTCTTACTTAGCTTTGTTATTTTGTGATATTCCTCCCAAAAAACTTTAAACTGTTCGGTCTTGAGATTATTTATATTAGGATTCTTTTCAGGCTTGCCTGTCCAAATGTCATAGTCAATTACCTTAATGCACTTCATTCCATATTTTATGTGATGCATACTTATAAGATTCTCCTTAACCATTTTAGAAAAGAAGCACCTTGTTTTGCCTACAGTCCAGTTAAATAACTTTGCCCAGTTGGCAAATGAGAGAAACGATTCTCCTCTTTTGCACAATATTACGCTGTCTTTAATGTTTACTTCCTGATCCTCGTAGTTTACTCTGGTGATTACCATAAGAAAGGCTTCCAGGTATGATAAGCTTTTGTCTTTTTGGTTCAGGCTATATGTGAGTAACCTTTTTGGAATAAGTACATATCCTTTTGATAAAGCCTCGAAAGGCATAGCTTTATTTTTCATCTGTGAATTTAATGTTTCTAAATTTATAATTAATAAGTTCGCCGGCTTCATTTTGCTCTGTAAAAGTAGATGTTCCGATGGTACATTCCAAGCGGAGTTGGTAAATATGGACGGTTTATTCACTAAAAGTCAGAAAAGGTACGTTTTGGACTATTTTGGACAAAAAAAGACAGTTGTCCGATGTAGAGTTATCAATTATAAAGGCTAAATATGTTACAAAAAACATACCGATAAACATGCAGATTGTTTATGTTTGTAAGGTATTGAAAAATAGATTGTTGTGATGAAGGACTATTTAATCAGTGCACATTATAGTGCACTGATTAAATGTAGTTCTTAATTATATTTTATATTAATAAATATAAAAATTAGTATATTTTTCTTTGAATTGGGGGAAATATTAAAATTGCAGAAATTGCTGAATAATTACATATCCTTAGTTATCGTTTTTTGAGTTTGCCATTTGGAAACAGCATCAGGAAACCCCCAACGTTCTACAATCATAGATAGATGGTTTGGCATAAGATATTGATTGTCTGGTGAGAAGCCCTGCGCCAGCAACCTCGAATGGAGCTCGGTATCCCTATTTATCTGTTCAATAAAAAGCTGCTTTGATACTCGTTTTTTTACTACATTACGGAAATATAATGAGGCAACATCAGTTAAGCGTTGGCAGCCTGTAAGTTTGTGTTCAAACTTGCTTATAAAAATTGTCATTTTTAGATTATTATATTATTTATTACTATTTCTGTTTAAAAGTTGCAACGCTTTAATACTTTGCAAATGTAAGTAAATATTTTGTATATTAACTAGTTGTTGTAATTTATTTTAATAAATAATTTATTTATATATAAATGCTTTCAGCGCCTTAAACGAAGTTTAAGGGTTTTTTTGTTGCATGCTTTTTCAAAAAAAAATACCAAACATTTATTGAGCAGTAATACTAAATTTATTGGTGAATGGATAGGGAAGCATTGGTGAATAAATTTAGATTATTGGTGAATGGATTTTTTGTTGAAGCAATAATAAACAGATATTTCACAGTCTGTTGTACAATTGTTTACTCTTTACCGGAATAAATATTTATAAATAAGGCGATTAGTGAATAAATATTTTTATCTTTGTGATACTATTGAATATATGAAAAATACACCTAATAAGCTTTTTGAAGGCTAATACACAAAATATAAATGGCGACAATACCATAAAAGAGATAGAAGAAAAACTCAAAGTATTTAAAGAACAATCTGTTACAGCTGGACTTCACCTTTATATGTAGGGAGTATATCATACAGGACAAGAAGGATATACACTTGCTGCAGCACTAATGTTTGGAAAGGAAAATACTTTGGCAACGCTATATCAATTCATTAAGGAGAAAGGACTTAATTGAATATCGTGGCTCTCGTAAAACAGGGGGATATTACATTGTAAATGATAA
>Ga0183099_1001550_pt1 | contig 13100 bp, 8 predicted proteins | sample Biomet1_FD_127788 | JGI IMG/M metagenome (GOLD analysis project Ga0183099, IMG submission 127788) | Microbial communities from bioreactor (seeded with anoxic lake sediment) at LBNL, California, USA - Biofuel metagenome 1 | ecosystem: Engineered > Bioreactor > Anaerobic > Unclassified ... | reverse complement strand
GTCGGGCGCGCGGGGTCCGGGCTGAGCGAGGCCGACGGAAAGCAGATCGAAGAAAAAGGCCGCCGAAGGGCCGACTCCCCTTTCAAGTTCCCGCCGAAGCCCCGGCCGGACGAGACCGTAACCTGGCTTGAGCCGGAGCTTGTCGCGGAGGTCAAGTTCGCCGAATGGACCCAGGAGAATCTTTTAAGGCAGGCGAGCTTCCAAGGTCTGCGGACGGACAAAGCTCCCCGGGATGTGAAACGGGAAAGGGCGGACGACGGGCCGCGAAAACCCGCCGGAGGGAATATGGAATCTGACTCAAACGCGCTGAACGTCGAGGGCGTCAACATCACCCACCCGGACAAACTGCTGTTCGACGAACCGGAGACCACCAAAGCGGACGTGGCCCGGTATTACGAAAAGGCGGCGGAACGCATGATCCCCTATGTGAGCCACAGAGTTCTCAGCATCGTGCGCTGCCCCAAAGGCGTGACCCAGGCCTGCTTTTTCAAAAAGCACCCGGGGCAGGACAGCAAGGGGGTCGTCGCGATCCCCGTTTCCACCGGCGACGGCCAAACGGAGGATTACTTCTACATCGAGGACGTCTCCGGCCTGATATCTGAAGCGCAGATGGGGACGCTGGAATTCCACACCTGGGGAAGCCGGGTGGAGGAGCTCGAAAAGCCCGACGTGATGGTGTTCGACCTGGACCCGGACGAGGGGATGGACCTCGCCAGGGTCCGGCAGGGCGTAAACGACCTGAAAAGCATTCTGACAGAGCTTTCCCTCGTCTGCTATCTCAAGACCAGCGGCGGCAAGGGGTATCATGTGGTCGTCCCCTTCCGGCCCTCCGCCTCCTGGGACGAGTTCCGCGATTTTTCCAAGCGCGTCGCGGAGGTGATGGAGGCGAAATGGCCCGACCGCTACACCAGCAACATCCGCAAAGCAAGCCGTACGGATAAGATCTTCATCGACTGGGTCCGAAACGCCCGGGGCGCTACGAGCGTCGCCCCCTATTCGATCCGGGCGAGGAAGGGCGCCAAAGTGTCCATGCCGATCGCGTGGGACGAGCTCGACGCGGTCGCCCCCGACGGCGTCGATATGCCGGGCGCTTTACAAAGGCTCGGCGGAATCGACCCCTGGAAGGACTTTTTCCAGCTGCGCCAGACGCTGAAATCATAAACCGTCCTCATAAACGGAAAGGGAGCCTTTATCAAGGCTCCCTTTCGTATGCTCCATTTTGCCGAATCCTTACCATGTAAAATGTGCTACAACATCGCCTAATGAGTTAATTAGGCCGTGAACAACCATACTCGTTCCTATGCTCTTGGAACGCCATGCTACAAAACCTAAAATTAAGGCTGAGAAAGGTACAACAATCCAGAATGAATAATTAAAAACGCCCAAGTAATAAATGTGACCTAGCCAAAATAACGCTGCCTGAAATAGCAGTATCCACCAATCATGCCAGTGCAATTTCTTTAGAAATCCCCATAAAAGCCCTCTAAAAAGGGGTTCTTCAGAAGACGCAGCATTCCCTAACTGTACAAAAAAAGCACTGGCAGTAAGCGCGATAGACGGATGTATCGAAATCCTTGCGTCGCTTTGCAGACTTAATATTTTTCCCGTCATCACACCGGCGCATATGCCCACGGCGACCGCGATCAAAAACCATAGTGCGCTTTCTTTGAATCGCCTTTTCGGTATTTTAGGGTGAAGAATGAGCAGGGTTATGAAAAGGCATACGGAAATTGCAATCCGAAGCCATAGATCGGGTTGAACCGTGCCCGTTTGCACACAATTTATTTCTGAATACTCGCCTATAAGTCCAGCAACCGGTGCAATCATAAATAGGATCAGTGCACAAAAGCTGAAATGATAATCCGAAAGAGAATTACGCTTTAATAGAATTAATAAAGCGGTAAACAAATATGTTCCATCGTAATATATATACGTCCCTATATCGGCCGGAATCGAAATCTTATGATATTCCAGAAGAATTAAAAATGGAAGCCGCAGCAGCAAAAGCCCCAGCAGCAGCAATGAGAAAGCACAATTTACCTTCTTATTCTTGGCAAGCAATTTGTTTTCCATAAGCATCTCCCAGTCAGTGAGTATTTAAATAGCTATCATGGAAATTCATGCTTGTCCATATTATATCATTATCTTCAAAAATAACAATAATTTACATATCCAAATCTATATGCTTTCCGGATATAGTAAAGACGGTTCGGCTCTTTCTTTTTTATGTTCGTACCCTCTCGGTTCAATTACCGTCCCCGTGGGGGTATCCCTTGTTATAGGTTTTTTCTCGTTTGCCCCGCCTCAGCCATTCTTGGGCAGCCTCACGGAGAGCTTGACCAGCAGTTCCGCAAGACTTCTCGTCGGCTTTTTCATACCGTCGTCCAGCCACTTCTGAATGGCGCCCACGCAGCCGGTGATGGTGTAGGCGTAGATATACCCGGCGTCCTCGGTGGTGACGGCGCCGCGGGTGATCAGCTCGTCGATGCCCTTATCATACACCAGCATCATGATCTTCTTCTGGAAATCCAGATCGCCCCGCTCACTCAAAAGAAGCCGGCAGAGCTGCGCGTTCTCCTTGATGTATTCGAATATCTGCTCCACCATGTCGATGGTGCTCCGCTCCCCGGCGTCTTTCTTGTAGCCGGAGAGGTAGGCCCTGATGTTCTCAAACAGCTCGTCCTCGATCTTGCGCAGCAGATCGTATTGGTCGCTGTAGTGAGCGTAAAACGTGGCCCGGTTGACGTCGGCGCCGTCGCAGATCTCCTTGATGGTGATCTTGGAAATGTCCTTCTCGCCGAGCAGTTTCAGAAAACTCTCCCGAAGCACCATTTTGGTGTACTTGACCCGCCTGTCGATTTTGTCGCCGGCCATGCGCGTTTCTCCTTCTCCGCGGGATTCCCCCGCCCGAACCGCCCGCGGGATTCCCCCGGGCTAATAAAAAAATTGTTGATTTCCGACATAACTTCCGATTTTGTTTGACAACATACTTTTACAAAACATTTGTTTGTTGATTTAACAACACGGGCAATTATATTATGCATGAGTATGCAAGTCAACAATGCGTTGCATTTCCTGGAGGCTCTGATGAAAAAGTTCGCGGATTTTGTCATTCGGCACAAAGCGGCGGTCCTGATCCTGTTTCTCGCGTTATCTTGCGTCTGCGCCGTCACCAGTTCATGGGTCAGGATCAATTACAACATGGCGGACTACCTACCCAAGGACGCCCAGTCCACCGCCGCCCTTTCCGTCATGAAGGACGAATTCGGGGGCGAGCTGCCCAACGCCCGGGTGATGGTCCACGGCGTGACGGTGCAGCAGGCGCTCGATTACAAGGATAAACTTGCTTCGGTCGCGGGCGTGACGGCGGTCACGTGGCTGGACGACGCGGTGGGAAGCGATGTCCTCACCTCCACGCCCGTCGCGTACCTCGACCAGGCGGTCGTCGGAAACTACTACAAAAACAACACGGCCCTGTTTTCAATCACCATCGCGAGCGGGCAGGAAAAGGACGCCGTGGCCGCCATCCGGTCGCTGATCGGGGACGGCAACGCCGTCGCCGGCGACGCCGTGAACATCGCCGAAAGCCAGGCGATGTCCGTCACCGAAGTCGTAAAGGCCATGGAGATCCTCATCCCCATCGTCATCGGCATTCTGCTGGTGTCCACCACTTCGTGGCTGGAGCCGCTGCTGTTTCTCATCTCCATCGGCGTAGCGGTGCTCATCAACATGGGCACGAACGTCTTTTTCGGGCAGATCTCCTTCATCACCCGGACGGTGAGCCCGGTTCTGCAGCTGGCGGTCTCGCTCGACTACGCCATATTCCTGCTGCACAGTTTCCGGGAGTTCCGGAAAGACAACCCGCCGAAGACGGCCATGGCCCTCGCGATGAAAAAAGCCGTCACGGCGGTCGCGGCCAGCGCGGCCACCACGGTGGTGGGCTTTCTCGCGCTGCTGTTCATGCGCTTCCAGGTGGGCTCGGACCTGGGCCTCAACCTGGTGAAAGGCGTCATTTTAAGCTTCGTGTCCGTCATGACCTTCCTGCCGGCGCTGACGCTCTGCTGCTGCAAGCTGCTCGACAAGACGCGCCACCGGAGCTTTCTGCCCGGCTTCGGCCCAGTCGGGCGTCTGGTCACAAAGATCAGCGGACTGTTCCTTATCCTCGCCGTTCTGCTTGCGGTCCCGACCTATCTTGCCCAGTCCCACATCGAGTTTCTGTATGGGACGGGCTCCATCTCCGAGGCGACCCGAGCCGGGAAGGACGAGGCGGCCATCGAACAAGTCTTCGGCAGCGACAACATGCTCGTTTTGCTCGTTCCGAGGGGCGACGCGGGCAAGGAAGCCGATCTGTGCGCGGCGCTGAGCAAGGTGCGGAACGTCACGAACGTCGTTTCCTACGCGACCGAGGTGGGTTCCGAGATCCCGCCGGAATACCTGACGGCGGACATCACCGATTCGTTCTACTCGGCGCATTACGCCCGGATCATCCTCTACACCGACATGCCGAGCGAGGGCGCCGAGGCTTTCGGCACCGTAAAAGCCATCCTGGACACGGCGGGCGGCGCCTACGGCGCGGGCACATGCTACCTGGCCGGGCAGAGCGCCACGCTGTACGACATGCGCACCATCGTCTCCAAGGACACCGTGACCGTGAGCATTGCCGCGATCATCGGCATCTTTCTCATCCTGCTCATCACCTTCCGGTCGCCTGTGACGCCGTTTCTGCTGGTGTTCACCATCGAGTCCGCCATCTGGCTGAACCTGTCGTTCGCCTATTTCTCAGGCCAATCCTTCAACTTCATCGGGTACCTGGTCATCAGCACGGTGCAGCTGGGGGCGACGGTGGACTACGCCATCCTCACGACCGACCGGTACCTGCGAAACCGGAAGGAAATGCCAAAAAAAGAGGCCATGCGCAGGGCCGTCGGGGACAACCTCGTAGCGATCCTCACCTCCGCCGCGATCCTCTCCATCGCCGGCTTCACGCTGGAGGCCACCTCCACGAATCTCATTATATCGCAGCTGGGGCAGCTGCTGGGCCGGGGCACGGCGCTGTCGTTTTTGATGGTCGTCCTGGTTCTGCCGGCGCTGCTCATGCTGTTCGACGGGGCGATGCGCAAGACGACTTTCTTCTCGGAAAAGCCGCGCGGAACCCACACGAAATGAACCACACCAGGAGGTCACACATGAAAAAAATCATCACCATGCTCCTATCGGCGGTCCTGCTGCTCGCCCTGACGGCTCCGGCCCTCGCGGCCGACGGCGCGCCCACCGAGAAGGAAGAAGTGCTCTACGGCATCCTCGGCCTCGACGGCAGCGTCAAAAGTCTCTACGCAGTCAACATCTTCAACACCGGCGACGTGACGGATTACGGGGACTACTCGCGCGTGGAGAACCTCACGAACTCCGACCCGATCACCCAAAGCGGGGATGAGATCACGATCCGCTCCTCCGCCGGCCGGCTCTATTACCAGGGCACGCTGAAGAATCTAAAGCTCCCCTGGGACATCGCCGTCACCTACACGCTGGATGGTCGGCAAGTGCCCGCCTCCCAGCTCGCCGGCGCCTCCGGAGCCCTCGCCATCCGCATCCGGGTCACGCAGGACCCTGACGTGGACAGTTTGTTTTTCGATAACTACGCCTTACAAATCGCCCTGTCTCTGGACACCGAGCGCTGCACCGACATCGTCGCCGACGGCGCCACCGTCGCCGACGCCGGAACCGACAAGCAGCTCAGCTACATCGTGCTGCCCGGCAAGGGCGCCGACCTCACCGTCTGCGCGAACATCCGAAATTTCGCCATGGACGCCATGACGTTCAACGGCGTCAAGCTCGCCCTCAACATGGACATCGACGATACCCAGTTCAACGCGAAGATCGATAAGCTCACCGGCTCCATTGCGAGCCTGGACTCCGGGGCCGGGGACCTGCTCGACGGGGCGAGCCGGCTCAAAGACGGGATGTCGCAGTATCTGTCCAGCCTTTCCACCTATAAAAACGGGATCGGCAGCCTAAAGGACGGGGCCTCGAAGCTCGCCTCCGGCCTTTCCGCTTTGGAGGAGGGATTCGGAGCGCTCACCGCCCAGAACGATTCCCTGAACACCGGGGCCCAGAGCGTCGAGCAGGCCGCGTTCGACGCCGCGAACGCTCAGCTTGCCGGCGCGGGCCTTCCGACCCTGACGCCGGACAACTACGCCGACATCCTTTCCGGTTCCGCCGACCTCGCCGCCGTCAAAACCCAGCTGGACGGCATCGTCGCGTTCGCTAAGGGCGTCGGCGCCTACACCGCCGGCGTCTCGAAGCTCCAATCGGGCGTCTCGGACCTTTCCGGCGGCGCATCCCAGCTCAGCTCCTCCCTGTCCCAGGTGGCCTCCGGCGCGCAGGGGCTGTACGACGGAGCCGCGGGTCTGAACTCCGGCATTAAGAGCCTGAAAGAAGGCCTCGCCGAATACAAGAGCGGCACTGGAAAGCTGCACGACGGCACCGCCGACATGGGCAGCGAAGTCTCCGACCAGATCAGCGCGCTGCTCTCGGAAATCTCCGGCGGGACCGAGGTCAGGTCCTTCGTCTCGGCCAAAGACACCCAAGTGACCTCCGTACAGTTCGTGCTCAAAACGGACGCCGTCGAAGCGCCCGAAAAGCAAAGCGCCCCCTGCACGCAGGAACCTGCCGCGGCCACGTTCTGGGACCGGCTCCTCGCGCTGTTCGGCGTCTGACGGGCCGCCTTTCGGTCCGCAAAGGCCCGGTCCTTTGTTAAGGACCGGGCCTAAAGTTTTTTCAGCCGAAGCTTTTTGAGAATATCAGGGAGTTTCAGGTTGCGGCGTCAGCAAGTCATCCAATTGAAACTGGAGAAGCATTTCTTTTTTTACCACGTCTCTGAGCACTTGCCGCACCGCTTGGTCGACGTTCAGAAGGTCCTCCAGCGTAGCTTGCGCCGGAGGGGTCCGGCCCGGCAGCGTGCCTAGGACATACTGGATTTTTTCGGCTTCCGAGTTCACGATATGGGCAAGCCCCAGCTCTTCAAACGCGATGGAAGCAAAAAGGAGCGCAATTACGTCGTCTCTTTCCAAGCCTGAAGTGACTTCGATGCAGACGGCCTGCTGACCGAAAGACACGCCTTCGTCGTCAAACGCAAAAATGCTGAAGCAGTACTCTCCATCCGGCGTTCCTTCCGGTACGGTGATCGTTATGGCAAATGAAACGTCTACGTCCGTGCTTCCGGAATAGGACGGAGGCGCTACGGACGAAAGCCACTCCTTGTATCCGGCGGACGTTTCCAAATGGAGGCCCGTTACCGTCTCAGCGGTAAGCGCATTTATAATCGCGGTTGTGACGTCTTCAACGAACGTGCTGCTCCCCGTCAGATACGTGGAGCCTCCGGTGATGCCGGTCCAAGTGTTCCAGTAGTTAAGAAAAGAATCGGCGGTTTGGCCTTCGAGCAGAACGACGTGTTGGTTTTTCATTTCCTGCAGGACGGGCTGCAAATCCAGGTCGTCCGCCGTAAACATCACGGCGTCTCTTCCCGGATCTCCCCCGGTGCTCCAGGTGCCGGATGTCCCGGGCACACCTTCGTTCAAATCATCGTCATGCGGTATGCTGTCTCCGAAGTGAACAAAGATTTTCTTCGCGCCCACGCGCCATCCCAGCGATTCATCGGCATAGCTCTCATAAAAAACTCTTGTATAGCACTCCGGAAAATCCGCTCCGTTCGCCAGGGTCAGGCCATTGATCGCAGATAGGATTTCCGAAACGTTCCCGCTTACGGAATGATTCATCTGGTAAGGGTAATCGGGCCTTATCCCATAATCGGCCGCGTACCCGTAGCTGTCATAAAACGCAGGATAGTCCATATGGGACGTAACGCCGTATTGAACGTCAATTCCCAGGGTATTCAGATTATTGATAATCTCCGCCGTTTTTGTTTTGGCGGTATCCAGAATATCGCCCATGCTTCCTGTCAGATCAAAGGAAAAAACCACGTCCGCCCTAGGCGGCAGTTCCGGCACATGAACGGTTTTGATTTCATGGATCGATCTACCGGCCCTCAGACCGGCTTCCAATGTCGACGGTGTTATGCTCATGAAAAATTCTCCTCAAAATAGGATCCGGGGTTTCCCGCTGGCGGAACATCGCGATAGAACACTCCATTCTATGTCCGCCCGGCTCGAGCGGCTATCGGCTCCGCCGGAGCCCCGAAAAAAGACGACAGGCCTTGCGCCGCGTGGTAAAATGGGGTTACAGATAATTTTGAGAGAGAGAGAAAGATCCATGCGTTTTGCCGATTCCATCAACCGCCTGTCGGGCAAATGGATGCCCCTTGTCGTACTGCTGTGCCTCACGGCCGGCGTCGTCTTTTCCGGGCCGCTCGGCCACCTGACTTTTCTTGTGCCCTACGTCTTCGCGTTCATGACGTTCAGCGGCGCGGTCAAATCAAGCTTCCGGCAGATGGGCAAGATCGCGCTTCATCCTCTTCCCCTCGCCGTCTCGTTCGTCATCCTCCACGTTTTGATCCCGCTTCTCGCGCTCGCGGCGGGAAAGCTCTTTTTCAGTGGTAACCCGGACCTCATCTCCGGCACCGTTCTTGAATACGCCGTGCCGAGCGCGGTATCCAGCGTCATGTGGTGCTCGGTGTCTGGCGGGGACATTTCGCTCACGCTGTCCATCATCCTCGCGGACACGCTGACCGCTCCGCTGTTCGTCCCGCTCAGCCTGCGGCTTTTGATCGGCTCCCACGCGCAGGTGGACGTGTCCGGCATGATGCTCGACCTCATCTGGATGGTCACGGTCCCGGCGATCCTCGCCATGCTCTTAAACCAGCTGTCCCACGGCCGCGCCGGGGAAAAGCTCTCCCCCGCCCTGGCGCCTTACGGCAAGCTCGCGCTGATTTTCATCATTACCGTCAACTCCACCCGGATCGCGCCGTTTGTCCGCCATGTGTCCGCGGTGCAGTTCGAGGTCGCCGCCATCATTTTGGTCCTTGCCGCATGCGGCTACGCTACCGGCTGGCTCGCGGCGCGGCTGCTGCGCGCCGATCACGCCGCGGCCGCCTCGATGACCTTCGGGTGCGGGATGCGCAACATCAGCGCGGGCGCCGTCATCGCCGCGGCGTATTTCCCGGCGGAGGTCATGGGCCCCGTCATGGCCGGCACCCTGTTCCAGCAGGCCCTTGCGGGGACGTTCTCGGTTTTTCTTACCAAAGGCCGAAAGGCACGGAAACCTCGCCGGGCCTCCGGCCGGCGGAAATAACGGAAAGGAGTTTTTGCCCTATGGCGCTGACACAGATCCCGCTCGAAAAGGCCTTCACGTTCATCGAACCGGGGCCGGTCCTTCTCGTGACGACCCGCGACAACGGACGGAACAACATCATGACCGTCACCTGGCACATGGTGACGGACTTCACCCCGCAGATCGCCCTGACGACCGGGCCGTGGAATTTTTCCTTTCAAGCGCTCACGTTTACAAGGGAGTGCGTACTATGCGTCCCGACGGTGGACCTCGCCGAGACGGCGGTGCGCATCGGCTACTGCTCCGGCGAGACGGTGGACAAGTTTCAAAAGTTCGGCCTGACGCCGCTGCCGGCGAAGGACGTACAGGCGCCGCTGATCGCCGAATGCCTCGCGTGTATCGAGTGCAAAGTGACGGATTACCTGGCGGGGCCGGGCATCTTCCTTTTACAGGGCGTTCGCGCCTGGACGGACGGCACCCGCGCGGAGCGCCGTACCTTTCACGCAAACGGCGACGGGACCTTCGTGACGGACGGGCAGACCCTCGACTTCCGCAGCCTCATGGAGGACAAGCTCCCGTCCGGCGTCTAAAAGCGGCCCTTAAAAAGCAAAACGGCTGTGTCCACAAGGGACAAAGCCGTTTTTTAGGTTTCAGGGGTTTACAGCGGCCGGTAGAGCGCCGGGCGCGAATCCAGACAGTAGACGCCGACGCCGCCGATGCCGAGGTGCACGCCAAGAACGCTTCCGATGCGCTGGCACAGCACCGTGCATTTCGGCAGCCGCTCCAGCAGGAGCTTTTTCAGCGTCGCGGCCATCGTCGGGTCGTCCGCGTGGGTCATGCCGATGATCTGCTGGTCGAAGCCGCCGGCGTAGTTTGCGATCGCGTCCGCTAGCGCCGAGAGCGACTGCTTGGTGCCGCGCACGATCCTGTCCAGATGGAGCATGCCGTTTTTCACATCCAGCACCGGCCGGATGTTCAGCGCGCTCACGATGTTGCCGAACGTCTTCATGAGCCTGCCGCCCCGCAGGGCGCACTTGAGGTCGCTGAGGGTAAAGGCGTATTTGACGTGCGAGGTCATCCACTGGCACTCGGACAGCATCTCGTCGAAGAAAACGCCTCGCTCATTCATGAGCCCCAGCTGGATGGCGATGAGGCCGGTCCCCATCGAGCCGCCCTTCGAGTCGACGATCTCCATCCGGCGGTCCGGGTATTGGGGCCGCAGCTCGTCGCGGACCATTTCCGCCAGATGGCAGGTCCCGGACATAGCCGCGGAAAATGCGAGGTAAATGAAGTCGTCCCCCGCCCCGGCGACGGAAGCAAAAAGTTTCTCCGTCTCCTCCCAGCTGATCTGGGCCGTGCCGGGCGTCTTCCCGCCGCGCAGCGCTTCATACACGTCGTCCAGCTGGATGTCGACTCCGTCCCGGTACGCCTTTTTGTCGAGGATGACGGACAGGGGCAGAACAAAAATAGAAAACCGCTCGCGCAGTTCCTCCGGGATGTCACAGGTGCTGTCGATAATGATTTTTGTCATGGGAAACTCCTTTTAAAGCAAGGTCCTCTTGTGCGCTATTATAGTTGAAAAACTTGGGAAAGCAAGACCTTTGGAAATTCTTTCCGGAAGATAAATTTCGGGGCACACCGTAAAAAGTGTGCCCCGAAGGATTCTATTTTACACGGTCAGGCGCGGATCATGTAGTGATACAGCATTTCTGCCGCGAAGGCGCGGGTGCAGGGGGTTTGGGGCCCGAGGCCGCTGTTTGCAACGATGCCGAGCGCCTGCGATACGGCCGCGAACCCGAGGTCCCCGGCGTCGATGCTGGCGGCGTCCGAATACGAAACGCTCCACACGCCTTTCATCGCCGTCGCGCAGGCATACGGCGAGCCGCTGAGCAGCGCCTTGAGGAAGTCCATGCGGGTCATCTTGGCGTCGGGGTTCCAGTTCGCCGCGGGGATGAAGCCCATATACGCCGCCTCCAGGCCCAGCGTGTCGTCGTCCCAGGCAGACACATCGTACCCGCAGGCCTGCAGAAGAAGCTTTGCGGCGACCCGCTGGGTGAGGGCCGCGCTCGGCTGGTATTTCCCGGCCGGGAAGGCCGACGCCCGCCGCGCCCAGCGCCTCGATCATGGACTTGCGGGGCGAGCTGTCCAGGTCGTCGTACGTATAGGTGGCGGTGCTGGTGTCCGGCGCCGGGATCGCCTTGCCGGTGACCGCGTCCACGCCCGAGACGGCGTCCGTGCCCTTGTAGTAGTACGCAAGTTTCAGGGACTCCACCCAGGTGTAGCCCCATTTTATGGCGGCCTCGAAAACGGGGGTATTGTAGTCCACGTCCTCCGGCCACGCCGCATAGCCCAGCGTCACCGTCAGCGCCTGGGCATACGCCTCTTTGGCGGCGGTCTCGTCGACGATCTTATCGGCGGGGGCAAACTTCACGTCGTCGTCCCAGACCGTGGTGAATCTATCGACGGTGCCGGTGGAAGCGTTCAGGCTGACGTACAGGTAGTTTGCCGGGAAGAAATAGCCGTTTACCTTGCGCGCGTAGGTGTAGCCGTCCTTAGAGCAGACGGAGAGCGCGCACAGCGCGGTGTCGGCGTAGTGGTCGGAGGCGCTGGCCTTGAGGAAGGCGTCGGCATCCGCCGCGAGCTTGTCGGCCTTGAGGCTCGCGCTTTCGTTTTTGGTGGACAGCGGGTAGTTCGTGGAAACGCTTTTGAGGTCGCCGGTCTTGGCGTTCAGGTCGACGTACTTCGTGATGTCCATCGTGCAGCCCATCGAGACGGAGTTTTCGTACTCCGCCTTGGAATAGCCGTAGAGGTTGTCGCCCGTCATGGTCTTGGTGTAGCGTAGTTCGGCGCTGATGTCGCCCGTTTTGTCGTCCCGCGTATAGGAGCAGTCCTTGAGGGTAAAGCCACTGTCCGCCCCCAGCGCGGCGTTCGAGCGCACGAGCTTATCGAGCGCGTCCTTACTCATCACGCCGTCGTAGTTCGAGATGGTGCTCTGCTCCACCGGCGTGAGCACCGCGCCGCCCTTCGAAGCGTCCTTTTCCGTCGCGTACGGAACGGGGCCGCCGTTTCCATAGCCGCTGCCGGTAAAGGAGGCGTACAGCGCGTCCATGTCCACCGATTTGCCGCTCGAGGCGTCCACAATGGTGCGGGGGCCGCAGGGCACGTAAGTGAGCGCGGCGTTTTCCCCGTCGGCGACGTAGTACAGTTCCAGCTTCACGGCGTCTTTCAGAAGGCCCGATGCGTCGTCCTTGGTCGCTGCTGCTTTTGCGTCCGGCACGCTGCCCAGATACCCGACGCTTGCGTCGCTGCGGTTGTAGCTTTGCAGGCTCAGGTCCGCGTTGATGCAGATCGTGAAGGTGATGGGGCTGTCCAGGCCGTTTAGCTGGATGGCGCCGGTGAAATTGTAGCTGCCGGCGCTGTTCAGGGAATAGCTAGTGTCTGTGATCTGCGCGGTCTCGTTCTTGCCCATGAGTTTCGTGAGCCAGTCGGTGGCGGTCTTTTTCGCCTCATCGGTCTTCGTGGGAAGCCTGGGGTTAAAGCCGCCGAACGTATTGCCCGAATTGCTGTTTAAATAGAAATACGCCGAAAGGATCTTGCCCTGCTCGTCGGCGGTCACGTCCAGGGAGCCTTTCGCCCCCGACCAGCTCAGGCTCCAGGTGTTCTGCACATACTCGTTATAATTTCCGGTGAAGCTCGTATAGTCGTCCGGCACGTCCAGCGTGTTTTTGACGGAAAGCGTGACGGCCGTCATCGTGCCGTCCAGCTCTTTTTCATTTCCTGACCCCGAGCTGCCAGTTCCCTCCGCCGGGGAAACGCCCGACTCGCCCGGCGAAGCCGGCGCGGCGGCGGGGATCAGCACGCCGCTCGGCGCCGGC
>Ga0183099_1001549_pt1 | contig 13110 bp, 14 predicted proteins | sample Biomet1_FD_127788 | JGI IMG/M metagenome (GOLD analysis project Ga0183099, IMG submission 127788) | Microbial communities from bioreactor (seeded with anoxic lake sediment) at LBNL, California, USA - Biofuel metagenome 1 | ecosystem: Engineered > Bioreactor > Anaerobic > Unclassified ... | reverse complement strand
TACGGAGTTTTATCACCGAAAACTTACGAAAAAGTAGAAGATATTGAAAAATATCCTGTAGTAATCAAACCGACTACAGAAGGGTCATCTGTAGGATTATATATTTGCCAAAATGAAGCTGATGCAAGAAATGCGGTAGAAGCTTTGGAAGGAAAAGAAATCTTGATAGAAGATTTTATTAAAGGTGAGGAACTTACAGTAGGTGTGCTTAATGGAGAAGCTCTTGGAGTGTTAAGAATTAAACCAATTTCAGGTGTTTATGATTATGAATCAAAATATACAAAGGGAATGACAGAATATGAGTTTCCAGCACAAATATCAGAAGCTTCTTATGACGAAGCTATGAAAATATCTGCAAAAGTTCATAAAGAGTTAAATTTAAAAGGTGCTACAAGAAGTGACTTTATTCTTAGAGGAGAAGAGCTGTTTTTCCTAGAAGTAAATACGAGTCCAGGAATGACTGAAACAAGCCTTTTACCTAAAATAGCAACACTAAAAAACATAGATTTTGATACTTTAGTAGAAAAAATAGTGTGTTCTGTTGAAAAATAAGCAAAAAGATGTTATATTTAAAATAGTAAGAAAATTAAAATGGAAAATTATGCATAAAAAAGGAGAAAAAATATGAAGTTGTTTACAAAATGCATATTTTTAACACTCTTTTTTATTCTGCTAAGTTTTCTTTATATGGATTTTTTAGAAGAGGATTATTTTAAAATAAAAAATATTGAAGTTAATGGTGGATTAGTGTTGTTAGATGGAGAAATTCACGATACTTTGATAACCTTGAAGGGTAAAAATATTTGGAATATTGATACTAAAAAAATAAAAGCCGAATTAGAGAAAGATGTAAGAATAAAAGAGATAAAAGTAGAAAGGGTACTTCCATCAAAATTAAAAATTACTATTGAAGAAGAGAAGCCTTTTGTTAAAGTTAAGCAAGGAGAAAAAATTCTTGTAGCCAATGAACAAGGAGAAATATTTTCATATTCTAAAGAATTGGCTTTTAATGATTTGGTTTTATTAAATGTTTCTAACGCAAATGACATGAAAGAATATCTAACTATTGTGAAAAATATAGAAGATAAAGAACTGTTAAGTTTTATATCTGAAATTTATAAAATAGATAAAGAAATGAAAATTATTCTTAATGATGGTGTATACATAAAAACTGACGGGACAGTTGATAAAAAGAGATATGAGATTGCAAAAAGATTATATAAAAAATTAAAAAATGAAGGTAAAGAGTTTAGTTATATTGATATAAGATTTGAGGATTATATCGTTAAATAGCGTTCAGGGGGGCAAGTTGATGAGAAATAACATTGCTGTAGCAATAGATATTGGAACTACAAAGATATATGTTATTATTGCAGAAGTTGATCCTGAAACTGGAAGATTTCAGGTTTTAGGATATGGGACAAGTACATCGTCAGGTTTGAAAAAAGGACTAGTAGTAGATGTGGAACAAACTTCTAGAGATATAAAAAGAGCAGTAAGAAAAGCTGAAGAGATGGCACAAATAAGGGTAGAAAAAGCTTTTATAGGGATTTCAGGAAAACATATTCAATCATCTTTACAACATATTGAGATTTTTTTGGGTGAAGAGCCTAGAGAAATAGAAGAGTTGGATTATGAAACTCTTATTCAAAATGCGATAGACAGACAAATTACTAGAGATAGTTTTATTTTACATAAAATAGCCTACAACTTTAAAGTGGATAATGGAAGTGTTATTAAAAATCCTGTAGGTAGAAGAGGAAGAAAGGTAGAAGCTGACGTACATCTTATAACTGGTTCTGAAAAAGAGATTACAGCATTAAAAAATACTCTTTTGAAGCTAGATATAGATGTAGAAGAAGTAATATTAGAGCCTTATGCTTCTGCAAAAGCAGTTTTAACAACAAGTGAAAAAAGATTTGGAACAGTAATAGTTGATATGGGTGGAGGAACTACCGATATTTGTATCTATAGAAATGAAACTCTTATATATTCGGCAGTAATTCCTGCTGGAGGAGAGCATTATACTAATGATATTGCTTACTGTTTACAGCTTGACCTTGAAACAGCTGAAAAACTAAAAAAAGATTTTAGTTCATTTTCTGATAATGGAGAAAATGTTGTTCAAATACATATAAAAAACTCCAATGAAAAGAAAATGATAGAATTTTCTGAATTAGAAGAAATTATTTCTTCTAGAACAGATGATTTATTAGAGCTAGTAGGAGAAAAAATAGCTGAATCAGGATTTAGTGAATATATATCAAATGGTATTGTATTTACAGGAGGTTCTTCTCAAATAGCTGGTTTAAAAGAGAGAGCAGAAGAATATTTTAATTATGACATCAAAATAGGTATACCAATAAGAACTATAGGACTTTTAGAAGAAATGAACAAACCTGAAAATTCAACAGGAATAGGTCTTCTTATATATGCAGCAGAAAAAGCAGTTCAAACAAAAACAGAAAACGCAAAATACGTACCACAACCAAAACAAACATCTGTAGAGAAAAAAGAGGAAAAAGACTATGGGGATGAAGAAACAGAAGTGGTTATTGAACCGTTATCAGAAAAAATCAGAAGATACATTAAAAAACTTTTCTGATGCTTTTATTGACGTTTTAAATAATGAAAATGAGATAGAAGAGGTTGAAAAAATTGAGCTTTTGCATGAAGAGCTAAATGAAGCAGAATTAAATTATGAGCTTGATGAAAGTCAAAGTCTATATACAGAAATTCTAGAGGTAGAAGATAAAACTGTAAAGGAAGAAATTATCGAGGAGGAAACAATGCACAGCACTCAATTTGATGACATAAAAGTAAAAATTAAGGTTATAGGTGTTGGAGGAGCAGGTGGAAACGCAATTAATGACATGATTAAAAGTGGAATTAGTGGTGTTACGTTTATTGCAGCCAATACAGATAACCAAGATCTTAATAAATCTTTAGCTGATGTGAAGATAAGATTAGGAGTTCAACTGACAAAAGGACTTGGAGCAGGAGCTAATCCTGAAGTAGGGAGAAAAGCTGCTGAAGAAAGTGCAGAAGATATTAAACAAATGCTTCAAGATACAAATATGCTATTCATCACTGCAGGAATGGGTGGAGGAACTGGAACTGGAGCAGCACCAGCTATTGCAGAAATGGCAAGAGAAATGGGAATATTGACAATAGGAATTACTACAAAACCTTTTGGTTTTGAAGGTAAAAAAAGACAAGTTAATGCAGAATTTGGAATTAATGAATTAAAAAGAACTGTAGATACTCTTGTTATAATACCTAATGATAAATTATTTGCGTTACCAAACAAAGAAATAACTATGTTAAATGCATTTGAAGAAGCAAATAATGTATTGAAAATAGGGGTTAAAGGAATAACTGAAGTTATGACTAGACAAGGTTACATAAATTTGGATTTTGCTGACGTAAGAACTGTTATGCAAGATTCGGGAGTTGCAATGCTTGGATTTGGAGAAGCAACAGGAGAAGGAAGAGCAGCAGCAGCAGCAGAAATGGCTTTATCTAATCCACTTCTTGAAAAATCGATAGAAGGAGCTTCAAGAATTATATTAAATATTACTGCTGGAAGAGATTTTCAATTGGCAGAGGCGTATAAAATATCTGATATTGTAAAAGAAGCTACAGGAAAAACTGCTGAAGAAGTAATGTTTGGAGCAGTTGTTGATGATAGTATGGAAAATGTTATTAGACTTACTTTAGTTGCAACTGATTTTAATGAATATGAAAAAGTAAAAGTTGAAAAACATGAAGAAAATAAAAAAGATGAGATAACAAAAGCGATAAAAGCTACTCAAGAATCTCAACAATTTGGTGAATCAGATGACTTAGATGTTCCTGCATTCATTAGAAGAAGAAAATAGTGCTTGTCAACAAATATTTTATATGATATACTTAATAGCCCTGTTTGAACAGCAACACGTGTTCAGACAAAATACCAGAGGGAGGAGGTCTAATTGATGAAAAAATATGAATTTATGTACATTTTATTTCCTACTTTAACTGAAGAGGAAAGAAACGCTACAATTTTATCAGTTGAAGAAACATTCAAAGCAGCAGGTGCTAACATACTAAGCACTGACAAATGGGGAGAAAGAAAATTAGCTTACCCAATTGAGAAAAAAGAAACTGGTTTTTATGTTTTAACAACACTTGAAATTGAAGGTACAGAATTAGTTAATGTTCAAAAAAAATTAAACATTAACGAACAAATGATGAGATATATCATTGTTAAAAAAACTAAATAATCTTAGAGGTTGGTGATGTTATGGCTATGAATTTGGTTGTATTAACAGGAAGATTAACTAAGGATCCTGAACTTAAATATGGAGCTAGTGGAACTGCTTATTGCAGATTTACAATTGCAGTAGGAAGAGCTTTTCAAAAAGATCAAACAGATTTTATTAACTGTGTTGCTTTTGGAAAAACTGGAGAACTTGTTGGTGAGTATTTGAGAAAAGGAAGAATGGCTGGAGTTCAAGGTAGAATTCAAACAGATGTATATGAAGCTAATGGAGAGAAAAGATACACTACATCAGTTCATGTAGAAAAGATTGAGTTTCTTGAAAGCAAAGGAAATTCTGAACCTAGTTTTGAAAAACCTTATGAAAAACAAGTAGAAAACAAAGCTGCTGCACCGACACCTGATATTGATTTTGAAGATGATGATGAATTTCCGTTCTAATTTTATAGGAGGTGACAAGGTCAATGACTGATATCAAAAGAAGAAGAAAAAGAAGTAAATTAAGAGTTAAAGCTGAAGAAATTGATTATAAAAACGTTGAGTTATTAAAAAGATTTTTATCAGATAAAGGTAGAATCAATCCAGCTAGAGTTACTGGTGCTGATGCTAAATTACAAAGAAAAATCACTAGAGCAATTAAAAGAGCTAGAAATGTTGCTTTATTACCATACACAAGAAGAACTTCAAGATAAGCTGTTTATACAGCTTATTTTTTTTTAGAATTTTAAATACAATTTATCTGAAAGAGTAAAAATAAAGTAATATTTATTATCAAAATAAACGTATATATTTAATAAATAAAACAGATGTCTTTTTTGTATTATATATAAAAAAAATGTTTTGACAAAAAAACTCATGCATGTTAATATTAATGAAATAAAAATTTGGAGGAATAGGGCAATGAAATTAGAGATCCGATTAAACAGGAGAGTGATTACAACTAAATAGATTTTGGTATAAGTGTAGCTATAACCCTGTTTATTACATATAAATTTATATTTGAACACTATAAGTGTATAGTGTTTTAGTTTGAGTTTATAGGCTAGCATTTATGCTAGCTTTTTTTATTTGAATTTTATAAAAGAGAGGACACGATATGGAATATTTAGGAATTTTGAAGGGAATTTTTATTGATGAAGGCCGATATCAGTATATTTTAAAAGGACTAGGATTTAGTCTTGGAGTAACTGGATTGGCAGCAGTTTTGGGTATGTTATTTGGAATTATTTTTGCATTATTAAGGCTTTCTAAAATAAGTATATTGGAAAAAATCAGTATAGTTTATGTAGACCTTATAAGAGGAACTCCTGCAGTTGTGCAGCTAATGATATTAGCTAATGGAATATTTATCGGGAATTTAAGAGATACTCCAATTTTGGTGGTAGCAGCATTAGCATTTGGAATTAATAGTGGTGCTTATGTTACAGAAATAATAAGATCAGGGATTGAAGGATTAGATAAGGGTCAAATGGAAGCAGCCAGAAGTTTAGGAATGAACTATGGTATTGCAATGAAAGAGATAATTTTACCACAAGCAATAAAAAGAATTTTACCTACTTTAGTAAGTGAGTTTATCACATTACTTAAAGAAACATCTATAGTTGGATTTATTGGAGGAGTAGATTTACTTCGTTCAGCAAATATAATTACTTCTCAAACATATAGAGGAGTAGAGCCTCTTTTAGCAGTAGGAGTTATTTATCTTATATTAACAGCGATATTTACAAAGTTAATGAGACAAGTTGAAGGGAGGCTAAAAGTAAGTGATTAAAATAAATGATTTACATAAAAGTTTTGGAAGTAACGAGGTATTAAAAGGAATAAGCAAAGAGATAAAAAAAGGTGAGGTAGTAGCAATAATAGGGCCATCAGGAAGTGGAAAATCAACATTTCTTAGATGTATAAACTTGTTAGAAACTCCCAATAAAGGGGATATTTATATAGAAGGTCAAAATTTGACTGATAAAAAGACAAATATAGATGGAATCAGACAAAAAGTAGGAATGGTATTTCAACATTTTAATCTTTTCCCTCATAAAACAGTATTAGAAAATTTAACTTTAGCACCAATGAGATTAAGAGGAAAATCACCAAGTGAAGCAAAAGAAAAAGCAATGGAACTTTTGGGAAAAGTAGGACTTGCAAATAAAGCTAATGAATACCCAAACAGACTTTCTGGAGGACAAAAACAAAGAATAGCAATAGCTAGAGCCCTTGCAATGGAACCTCATGTAATGTTATTTGATGAACCAACATCAGCTCTTGACCCTGAAATGGTAAGAGAAGTTTTAGATGTTATGAGAAACCTTGTAGCAGAAGGAATGACTATGCTTATAGTTACACACGAAATGGGATTTGCTAAAAACGTAGCAAATAGAGTGTTTTTTATGGACCAAGGAACTGTACTTGAAGATGCAAATCCAAGAGAACTTTTTGAAAATCCTAAACATGACAGAACAAAAGAGTTTTTAGATAAAGTATTAAATCATTAAAATATAAAAATAGGAGGAAATTATGAAAAAAATAATCTTAGTATTAAGCTTATTAATGGGAATTTTATTAGTAGGTTGTGGGTCGAAAAAAGATGAGAAAAAAGTAGTATATGTTGGAACTAATGCTGAATTTGCACCTTTTGAATTTTTAGAAGGAGATAAAGTAACTGGTTTTGATATGGAGCTTATCGCTGAAATAGGGAAAGTTGCTGGATTTGAGGTAGAAGTTAAGAATCAAGCATTTGACGGATTATTGCCAGCTTTACAAAGCGGTAAAATTGATTTGATTATAGCAGGAATGACTGTTACAGATGAAAGAAAAAAAGCAGTAGATTTCTCTGAAAGTTATTATACAGCTTCTCAAGTAATTATAGTACCTGCTGATAATACAGCAATTAAATCTTTTGATGATTTAAAAGGGAAAAATGTAGGAGTTCAAATAGGAACTACAGGGGATACAGTAATTAGCGAAATAAAAGAGATTACAAATACAAAATACAATAACGGGTCAGAAGCAGTTTTAGCATTAACTACTCAAAAAGTGGACGCAGTAGTAATTGATAATGAACCAGCTAAAAACTTTGTTGCTAAAAATACAGGTTTAAAAGTAGTAGATACAGGAGCAGTAAAAGAAGATTACGCTATAGCTATAGCTAAAGGAAACAAAGAGTTATTAGATAAAGTAAATACAGGATTAAAAACTCTTAAAGAAAATGGAAAATATGATGAATTAATCGCAAAATGGTTTAAATAAGAAGAGGGCTCTAAGCCCTCTTTAATTCAAAAAGGGGTGATAAAATGAAGTTATGGGGTGGAAGATTTAATAAAGGTAGTAGTTCATTATTAGAGCAATTTAATGCGTCAATAGGTTTTGACAACAGAATGTACGCTGAAGATATAGCAGGAAGTATTGCACATTCTAAAATGCTTAATAAAATAGGGATTTTGACGGTAGAAGAGCAACAAAAAATAGAGAACGGTTTAATTCAAATAAAAGATTTAATTGATAACGGGAATTTTGAATTTCATATATCAGATGAAGATATTCATATGGCTGTCGAAAAAAAGTTAATTGAATTAATTGGTTCTTTAGGGGGAAAACTTCATACTGGAAGATCGAGAAATGACCAAGTTGCCCTTGATATAAGAATGTATCTAAAAAAAGAGATACTTAACATTAAAGATTTATTAAAATTATTAATGGAAGCTATAGTGGAAGTAGCTGAAAGTAATAAAGATGTAATTATGCCAGGATATACTCATTTACAAAGAGCTCAACCAATACTTTTTTCACATCATATGATGGCTTATTATGAAATGATGAAAAGAGACTTAGACAGATTAGAAGACTGTTTTAAAAGGGTAGATGTAATGCCTTTAGGAGCTGGAGCTTTAGCAGGAACAACATATCCATTGGATAGACATTATGTAGCAGAATTACTAGGATTTTCAAAAGTAACTGAAAACTCTCTTGATACAGTAAGTGACAGAGATTTTATAATAGAAACAAATTTTGTAATATCAATGATACTTATGCACTTATCGAGATTTTCTGAAGAGCTTATTATCTGGTCAACAAGCGAGTTTTCTTTTGTAGAAATGGATGATACATATTCAACAGGTTCATCAATTATGCCTCAAAAGAAAAATCCTGATGTAACAGAGCTTGTAAGAGGGAAAACAGGAAGAGTATTTGGTAATCTTATAGGAATACTAACTGTAATGAAAGGTTTACCTTTAGCGTACAATAAAGATACTCAAGAAGATAAAGAGGGAGTATTTGATTCTATAGATACTATAAAAATAGTTCTTGAAATATTCTCGCCAATGTTAAAAACAATGAAAATCAAAAAAGAAAATATGAAAGCTTCCATTTATGAAGGGTTTATAAATGCTACAGATATAGCTGATTATTTGGCTAAAAAAGGACTTCCTTTCAGAGAAGCTCACAAGGTTGTAGGAGAGTTAGTTTCTTACTGTGAACAAAACAACAAACTGCTTACAGATTTGAGTTATGAGGAGTTTAAGAACAGTCACAATTTATTTGAAGAAGATATTGTGAAGGAATCTTCAATAGAAGCTTGTATAAATGGTAGAAAGACTTATGGTGGAACAGCTCTGTCTGATGTGGAAAGACAGATTGAAAATGCTAAAGCATTTTTAGGTAAGAATTAACAATTAAAAGTTAAGAGTTATGGAAAGGATTACTATCGCAATCCTACATAAACTATTAATTATTAACTAATAACTATTAATTAAAATTTGGAGGGGTTTATTTATGAAAAAAGTAGTACTAGCATATTCAGGTGGATTGGATACGTCAATTATTGTACCTTGGTTAAAAGAGAATTATGATTTAGAAGTTATTGCTTGTTGTGTAAATGTTGGACAAGATGATGATATGGAAGCTGTAAGAAAAAAAGCCATAGAATCTGGAGCAAGCAAAATATATATAGAAGATGTAAGAGATGAATTTATAAATGATTTCGCTTTTAAAGCTTTAAAAGCTGGAGCTGTTTATGAAGAGCAATATTTATTAGGAACATCATTTGCAAGACCATTAATGGCAAAAAGATTAGTTGAAATAGCTCATGCAGAAGGAGCAGAATATATTTGTCACGGATGTACAGGAAAAGGAAATGACCAAGTAAGATTTGAAACAGGAGTATGGTCTTTTGATCCTACACTGAAAATTATAGCTCCTTGGAGAATATGGGATATAGCTTCAAGAGAAGATGCTATAGATTATGCAGAATCAAAAGGTATTTCAGTTCCAGTAACAAAAGCAAAAATTTATAGTAGAGACCAAAATTTATGGCATATTAGTCATGAAGGTGGAGATATTGAAGATTTGGCTAACGAGCATGATGAAGAAAGAGTATACATGATGGTTACTCCTCCAGAAAAAGCTAAAAATGAATCTACTTATGTGGAAATTGGTTTTGAAAAAGGAACGCCTGTAACACTAGATGGTGTAAAAATGGGCGGAGTGGAAATGGTTACAAAACTTAACAAAATTGCTGGAGAAAATGGCGTTGGAGTTATTGATATAGTTGAAAATAGACTTGTAGGAATGAAATCAAGAGGAATCTACGAAACTCCGGCAGGAACAGTTCTATATGCAGCTTTAAGAGAGCTTGAAAGTATAGTTCTTGATAAAGAAGCACTTGCAACAAAACATACATTATCTAAAAAATATGCAGAACTTGTATATAATGGACTTTGGTACACACCATTAAAAGAAGCAATAGACGCTTTTGTAGATAGTTTGGCACAAGATTTAACAGGAAAAATTAAATTGAAATTATACAAAGGAAATATAAAAGTAGCTTCAAGAATTTCTGAAAATGCTCTTTATGATGAAGGAATATCTTCATTTGGTGCAAGTGATTTATATAGCCAAAAAGATTCTGAAGGATTTATAAATCTATTTGCCTTACCATCAAAAATTAAAGCGATGAAAAGAAAAAATAGTATTGGGCGTTATTAATAACGCTCGTACAGAATTTATATAGTATTGGAGGCAGATATGGAAAATTTTGAAATAGTTGAAAAAGCACCGCATGTAGACGATTATCTAAAAATAAGAGAAAAAGTGGGTTTAAGATTTATAGATAAGAATCTTGCAAAACAAGGCTTACGACATTCATTATTTGCTGTATCAATCTACAATGGGGAAGAACTTGTAGCTATGGGTCGTGTAGTGGGAGACATGGGAATAGCTTTTTATCTTCAAGATGTAATAGTTCTTGGAGAGTATCAAAACAAGGGATTAGGAACTAAAATTGTTAAAAGACTTGAAAAATATGTTGAAGGTTTTAGAATTGAAAACACGGAGATATTTTTAGGACTTATGGCAACTAAAGGAAAAGAAGAATTTTATGAAAAACTTGGATTCTATGAAAGACCAAATTGTGAATTTGGGCATGGAATGACGAAGAAAATAAAATAGACTAATGAAGGGGTGTTATTAATAACACCCGTACAAAAAGTTTGGAGGGGACAGATGGTTAAAGCAGGAATATATGGTGTTAGCGGTTATGCAGGTGCTCAGCTACTATGGTTACTTCTGAATCATAAAGAGGTAGAAGTAAAATTTATAGCAGCTTATAGCTCGGCGGGAAAAGAAATAACTGAATTATATGGAAATTATAGAAAAGTATTTGAAGAAAAATGTGTGAGTTTTGAGGAAGCAAATGCTCAAATAGATAATATAGATGTGTTGTTTACAGCTCTTCCTCATGGAAAATCAGCTGAAACAGTAGCTTTAGCTTATTCAAAAGGTGTAAAAGTAATTGACCTTGGAGCAGATTTCAGAATTGAAGATGAAGAACTTTATGAGTTTTGGTATGGAACTAAATTCCATGATGCAAAACTTATGGAACATGCAGTTTATGGGTTACCTGAACTGAAAAGAGAAAAAATTAAGGGTGCTAAAATAATTGCAAATCCTGGATGTTATGCAACTGCAAGTATTCTTGGTTCATATCCATTAGTAAAAAATGGATTGGTAGAAGAAGATTTGATTATAGATGCTAAGTCAGGAACAAGTGGAGCAGGTAGAGAAGGAAAAGTACCAAATCTTTTCTGTGAAGTAAATGAATCAATTAAAGCTTATGGAGTGGCAAGCCACAGACATACAGCTGAAATTGAGCAAGAGTTAGGTTTGGAAGGGAAAGTATGCTTCACACCTCACCTTATACCTATGAATAGAGGAATTTTATCTGTTATTTATGGTAGATTAAAAGATGGAGTAAGCGAAGAAGATGTTCTAAACGCTTATAAAAAACAATATGAAAATGAGTACTTTGTAAGATTATGTGATGGTCCAACAGAAACTAGATGGGTAAAAGGAACTAATTTCTGTGATATAGGAATTAAAGTAGATATGAGAACAAAAAAAGTTATAGTTATGTCTGTAATTGATAATTTAATGAAAGGTGCAGCTTCTCAAGCAGTACAAAATATGAATATATTATTTGATTTGGAAGAGAAAGCAGGACTAGAACTGATAGCAATGTTCCCATAGGAAAATCAGTTAGTAATTAGTAGGTAGCAATTAGGAATTATGGATTATACGTTCTTAACTAATCTGAATTAAACGGGGTCAAGCGCTCTGCGTTTGCAGGTTATAGGGCAGAGCCCTAGAGGTGTCCATGGGTGGTTAATAATTATTGAGGAGGTAAAAATGAGAATACTTGATGACGTTAGTGTAACAGACGTTAACGGTTTTAAAGCGGCAGGAATAGCGGCAGGAGTTAAAAAAAGCGGGAAAAAAGATATGATGCTTCTTTATAGCGAGGTAGAAGCAGTATCGGCAGCAGCATTTACAACAAATAGAGTAAAAGCGGCACCGATTTTAGTAAATATGGAAAATATTAACAATGCTGTAACAAGAGCTATAGTAGTTTGTTCTGGTAATGCCAATGCATGTACAGGGGAACAAGGACTAGCAGATGCTAAAGCTATGACTGAAAGAGTAGCTGAAAAATTAGGACTTGATTCTAAGGAAGTTTTAGTTCAATCAACAGGTGTTATAGGAGTTAATCTTCCTATGGATAAAATTATTCCTGGAATAGATAATCTTGTAGAGAATCTTACTGATGATGGTGGAGTAGATGCAGCAGTTGCAATAATGACTACTGACCTTATCAAAAAAGAGTTTGGGGTAGAAGTTGAAATAGGTGGAAAACCTGTAAAAATAATTGGGATGGCTAAAGGTTCTGGAATGATTCATCCAAATATGGCAACTATGCTTTCATTTGTTGTTACAGATGCTAATATAGAAAAAGAACTTTTACAAAAAGCTTTTAAAGAGATAGTAAATGATTCATACAATATGATTTCAGTAGATGGAGATACATCAACTAACGATATGGCTTGTGTAATTGCCAATGGACTTGCTGGAAACAAAAAAATAAGTGAAGAAAACGAAGATTATAATAAATTTAAAATGGCTCTTCAAGAAGTAAATGAAGCTCTTGCCAAAAAAATTGCGGAAGACGGAGAGGGAGCTACAAAATTCCTTGAGGTAGAAGTTCTAGGGGCTAAAAGTAAAGAAGATGCTAGACTTATCAGTAAAAGTGTAATTACATCTAACCTTACAAAATGTGCTTTCTTTGGAGCAGATGCTAACTGGGGAAGAATACTTTGTGCAATGGGATATTCAGGTGGATTTTTTGAAGTTGATAAAGTAAAAATAGAACTTCAAGCTAAAGGAATGAATCTTGTAGTTGCTGAAGCAGGTAGAGGAATAGGCTTTGATGAAGAGTATGCAAAACAACTATTACTTCATAAATTCTAGAGGAATAGGCTTTGATGAAGAGTATGCAAAACAACTATTACTTCATAAATTCT
>Ga0183099_1001547_pt1 | contig 13128 bp, 11 predicted proteins | sample Biomet1_FD_127788 | JGI IMG/M metagenome (GOLD analysis project Ga0183099, IMG submission 127788) | Microbial communities from bioreactor (seeded with anoxic lake sediment) at LBNL, California, USA - Biofuel metagenome 1 | ecosystem: Engineered > Bioreactor > Anaerobic > Unclassified ... | reverse complement strand
GCGGCGGAGGACCTCGGCGGCGGCAGGGACGGCCGACACGGCAGCCGCTGTCGTCGCGACGTCCGTGCTGGTACTTGCAGCGGACACAACCGGTGCCGGTTCCGCCGCGGCAATACCGGGTTTCTCCGGCGTCAGCTTGACCACAGGTTTGGCAACAGGAACGGCAGCAACCGTGGTATCCACCGCAGACTCGGCCTTGGGTGACAGCTTGACCACGCGAGTGGATGTCGAACTGGTACGAGCCGGTAAAGCCATACCATTCCGCCGCACAACCTGCTGTGCCTGAGCCTCGCTTTCGCTCTGGATTTGCGCCAGCGTCGGCAAATTCAGTCGAGAGCCCTTGTACAACCCACTCAGACGCCCGCCGGCAAATGCCTGAGGATTCTTGCGATAAATCGCCAATAGTGTTTGATGAATGGAAACCTGACTGCTCGGTCTTACCTGTTGGGCAATCGACCACAGGGTATCGCTGCTCTTGACCGGACCGTACACTCCCGCCGAAGCACCATCATCGATAACCGCAGCGTCTACACCTTCCGTCGCCAAAAACGGCTGCGGAACACCTACCTTGAGCGTGGACTTTTTCGGTACCGGCTTGGCGAGCGGCTTCGCCTGGACAGGTTTCTGCTCAACTGGCGTTGCAAGCGGTTGACTGCTAGCCGGGACCAGAGGCGAAACCTCGGTTTTATCCGGTCCCTTGATCTCGATATAAAACTCATCCAGCTGTTCCGCCGCATGCAGTGGCGCAGCCAGTTGCATAGCAAGTGCGACAGCTAACGCCAGACGGGAGAAGTGCAGTCCCATAATCGTTCCTTCGTGATAGGCCTACCAATAACGTGGGGAAGGCAGAGGCAAGACAGCTCCAATATAAAACACTCCCCCGCGCTGTACCAGTGAGATACGGGAGGAAGATTATTACCGTAAGTCTAGGAAAAATCTGATTTGATTGATATTTTCAGATAAAAGACGGGCCGCTGAATGCGGCCCGGGTCACATCACAGATGGTCCTGGATCAGGCTTTCAGCAATCTGCAGGCAGTTGAGCGCTCCGCCTTTACGAATGTTGTCCGTCACCAACCAGAAATTAAAACCTTGAGGGTGAGACTTATCCTGGCGCAGACGAGAGATAAACACCCCACTTTGTCCTGCGCCATGAGTAACCGGCGTCAGCAATTCGTCATCAATGAGGCTCACTCCGGGGGCGGCCTCCAGAACCCGTTTAATCTCTTCCCGATCGCAGCCGTGCTGGGTCTCCAGATGCACAACCTGGCTATGACCGTAAAACACCGGGACGCGGATGCAGGTCGCATTCACCCCGATGCGCTCATCCCCCAGCAAGCGCTGAGTTTCGCTCTCCAACCGTTGCTCCTCCAGTGTAAAACCGTCGTCAGCAACGCTATCGATCTGCGGCAACAGGTTAAAGGCAATTTGCGCCTCGTAAGTGTGAGACTCGGCAGGACGGCCATTGAGTAAGCTGGCGGTTTGTTTGGCCAACTCCTGAATACCGGCTTTACCAGTTCCCGACACCGACTGCAGACTGACAATATTCACTCGCGCCACACCGACTTCATCGTGGATCGGCTTCAACGCCAGCATCAGCTCCGTCACGATGCAGGTCGGGCTGGCCACAATATTGCGCTGGCGAACATCCGCTAACTCGTCACTGTTCACTTCAGGAATAATCAGGGGCACCGAGAAGTCATCCCGGAAATGCAGACTGTTGTCGATCACCACGCAGCCAGCATCCGCCGCGATCTGCGCCCACTCGGCACTGGCCGCCGAGCCGGCCATAAAGAATGCCAGCTGCACCTGGGTCCAATCAAAATCGGCAACCGGCTCCACGCTCAGGGTTCGTCCGGCAAAACGCACGCTCTCCAATTCACTCTCATTGGCGACCAGCGGATAGAGAGTACCGACAGGAAACTCGCGCTCTTCGAGCAACTCCAGCAGGGTTTCACCACCCAGACCATCCACGCCCAGAATGGCAATATCAAAACGCTGGCTCATTGTTTAAACCTCATCATGTTGCTTGTTAATTGGAGAATGATTGATCGCTTACGGAGAAACCAAGCGCCGTCAGGCGTGGATCCGCAGAGCCCTGCACCAGCAGGGAGGACCATTCCCGACGCTCGGGATACTGTTTGCGCATCGCATCGAAACTGGCAGCGCCCTGGTAAGCCATCCGGAAGCGGGCGTCATCGCGCCGCACATCGTACACCAGATGGACTAGTTGCTTGATGTGAGCTGCGGTCAGCGGATCCTGCACCTGCACCTGCGACACTGCGGGTGCTGGCAGCAGGGCTTGCCATGTCCGGGTAAGGGGCAGCCCGGCAAACTGGCAATAAGCCTGATACAACTGATAAGTACCCATGATCTTGCCTTCCAGGCTGTAGCCTGCGATATGCGGGGTAGCCAATTCGGTGTAGGGGATCAGCTCCTGCAGAATATCCGGTTCATGCTCCCAGACATCCATCACCAGTCGTAATGGCTCCGCCGTTTGCTGACGCAAGAGCAGCGACAGGTTATCCCAGACTTCGCCGCGGCTGGCGTTGATCAAGAACTGACCGGCAGGTAGTTGTGCAATCCGCTCGGCATCCAGTAAATGGCGTGTCGGATAGGGCCCGTCATCGTCCAGGGGGACATGAAACGACACCACATCGCAGGCCAATGCCACGTCGTAGGAGACAAAGACTCGGGGATCCCCCGCCTCGGCCAACGGCGGATCACACAGGCAAACCTGCATCCCCAGCGCCTGGGCCTTGGCGGCGACCGAAGAGCCGGTATTCCCCGCCCCTATGATGCCCAGCGTCATACCCGCCAGACAGAGCTGATAACGTTCGGCCAATACCAGCAAGGCGCTGATGACGTACTCGCCGACGCTGATCTTGTTACACCCCGGCGCGCTGCTGAAGGCAATGCCACGGGCCGCCAATGCCTCTTGATCGATATGATCGGTGCCGATGGTCGCCGTGCCGACAAATTTCAGCCGCCGGGCTTGCGCCAGCAACGCGGTATCGACCCGGGTCACTGAACGCACCAATAACACATCGGCATCGGCGACCTGCTCTGCCGTCATCTGGCGACCCGGAACCCGGACCACCTCACCGAAGTCGGCAAATAGCACATCCGCCACAGGCATATTCTCATCAATCAAGATCCGCATTGTCTCTCCTTCTGTCGGCAAGCGTTCGGTCAGGCCCAGTCCCCAAGGCCCATCATTGTAGCCATATGTCCCCGAATTGGGCAGCATCCATCACTGACCACCTCGCGGCGGCCAGTGATGACAAAACTCGATAAATTCAGCCAGGACAGGATGCAGATACTTCTCCTTATGCCATGCCAGTCGCAGCGGGCGCTGGATCCCGGGTTGCAAATCCAGTACCACCACGCGTCCATCCTGGACCGCCGCGGTGGCGGCAAGCCCGGAGAGCAGACACAATCCCAGCCCCGCAGCTACCGCATTCAAAATGGACTCGGTGGTATTCAGCTCCAGTCCGGCCTGCCAACTCTGCAGATGGGATCCGATCAAGCGCTGGAACTGCTCGCGACTCCCAGAGCCTGGCTCCCGTAACAGCCAGCGCTGCTGCTCCAAATCCGCCATGCTCAAGCGCCCGGCCTGGGCCAGCGGGTGATTGGGGGCGGCAACGACTTGCATACTATCGGGCATCCACTCCTGCAGGCAGAGGTTACTATCGCTGCTGCTGCCCTCCAGCAGGGCCATATCCAGACGAAAATCGGCAAGCTGCCCGACCAAGGTTCGGGTGTTACTGATCTCGACCTTGAAATCGACATCGGGATGGCTCTGCAGAAAATCAGCTAGCAAGCGGGGAAGCAGATAGTTGCCGATGGTATGGCTGGCCCCGATCCGCAGGACACCACTGGCACGATCGGAGCGCTGGAACAGGTGTTCTATGGTGTCCAGTCGCTGTAGCAACTCATCGGCCAGCGGCAACAGCTGGGCCCCCTGGGTATTGAGCTGCAGACGATTGCGGACCCGATCAAACAGTCGGCAGTCGAGTTGTTTCTCCAACTCCTGCAGCGACATGCTGGCTGCCGCTTTGGTAATAAACAGCCGCTCGGCGGCCTCCGCCAGATTTCCAGCTTGTACGACGGCGACAAAAAGCCGTAATTGTTTCAGTGAAATATTCATATCGTTCAGAAATACTAAACACGGGGTTCAGTTGATTCAAATATTCTTAAATTATGCCACGTCTTATCATGACTGCCATCATCGCGTGGCAGGAGCATAAATATGTTCAAACGGGTACAACATAAATTGACACGACTCCCCACCCCACTGGCGGGCTTGGCCCTCGCCATTGCCGCCCTGGGCTGGTGCTGGGAAAACGCTCTGCCGCTGCAACACTACGCCAAGTGGAGTGGCGCGCTCATCGCCACTTGTTTGCTACTCAGTCTTAGCATCAAATTTGTGCGCTTTCCCCGTCTGCTGCGCGACGATTTGGCTCATCCGGTGGTTGGCAGCGTGGTGCCAACCTTCGCCATGGGCTGGATGCTGGTATCCAGCAGCGTTGGACAATGGCAGCCCGTGCTGGGACAAGCGATCTGGCTAGGTGCCATCACTCTGCATCTGGTATTCCTGGGCTGCTTCATCCATTACCGGGCCAAAAAATTTGCCCTGCACCATATGCTGCCGAGCTGGTTTGTCCCGCCGGTCGGGATCATAGTCGCCGATGTCGCCTTTCCCGGTGGCGCCTTGCAACCGCTGGCGAACGCGCTGCTGCATCTGGGACTGGTCTGTTATGTCATCCTATTGCCGATCATGATCTATCGCCTGATGTTTGAGCGGGATATTCCGGATCCGGCCAAACCCACCCTCGCCGTCCTGGCCGCTCCTGCCAGTCTGTGCCCGGCGGGTTACCTGACCGTGACCCAGGAGCCATCGGCTCTGATGGTCGCCCTGCTGGCGAGTATTGCCGTGCTAATGACCGCAATCATTTATGTCGCCTTCTTCTCATTGCTGCGCTTGCCGTTCAACCCGGGATACGCCGCTTTTACCTTCCCCATGGTGATCGGGGCGACGGCCTTATACAAACTGGCGACACAACTGAGCCGATGGCAGCTGGATGCCAGTAGTATTCAGCTGGTGCGGCATCTGGCGCTAGGTGAGCTCATGATTGCCACTGGGGTCGTCGGTTATGTCGCCCTGCGCTATCTGCTGCATTACGGCCGCAAAACGCAGTCTGGCTTGGCACAGGAGCTTGCCTGACACTCCGCCAGCTCTGCCAGCACAGCGCCCGCCTACCCTCGCCAGGTCATCATTGGTTAGTACATCTGCAGACTCATCTTCGTCGATAATCCGTGGGCTGGTTGATTCTTGATGGTCGAGGTAAATCACAGGCAAAACAAAAGGGGACCTCTCGGTCCCCTTGATGTATGACAACGCCTTGATTACTTAGCCACGGTGCAGGGCTTCAGATACCAGATGTTGTCCGCATAGTCCTGGATGGAGCGGTCGGAGTTGAACTTGCCCATGGTGGCAGAGTTCACGATCACGGCCTTGGCCCATACCTTCTTGTCGCGGTACATGGCATCCACTTTCTTCTGGGCTTCGGAGTAGGACTCGAAGTCGGCCAGAGCCAGGTAGGTGTCACCGCCATCCAGCAAGGCACGCTTGATGGAGGAGAGCTCACCAGGACGGCCCGGAGTAAAGAAGTCAGTGTCGAACCAGTCGAGCACAGCCTTCAGCTCAGGGTTGGCATAGTAGTAATCCCAAGGATTGTAACCACCGGCCTTCAGTGCCTTCACTTCATCCACTTCCAGACCGAAGATGGCATTGTATTCAGCGCCCGCTTCTTCGGCGATTTCGATGTTCGCGCCGTCCAGAGTACCCAGGGTGATAGCACCGTTCATCGCCAGCTTCATGTTACCAGTACCAGAGGCTTCGTAACCGGCAGTGGAGATCTGCTGGGATACGTCAGCCGCCGGGATCAGCTTCTCAGCCAGGCTCACACGGTAGTTCGGCATGAACACAACCTTCAGCTTGCCCTGAATGCGCTCATCATTGTTCACACGCTCAGCAACCTTGTTGATGGCGTAGATGATGTCCTTGGCCAGCTTGTAACCAGGAGCCGCCTTGGAGCCGAAGATGAATACACGCGGATGCATGTCATAGTCCGGGTTCGCCAGCAGACGACGGTACAGAGCCATGATGTGGATCAGGTTCAGCTGTTGACGCTTGTACTCATGCAGACGCTTGATCTGGATGTCGAAGATCGCCTCAGCGCTGACATCAATGCCGGTTTCAGCCTTGATGACCTTGACCAACTTCTGCTTGTTCGCCAGCTTGATGTCCATGAAGCGCTTCTGGAACGCCGCATCATCGGCATGAGCCAGAGCACCACGCATCTTGTCCAGCTGCAGTGGCCATTCGTTACCGACAGTTTCGGTATACAGGGCAGCCAGAGCCGGGTTACAGGAGAGCAACCAGCGACGCGGAGTCACACCGTTGGTGACGTTGCACATCTTCTCAGGCCACAGTTCGGCAAACTCGGGGAACAAGTCTTCCTTCACCAGCTTGGAGTGGATTTCGGCAACACCGTTGACCTTGTGGGAGCCGATCACACACAGATTACCCATGCGGACCTTGCGCGCGCTGCCTTCTTCAATGATGGACAGCTTGGCCTTGATGGCGTCATCGCCTGGCCACTTGGCTTCAACCTTGTCTTCCAGGAAGCGGCGGTTAATTTCGTAAATGATTTCCAGGTGACGTGGCAGTACACGTTCAAACAGATACACAGCCCACTTCTCCAGTGCTTCAGGCAGCAGAGTGTGGTTGGTGTAGGAGAACACCTTATAGCAGATGGCCCAAGCGGCATCCCATTCCAGCTCTTCTTCGTCGACCAGGATACGCATCAGTTCCGGGATGGCGATAGTCGGGTGAGTATCGTTCAGCTGAACCGCGATCTGATCGGCAAACTTACTGAAGTCATTGCCATGCACGCGCTTGTAACGACGCATGATGTCCTTCAGAGAGCAAGCACAGAAGAAGTACTGTTGCACCAGACGCAGGATCTTACCCGCTTCGGTCTCATCGTTCGGGTACAGAACCTTGGAGATGGTTTCGGCTTGAGCCTTTTCAGCCTGGGAGTCGATGTAACCACCGGCGTTGAAAACGTCCCAGTCGAAGAATTCAGAGGCACGGGATTCCCACAGACGCAGGATGTTGACGGTCTTACCTTGGTAACCTACAACCGGGATATCCCACGGCAGGCCCTTGATCTTCTGACCGGCGTGCCAGACCTTCTTCATCTTGCCGTCTTCGCCAAATACGGTTTCAACATAACCGTACAGCGGAATTTCCTGAGCAGATTCAGGGCGGCAGATTTCCCAAGGGTTGCCATATTCGCGCCAGGAGTCTGGACGCTCGATTTGGCGGCCGTCGCGGATTTCCTGACGGAACAGACCGTGTTCGTAGTGGATACCGTAACCAACGGCTGGCATGTTCAGCGTGGCCAGTGAGTCGATGAAGCAAGCAGCCAGTCGACCGAGGCCACCGTTACCCAGCGCCATATCCGGCTCTTCTTCACACAAGTCGGCGATGTCGATGCCCAGATCCTTGAGTGCATCACCGCATACTTCGTACAGCGAGAGGTTATGCAGATTGTTGGCAGTCAGACGACCCATCAGAAATTCGGCAGACAGATAGTGAACTGCACGGGTATTTTCCTGGAAGTGGGTTTGCTGAGTCTGAGTCAGACGCTCAAACACCAATTCGTTTACTGCAGCGCAGGTAGCCTTCCACCAAGCTTGTCTGCTCGCTTTTTGCTCGCTGGTACCCAGCGTGGAGCGCAGGTGGTGAACGATATCCTGCTTCAACTGCTCTTTATTCAGGGCGCTGAGCTGTTCAACTTTTTTCTTCGCCATAACCGATTTCCTTCGTTACTCGAGAGTAGTGAGCCAAATTTCAGGCTGCCGGGCGTGAATTATAAGGGCTGTAGATCCGGCAGCAGAATACTAACCAAAGGTCTGACCCCAAAATATAACCCAGGTCACATTTTTTTCTGGTAAACGGATACATTGCTCATGAAACTATTTTCAGAAAACAAATAATTCCAAAAAAACAAAAAACCAATTAACTCAAATACTTAATCAAATATTCACGTATGAAAAGGTTATTTTCATCCCCTGAGCTTGAAATGTTCTGAAAATACCTGAAAATACGCAACAATTTCATCCCGCGAGAAAGCGATTTCAACATCGGAATGTCGACATATTATTTTATCCCCTACCATTAAATAGCCTCGCTTCAGCTTTCTAAGCTACACCAGCCCACAGACTCAGACAAATTTACTATTTTGTAACAATTCGGTATCTGCGGAATATTTCCCCGGGAAAGTTCTATTTTGGTGCATCACCCATCCATCATCCGATCGCACCCCAGAGACAAGGCTACCGATAGGAAGTGACACACTCACAGCAGAATCAAGCCTCCTGGCACAGGTTCCGATGAAGCGATGAACGAAAGGTTACTGTACCGCAGAAACAAAAACGCCAGCGATAGACAATCGCTGGCGTGATATTGGTGCCTAATGAACCGTCAGGTATCAGACGCCGGCTTTGGCCAGGGCCGCAGAGACAATTTCTTGCGCCTCTTTCTGGATCCGATCCAGATGGGCCTCACCCTTGAAGCTTTCCATATAGATCTTGTAGATAGACTCAGTGCCACTCGGCCGAGCCGCAAACCAGCCGTTTTCGGTGACCACCTTCAAACCACCGATCGCCGCACCATTGCCGGGAGCCGCCGTCAGCTTGGCCAGAATGGGTTCACCGGCCAGTTCAGCCGCCTCCACCATCGCCGGATCCCAGCTTGGAGAGCACATTCTTCTGCTCGGTGTTGGCAGGCGCATCGATACGACGATACAAAGGCGCGCCAAAGCGGGTCGTGAGCTCATCGTAGTGAGTCTGCGGATCCTTACCGGTCACCGCCAGAATTTCAGCGGCCAGCAAACACAGGAGGATACCATCCTTGTCGGTGGTCCAAACGCTACCATCCTTACGCAGGAAGGAGGCACCCGCACTCTCTTCACCACCGAAGCCAAAGCTGCCATCAAACAAGCCGTCTACGAACCACTTGAAGCCTACCGGTACTTCTTTGAGTTCACGGTTAATGGAAGCGGCAACCCGATCGATAATCGATGAAGAGACCAGCGTCTTGCCGACGGCGGCCTGTGCCGGCCAACCCGGTCGGTGGGTAAACAGGTACTGGATGGCCACGGCCAGATAATGATTCGGGTTCATCAGACCCGCCTTGCAGACGATGCCATGACGATCGTTATCCGGATCGTTCGCCACTGCGATATCGAACTTGTCTTTCAGGTCAATCAAGCTGGCCATAGCCCAGGGGCTGGAGCAGTCCATGCGGATCTTGCCATCTTTATCCAGCGTCATGAACGAGAAGGTCGGATCGACCGCATAGTTGACGACTTCAATATTCAGACCATAGGTCTTGGCAATCAGATCCCAGTAGGCCACACCGGCGCCACCCAGCGGATCAACCCCAATCTTGACCCCGGCCTTCTTGATGGCCTCCATATCGATCACCTGAGCCAGGTCATCGATATAAGGCGTCATCATGTCCAGTTCCTGAACGTTAGCCAGCTTGCGAGCCTCGGCAAAACCAACGCGCTTCACGCCGGCAAGTCCTTGTTCCAACAGTTCGTTGGCGCGGTTTTCTACCCACTTGGTGATCTCGCCTTCCGCAGGGCCACCATGAGGCGGATTGTATTTGAAACCACCATCTTCCGGCGGGTTATGGGACGGCGTAATGACGATGCCATCGGCCTGGTCCGCATGACCGGCGCCGTTGTAGCGCAAAATGGCATGGGAAATCACCGGCGTCGGAGTATAACCCAGGCCCTTTTCAATAAAGACTTGCACGCCATTGGCGGCCAGCACCTCAACAGCAGAAGCCAGGGCGGCTTCTGATAAGGCATGGGTATCCATACCGATGTACAAAGGACCCGAGATCCCCTGAGCGGCACGATACTCGGCAATCGCCTGGCTCACCGCCAGAATATGGGACTCGGTAAAGGCGCTGAGCAGGGCACTACCGCGATGACCCGAGGTACCGAACGCAACGCGTTGTTCCGCCTTGCTCATGTCAGGTTTGTTCAGGTAATACGCAGACATCAGACGCGGAATATTAGTCAGGTCTTCCAGACGGGCCGGTTTCCCGGCATGGGAATGTTGAGCCATATGATTACTTCCTGATTGTATTTGTGAATTAAATCTTCTCGCACACCTGCTCGATGAACTCGGCTGAGTAGCCCATGGCCGTCATCAACAGACCAACAATATTGCGCTTGCGCCCGGTATTGGTATTGGAGATGACCCAGTACGGCGTGCCTGGCACTGGTTTCGGCTTGGTGGTATTGCCGGTGGCTCGCAGCTCTTCTTCGGTACGCGCAAAATAGATACGCTTGCGGCCCTTGATTTCGGTCGCGTTGGTAAAGGCATCCGGGTTGGCTTGATAGAGGGAGCTCAGGATCAGCATGAAACGGTCGATGGCACTCTCCTTGGCCGCCAACTCACTGCTATTGAGCAACTCGGAGAGTTCAACTGTTTGGACAAATCCAGCGACCGGCGACTCTTCTGTTTCAGGATACGCAGACAAATAAGTCTCTTCGCCATTGAGTGGCGTCATGCCAAGCAGGCGACGCAAGATTTCAGAAGCACTCTCTCCGATATGCTGGGTTTGGCGGGCTATGTAGCGATAGAGCTCTTCATCAACCTCAATGGTCTTCATACAGTTGGGTCACCTCGTGAAAAACAAACGCGCGGATTATACATCGCCAGGGGAACAAGCCCAACAGATGGCCTGTGCTTTTGCGACGATGACAAGGGGTTGTCGAAGAACTATTCGGCATCTTGCGTGCCAGAGCATCAGCAACTGCCTGGAATATGAGCTTTAGGTTACAATGAGGTTCCAAATTTGTTAGCACTGACTCGAGGTACGCTCTTGTTACATTACCGCCATCAAGGAGTGACCTCTGCGCCTCCCGTTGTGTTATTGCATGGATTGTTTGGCGATCTGGATAATCTGGGAGCCCTCGCCCGGACACTGGCCAGCCACCATCAGGTCATTCAGGTCGACTTACCCAACCATGGCGCATCCCCACAATCGGCAGATATGCATTGGGCATCCATGTGCCAGCAATTATTAACACTCCTCGATCACCAGGGCTGGGAACAGGTCGGCCTCGTCGGGCACTCGCTGGGAGGCAAGCTGGCGATGCAGTTTGCATTACGTTATCCGCAACGGGTCACCCATCTGGTGGTGGTCGATATTGCCCCAGTCCGCTACGCCCCGCGTCATGAGCGGGTCATCGCCGCCTTGCAAGCGGTTGCCAAACATCCAGAAGCCAGCCGGAAAGAAGCCGATGGCATCATGACCCCCTGGCTGGCGGATGCCGGTGTGCGGCAATTCCTGCTCAAGAGCTTTGATCCCGGCAAGGGATGGCGTTTTAACTTGTCAGCACTGGTGGATAACTACCCGACGCTCATGGCCTGGGAGGAATGGCCAGGAGTGTTTGACGGCGCCACCCTGTTTATCAAGGGAGGGAGTTCAGATTATCTGTTGCCGGAATATCAAGCCCGGATCCTGACGCTCTTTCCGGGCGCCAAAGCCCGGATCATCGCGGAAGCGGGCCACTGGCTGCATGCCGAAAAGCCGGCGTTGTTCAACAAACTTGTTGTGGATTTCCTGTCGACAAGCCGTTAACAGCGGCTTCAAGCTTATGCTATAGTTCGCGCCCTGATGCTCAACCCCGCCGTAGACAAGCACTCGAATCGAGTCACGGTATAGAGACACAAGCCCGTTGCTAAATGGGGCTGGAGTCTGGGTTGATCAGCCTGGTCATTCAGGATGAAGCGAATACCTCGCATGCTCCGAGCAGGCATGAGGGTGATGAGTTCATCGTTTGGTTGGTTCTGCAAGTGCGACATACCCAGGTATGACGAAGTACACAGCTGAGCCGGATTGGGTCAAGTTCGTAGTAGATGTAGCATGGCAAAACACCAAGAAGACCGAACCACCCTGGATCTGTTCGCGGAAGAAAAACGCCCGGGTCGCCCGAAAACCAATCCGCTACCCCGAGCCTTGCAGTTGAAGGTGAATAAACGCAATCAGCTCAAACGAGATAAGGCCAACGGCCTGCGGCGGGTAGAGTTGAAGGTTGAGGCCGAGTTGCTGGAGCAACTCAACGAGTTGGCGAAACGGCAGAACCTGAGTCGAGCGGACCTGATCCAGTTAGTATTGAAGCAACATATCGAAACAGAGACTGTGCACCAGTCCCTGGCTTAATTCATAATCAACCATCATTTAACACCAAGGGTATACAACCACTATGGCAAGTGTAGGTCTGTTTTTCGGTAGCGATACCGGTAATACGGAAGCCGTGGCAGGCATGATCCAGAAAGAATTGGGCTCACATCTGGTCGATGTCTTCGATATCGCCAAGAGCACCAAGGCCGATATCGAGAGCTTCGATCTGCTGATCCTGGGGATCCCGACCTGGTACTACGGTGAATCGCAGGCTGATTGGGATGATTTCTTTCCGGAGCTTGAAGAGATCGACTTCAACAACAAGTTGGTCGCTATCTTCGGGTGCGGCGACCAGGAAGACTATGCCGAGTACTTCCTCGATGCGATGGGCACCTTGCGTGACATCATAGAGCCCCGCGGCGCCATCATCATTGGCAACTGGCCGACCGATGGCTATCAATTTGAAGCCTCCAAGGCGCTGGTCGATGACAAGCACTTTGTCGGCCTGGGCATCGATGAAGACCGGCAACCGGATCTGACTGCCGCCCGCGTGGAAGCCTGGTGCAAGCAGTTGTTTGACGAGATGTGTCTCGCCGAACTGCAATAAACTTCTGGCCCGCTACTGCGGGCCTGTTTTATGGTGAACCCCCAACTTACTTGAAGGGGTACCCATGTCGATGCTGTTTATCTCTGGCCTGACCAATGTTGAAACTACGGTCGCCATTCCAGGATTTCCCCTCCCCTATGCTCCGGTGCACTATCCCTTTCACGGTATCCAGAGCACAGTTTCTGGCGTGGGCGTCAACGTTGCCAAGGCATTGCATCGTTTGGGGCACAGTACCCAAC
>Ga0183099_1001546_pt1 | contig 13135 bp, 9 predicted proteins | sample Biomet1_FD_127788 | JGI IMG/M metagenome (GOLD analysis project Ga0183099, IMG submission 127788) | Microbial communities from bioreactor (seeded with anoxic lake sediment) at LBNL, California, USA - Biofuel metagenome 1 | ecosystem: Engineered > Bioreactor > Anaerobic > Unclassified ... | reverse complement strand
CCATCGCGCGCATTGTTGCTAAATATCTCAAAGCATTGGGCGTTCTTTCTTCGGGGCAGCTTCGGGAAGTCACAAGGAACGATTTGGTTGGTCAATATGTAGGACATACAGCGAAAACAACGAATGATGTGATAAAGTCTGCAATCGGCGGCGTTTTGTTTATTGATGAAGCATACTCCTTGTGCCGTGATAAGAACGATACCTTTGGACTTGAAGCAATCGATACATTAGTAAAAGCAATGGAAGACCATAGAGATGATCTCGTAGTAATCCTTGCCGGGTATGAAGATGAAATGCAGGAGTTTCTTAAAACAAATTCCGGCCTTAAATCCCGTTTTCCTAACATCGTTCATTTTGATGATTATACTCCGGCTGAACTGTATGATGTTTCTCTGATAACCGCAAAGTCCAAAGGCTATGTCATCGGAGATGATTGTAAAGACGGTTTGCTTCGCTTGTTTGAAAAAAGCCAGATTAAGGGGAAAAATGATAGTGGTAACGGAAGGCTGGTCCGCAACATCATAGAGTCGGCAGTGCTGAATCAATCAAGACGGCTTCTTAAAAATCCCGAGGAACAAATGGATTTGCTTACCACCGAGGATTTCAATTTTGAAGACAATAGTGATTTCGATTTAGAAGCGGAGCTTTCAAAAATAATAGGATTGAGAACCGTGAAAGACTTTATCCGTACACAACATAAAATGCTGATTGCACAGGAAAAGCGCAGAAAAGCAAATATTGTGGTTGATGTGTTACAATCACTCAACATGATATTTTCCGGCAACCCCGGCACAGGTAAAACAACCGTTGCAAGAGTTATCGCTAAAATGTTTCAGGATATGGGATTCTTAAAATCCGGACAGTTGGTGGAAGTTGACAAGGGTGGTCTTGTCGCTGAATATGTTGGACAGACAGCAAAGAAAACCGAAGAAGTGTTCAAATCAGCACTTGGTGGTGTGTTATTTATAGATGAAGCCTATGCTCTGGTGCAGGACGAAGGTGGTTTTGGACGTGAAGCGATTGATACACTTGTAAAACTCATTGAGGATTTCAGAGGTGAAATTGTCGTCATTTTAGCGGGATATAAGAAGGAAATGAAGGAATTTTTAATGTCAAATTCCGGCTTGCAGTCAAGATTCCCACTTGAAATCGAATTTCCAGATTATACACCGAATGAACTTTTTTGAAATTGCGTTGTCTATGATCATGGCAAGAGGGTTTGTGTTAGACCAGTCATGCGAGAAAACATTAAACGAACAAATTTATAATCTGCATATGCGTTCCAATGCCCACTCCGGCAACGGAAGGCTGGTGCGTAATTACCTTGATGAAATTATCAGGAAACAGTCGGCACGTATTGCCACCGCCGATATTCCGGCAAATGAGATGAACATCATAACCGCAGATGATATTTTACAGAAGGACACGGTAACTGAAGCCTATGATTTAGAAAAGGCGTTGTCGAGTGTTATTGGGCTTGACGAGGTTAAAAACTTCATCCGAAGCCTTTTCGCCAAGCTGCGCTTGCAGAACGAAAGAAAGAAAATGGGGCTTACTGTTGACAGCAGTCAGACGCTGCATATGATTTTTAAGGGAAATCCGGGAACAGGCAAAACCATGATGGCGAGGATGATTGCGGATGTTCTGTATCATATTGGCGTACTCAAAACCAATAAGCTAATCGAAACCGACCGTGCCGGACTTGTTGCAGGATATGTCGGACAGACCGCAATCAAAACACGGGAGGTTATATGTGAGGCGTTGGATGGAGTGTTATTTATTGACGAGGCGTATGCACTGTCGCAAGGCGGCGAAAATGATTTTGGCCGCGAGGCGATTGACACGTTAGTAAAGCTCATGGACGACAACCGTGAGCGTTTGGTGGTTGTACTTGCCGGATACAGCGATAATATGGATAAATTTTTAAAAACAAATCCGGGACTTATTTCAAGATTCCCGAACATAATTGAGTTTGCCGATTATTCAGTTGATGAGTTAGTTTCAATTGCGAATGACCTCTATTCATCCAAGGGCTATACATTAAGGAATGGCGCGAAAGATAAGCTGATGGCTATTCTGCAAAAAGCCGTTTCTCAGGAAGCTTTTGGAAATGGCCGATCTGTTCGAAACTTATTTGAACACTCGGTAAACAATCAGGCATTGCGATTATCATCCGATACGGATTTGACTCGTGATGAACTTAGCACAATTGAGGAAGTTGATATTGAGGGAGTGTAAAGGAATGAAAAACTTTTTCGGCAATGTTGCGGCAAGTATCTATTGTATAACCGTTATACTGCCGCTTTCACTGATACTTTGGTTTATTCCAATCGGAATACTGATGGAGATTAACTCAATCGTGAAATCCGGTTTTTCCGGACAAAACGCAGGTTTCACATTCCTTGGTATTTTTGGACTAATGTTCGGCATTTCCATGCTTGTGCCGACGTTCAGGAGAATTTATAAAAAGCTTCCTTGGCTGTATGTATATATTCAAGTATTTATGATGGATATTCTCATTTTAGCCGTTGGTAGCTACATTCTAAATATTGGTTTTGAAGTGCAGAATCAGGCAAGGCATACAATGTTCTTTTGGCTGATGATTGCCACACTTATAATTAGTCGGCTAATCATGTGCTCCTATTACAAATTCAGACCGATAAAAATTGAAAAGGAGTAGATGGCGGTGGATGATAAGAATAAGCTACAACAAAACATAAAAAAGGCAATGAACACGTCTCGTTTTCATTCGGATAAAACGACATCGGTTGATGAAATAGGTTCGGGCACCAAACTCCATTCAACTGTATCTCAGCCTAAACCCGCATTCGAATCAAGGGTCAAGACGCCGTTTGCCAAAAAGTTAAAAGGCTTTGGGATTGCACTCTTGGTTGTATTTGGGCTTGCTATGACGTTTACCTCTAAAACAGGTACTGTTGATGTTTCGGGGGCGGCGAATAAGGCACTTTCAGAGCAAACATCCACAAGTCTTTCTGCCGGAACAATTCTTTTGGCAAAAGATGAAGAGCTTTCTGCACAAGACTATACAATTGCTCATTCGTCAAACAAAAATAATACGAAGATTTGGATTTGGGATTATGCCGCTGAAGATGGCGATTATGTTCAGTTGCTTGTAAACGGTGCACCGATAGGAGATGCGTTTTTTATCAAAAATAAGCCTGTGGAATTGACTGTTCCCACGGTTGGTATTGTCCAAGTCAAGGGGATAAGAGACGGGGGTGGCGGAATCACCTATGCGGTCAGATACGATTTGAATAGCACTACTTATTTTAACTCTGCTCCCAAAGGCGAAATGAACACATATACGCTGGAGTTACAGCAGTAATCATGTCTTAGAATAGGAGGTTTTGTTTAACATGAAAAATACAATGATGATAGCGATTTGCATCATATTAATGTTTCTACTCAACGGATGTGAAGATGAAAGAATTACAAAAATTGAGATTAGTCCCATCTCCGAAATTAATATTCATAGCATTGCATCCACGAAGCAGATTCAGGGAAGATTAAAAGCGCAAATAGGCAATTATATGAATGATGATGCCCAACAGAAAATTGAGTGGGTAAGTACGAATCCGGCTGTAGCAATTGTTTCGAACAAAGAACGCAATTCCTATGAGCTTGATTATATCGTAAAAGCGGATATCAAAATGCTGTCGGAGGGAACGACGGAAATCTATGCGAAAACGACTGATGGTTCCGTTGAAAGCGGGCGTGTGAAAGTGATATGCGGTTTACGAACCATCAAAGAACAGACAACCCCTTATGACAAAAGCCCGATTGCGAAATTGGAATTAAGTAAAATAGGCGATATAATAGTAAAATCAGGAAAAGAACCTTCTGCGTTATCGGTAAAATTGTCAACAGCAAACGGTCTTTACAAAAATCATGATGCAATTGAAAAAATAAAATGGGTTAGCACATGCCCGGAGGTGGCAGAGGTTTCTTCCAAGACACCGGAGGGATATTCCTTGGATTATAGCGTCAATGCCAAAATAACAATGCATTCGGAAGGCATAACCGAGATATATGCCCAAACAGTAGACGGAAGTATTGTCAGTAACACAGTAAAACTGATATATGGCAACAAATTTAACATAGAAGATACGGTTGATTATGATGTGGCGAATTACATTGCTAAGAAATTAAAATATCCAACTCAGACAAGTAAAGAACTATATAAGGCAAGACCTTCTTATGTTATGAAAGATAGAACCGTATTTGTTTATCAAGATAATACGCGCGGCTCTAATGTAAAGGTGACCGAAACAACCATAAATGGAAAAACCGTGAAGGCGAAAGGCATGATTCATACCTTTACAGAAAACGGCATGGATGCACAATGCAATTTTTCTTTGGAACTTGAATATAACGATGATTTTACGGAAAGCAAAATAATCTCTGAAACATATGGTGCGCCTGAGTTGATTTTACCCGAATTAAATTAAAATGAATTAGGATAGGAGTGATTAAAAATGTCAATATTTGAAAAGAAAAACAATGCCCCCGAGGTTTACTCTCAGAAAGAAGAGGATGCTGTTGCAGCACATATCAACGAATACTTTGGTGAGCCGGATGCAATACTGAAAAGTCATCCAAATATGAAAATCGATGCAAATATTTATATCATCTTCCCAAGAGAAGAGCACAACTATTACACTTTAGTTACCCAGGGCGCGGGTGCACATAAAATGAATATGCCGAAAGAATTCACAAAATATGGTTGTGAACGTGCAGAATTTTTGATTAACCTCCCTCCTGATTGGGACATTCAAAGTAGAGATAATAAATGGTTTTGGCCTTTTGATTGTCTACGTACTTATGCGGAAATGCCCATTCATGAAGATTCATGGGTTGGTAGTGGGCACACGGTTGCCAATGGCAGCGCCTTTGCAGAAAACACTGATCTTAGTGCCATGCTTTTTACACATCCTTATCCTTTCGGCAAAGAGTCTTCGATCTGTACGCTTCCAAATGGTGATGGAGTAGAATTTTATCAGTTGATTCCCATTTACGAAAGTGAAATGAATTACAAGTTGATGAGAAACGCCGGCATGTTGCAACTGATGATAATAAACAACTACGGCATGACTGTCGATATCAATCGTCCAAAGGTTGTTCCGGATAAAACCTGGCACGTTAATCCACAGAAGCTTCAACAACTCGTTGATTGGGATGGTCCTGATGGCTGTTTTGTGACTGACCGTATATTGGTCGATGGATGCAAGGTTGGATATATGGAGAGAAAAGAACCAACCAAAGAAAACGCAGAGCAAAATTCAGGCTGGTCGTTTTTCTCTGATGATGAGGATGATGAATATTGGGCCGATAAAAATAATTATGGCATTTATTCTTTGAATTCGGTTGCAAACGTTGATCCGGATATCATCCCATTATTAAACTCACCTTATGGATCGGCATTTTATCGTGATGAAGATGGAAAATTTTATCCTGACAATGAGGAGAATGAATCATGAAAAAGAGGAAGTTTTTTATTTCCGGGGAAGATTTGAAAGATGTGCTGGAGTGGTATGGGCCATCGTATTGTTTTGCGTCCGACAGAATCACAGTGGACGGCTGCAAAGTCGGATATATGACGAGAGAAGAACCTGAAAGTAAACCCTTCAGCGGCTGGTGGTTTTATAGTGGCGATGAAGATCAGGATTATGCGGATAATGCAGAGAATTTTACGTATTATCATTTAAATACCATATGCAATTATGACTCTGAAATCATTCCATTTTTAACGGCGCCCTATAACACGGCATTTGGTAGAGATGAGAATGGAATCTTTCAAGAAGAGGAATTTGATCCGCCGGAAGGAGAGATGCCGGCCGAAATCACCACACCTTCGCCCTTGCCGGATATCGAAGACATGATTGCGAAGAATTGCCGCTATATCAGCCAAACAGAAGTGTCTGTTAAAGATATTGAGTATCAATTTGTAAAAACCAAGACTGCATTTTGTTTGCCGGTGGGACAGATTGATTGCCCGACAGGAGAGATAGTCGTTTGCGACCCGCTCTACTATCTCCCGTCCGGAGTAGATTGTCCGCATCTTGCCATTCGGATACCGCCGGGTGTTTATTCGGTTGACGTTGCCATTTTTTATAACAGGCATATCGGAACACGTGTGTGTACCGCTCGTTTAAAAATCAAGGATACAAAAGCGGTTTCCTATGTGTGCGCGGAATCAATTGAAGAAACGACTATAAAATTAGCTGATGGTTTTTTAACAGGTTTTGGAGTTGACGCCGGGATGATGACCTTTTGCGATGCACAGGTGGCGGAAGAGTATCAAAATTTCATAAAGAATTGGGAAAAAGAAAATCCGGATAAAAACTACTATACCGATTATTTTGACAAATTCTTTGTGGAAACCGCAAAAGCTCTGCCGGAATACAAACACACAAGCGGAGATTTTATTGAATGGACAAATCCAATGAGCAACAATAAGATGGTTATGATTACAACTGGTCTCGGTGACGGTTTTTATCAATCTTTCTGGGGATATGATAGCAACAATGAGATTTGTGAGTTGATTGTCCCGATGATTCATCCTAATATTTTTGAATAAGATACATAATATGGTGCATCGAAGTTGATTTTGTCGGAAAAGGGCGTTCGTTTTGCGTATTCTACCCAAAAGGATACTTGCATGATATAAAAATTTATCAAACAACAGATAGAGGTGTGCCAAGATGCAAATTAATATGAAAAGTGATCCGTATACTCAATCTTATAGGAAAGAAAACACAAAATTGCCCTGTCAAATTACGAATTATTGGCCTTGTAAGTGGATTTCATATGAGAATGAAAATAGTAAACCAACTGTTGTAATTTTTTCTAAAGAATTTGACATTGAGTGGGAGGATACTGTACGTGTTCATGTGAGTGCAGATGAGAGATATATTCTTTATTTTGATGGAAATCTGCTCGGAAGAGGGAGTGAGCGGGGGGATAAAAATAACTGGTATTTTGAAAGCTACGATGTTCATATGGATATCGGAAAACACATTCTGACCGCCGTTGTTTGGAACTTAGGCAGCCTAAAACCATGGGCACAAGTGACCATATCCCCGGGTTTCCTTTTATCTCCGCAGGACGAGAAATATTTCAATATGATAGGAACAGGAAGTTCAAAATGGAAGGTCAAAAAAATAGATGGAATCAGTTTTATTGACATTTCGGGTATGGGGATTGGTACCGGCGCAAGATGCATTATGAAGCAGAATATACTAAACTTTGAAACAGAGGATAAAGATTCTAGTCAGTGGCAGATTGCGGGGGAAATGAATTTCGCTTGCGGCAGTACCAATTATAGTTTATCTGCGACAAATCGTGTCTTAAAACCATCCACACTTCCGCAAATGGTGGAGAAAAAATGGGATAAGTCGAAAATTCGGTTTATTGATGATTCTGGAACGCTGGATCATACAATCCCCAGAGCATATCACGAGTGTATTCAAAGCGAAATGAATGATTGGATTAGTTTGTTAGATGGAAAAGATCTTCAGATCAAGCCATTTACTCATCGAAGAATTCTCATTGATTTCAACGATTATGTTTGCATTTATCCAAGACTTGTAGTTTCCGGTGGAGAAAAGAGTCTGATCAAAATACATTCCGCTGAATCACTGTTTGAAAACGGTGGTTTTAAAGGAAACAGGGATGAAGTTGAAGGTAAATTCTTTCAAGGTGTTGGGGATATGTTCTATCCGGATGGAGGAGTTGGAAGGCTATATGAAAGCTTATGGTGGTTAGCCGGTCGCTATTTGGAAATAGAAATAAAAACCGAAGAAGAACCTTTGAAAATTGAACAGCTTGCGTTTATTGAAACACGTTATCCAATGGAAATGAAAAGCAATTTTTCAAGCAGTGACCAGCGTCTGGAACGTATTGTGGATATTGGATTTAGAACATTACAAAATTGCATGCACGAAACATATATGGATTGTCCGTATTATGAGCAACTCATGTATGTTGGAGATACCCGTATACAGGCACTCATTACATATGTTACGAATGACGACGAAAACATGGCGAAAAAAGCGCTGTGGATCTTCGGACAATCGGCGAATAATCATAGCGGTTTGATTAACTGTGCATATCCGCAGCAGGGAGGCAGGGTCATTCCCTCATTTTGCTTATGGTGGATCGCGATGGCTTATGATTATATGATGTACAAAGGCGACCGGGAATTCTTAACTACGCTTATGCCAACAGTGAGATATGTCTTGGATAAATGGATGGAGGATTACACTCCCGGCGGGCTTATTAAGACTCCGGGCGGGTGGAATTATATTGATTGGGTTGATGGATACGGATGGGAACAAGGTGTCCCTCCGGATAGAAATGACGAATTTTGCGGCTTTCTGAATTGGCAGACAGTTATCATTCTGGAAATGATGCAGGATTTAGAAGCATTTATGGGTGAACCTGAATTGTCGGTGCGTGCAGGAAAACGTTCAAGAGAATTGGCAGAAACTGTGGTGAAATGCTTTTGGAATCAAGACAGGGGTTTGTTTTCTGATGATCAAAACGGGAAACATTATTCAGAACATACACAATGTCTTGCTCTTTTAAGCAAAAATCTTGATTCAGCCACACAACAAAAAGTGTTGAAAGCCTTAGAGCAGAGCGAAGGTCTTGCCCCATGTAGTATCTATTTTATGCATTACCTTTTCGAAGTATATGCAAAGTTCCAGCGGACAGATTTGCTGATTAAAAAACTCTCTCCATGGTATGATTTAAGCGCTAAAGGCTTTAAAACAACGCCTGAAGGTTTTGAACAATCAACAAGATCAGATTGCCATGCATGGGGGGCACATTATATATATCATTATTATGCAACCATTTTGGGTATTCGTCCGGCAGTACCGGGATTCAAAAAAGTACATATTTGCCCGTGTTTGGGGACACTTGATTGGACTTTTGGAACTATGATTCATCCGCAAGGGGTTATAAAAATTGAGTTTAAAAAAGAAAAAGGAATGTTACAATCAAGAATCGTACTTCCGGATGGGGTGGACGGAGATTTGACCATCGGAAGTAATCACATAACACTTTATTCGGGCGAACAGTATTTGGAAATACCGTATCTACAATAAATAATATATTAAATATCGGAATAGAAATTGACTCAACGGTAGAAAAAGAGGACAGCCTGAGTAGGATTTTTGCAGTAGTACATGAAACATATTGGGGAAAATTTGAAAGCCTTTCAGACAATTTGATAAATGATCATAGTGTTTTTGAGAAGATGATTATCATAACAACCAATTCAACTGAACAAAACAATAGGTCGCACAATGGAATTTTCGACAATCTATTGGGTGGAGTTTGAATAAAATTTGGTGAATTGAAGTGTTATTCTTCTTTTTTTGTTTTCTTTTTGATTGCTTCGAATCATTATAGTAAGACAAGATTGCTTCAAATCCCTAATTACACAAGGCTTCACACCCTTGCGAGAGATGAACGGGCAGTGCATTCTTTCCGCAAAAAAACGGGTAGATTCGATAGAATTTACCCGTTTCTTATTGTCCGGAGTTATATAATACGAATTGACAAACGATATAATAATTGGTATAATTTAACTATAAAACACAGAGTGTTGTCGTGATTGCGACAAACTAAAATTTCGAAGCTTTTAAAGCAGACGGGGGTCAACCGCGCGGGTTAGCGTGAAACAGCCGCCCCAACACCCAATCTTCGGTTATCACGCTTTGGAAAAAGCTTGCGTGAGACGCTTTTTCATGCCCTTGTGTGTGCCAAAAAGGCATGCAGGGGTTCTTTTGTCTTGCAAGACAGCGAAACAGCCGTCCCATCATCCAACGCCCGGTTATCCTGCTTTGGAAAAAGCTTGCGTGAGACGCTTTTTTATGTGGTTATGTGTGCCGAAAAGGCAGGCTGGGGGGCTTGACCAAAACGAAGGAGTAAGAGAATGGGACAGAAGAACCGTCCCTTTGTCCTCGTGCGCCATAGCCAAAAGAACTGTCCCTTGTGTTCTCTAAGTTTAAGGTGTAAAAGGAAGTGCGAGTATGAATCAATATATCCTTTTGAATATTTCATTATTGCTTTTATTAAGTATGATATTAGCTGGATGTACCAATTCCGGCACATCCAAAAAAGACATATCTCCAAAAGAGAAGATAAACGCCACCACGCCTATTGTAACACCTTCTGACGATGAAAGAGCAGTAGGGATTGATCAAAATCCTTTTGCCGATTTTAGTATTGAGCCTGATCATGTGGAAGAATACGAGCAGACTTTTTACAAAAAAATCGCACCCGACTTGACGGAATATCAATTTGTATTGCATGGGTATTGTGGAATAGTTGAAAAGATATTTGCAGGAACAAATGAGAAATATCAATTTCCGGTAATATCCATTAAACGGATTGACATCTCAGAAACCGGAGGAAAACTCATCCAGACAATAGATAGTCTGAATACGCTTGAGAAGGTGAAACGACTATCTGATACTGACTTTTCATTTGATGACTGGAATCATGACGGATATATGGATATAAGCCTATTTTATATGCCAGGCGGATCTATGGCAAATCGGCCTACTTATTTTTGGCTTTGGGACAATCAAATCAAACAGTTCGTCAGAAACAAGGAACTTGACGAAGTGAGCGAAGAAAGCCGGATAACGCTTGAAGATGATCATAGAATTAGTGCGATTACAAAAACTGGTGCTCAGACATGTTGTATATGCTATTATCAATTTGAAAATGGCAAATTGGTTTTGATTGAAGAACATGAGTGTAATTATTCATGAGAGAGTGGGACAGTTTCGCGTGAAAAAGCTGTTCCGTCGTTCAATTTTCGGTGTTCAGGTGATTGTTGTGTGTGCCGAACAGGCATGCAGGGTCTTTTGCTTTTTGGAAAGACAAAGAGCGCCGCTTTTAAACCTACTCTTGAAAAAAGCCCTGAAAATTGTGACCGGCTTCAAATAGAATACAAAGTCCGCCTGAAGGGCGGATTTTGTTGCGTTGGAACCGTCCCTCTGCTTTCCTCTGCTTTTAAATTAATATTGAAATATATGGAAAACAGGTTTACAATGGATATATAGCCCGTATCAACCGCACTGGGCTGTTTCGGATTGCGAAAAACGGATTGTGAACGGCAGACAATCATCGGAATCGGTGTTTTGCCTTGCAAACAGTATTAGGAGGATTATGATGAGCGAAAAAAAGACTCAATCAGCAAATCGGAAATATCTGTGGATCACAGCGTGTATCTCATACCTGGTTTTGTTTTCGGTGTTCGGTCAAATAACGCAAGCGGCCGAGGCTGTCGGGGATTGGACCGTTTACGCCATTGCTCCGACGGTTGACAACGGCACATATCTTATCGGTAGCCCCGAAGAGCTTGCCTGGATCGCACAGCAGGTCAATCTCGGCAACACCTTTGAAGAGTGTACCGTTTCGCTTCAGAACAATTTGGATTTGGCGGGGCATTACTGGAAACCAATTGGCAACCTGCATCATGCTTTCAGCGGAACCTTTGAGGGGAATTATCATGTCATATCAAATTTAACCATCGGCACACCATCCGCACCAAATATAGTCGATTTACCAGCGGGGCTGTTCGGTCGGGTTGAAAACGGCAGTCTGTGTAACCTTTCGCTCAGCAATGTTGCGATCTATTCAAAATGTAGCTTTGAAGGCGCCTTTATCAATGCGGGGGCATTGGTCGGAAGCGCCGATTCAGCGGCGATTAACACCTGTTCCTCCAGTGGCATTGTCAGCCTGGAAGGAAAGGGGGAAGGCGCAGCCGGCGGGGTCGGTGGCCTTATCGGAAACAGCAGTTTTGTTGCGAACTTTTCCTCTATCACCAATTGTTCATCTGCTTGCATCGTTTATGGACGATGGGCGATGGGTGCGGGGGGGTTCATGGGCAGCGGTAACAGCTGCACTGTAACGGACTGCTCTGCTTCGGGAGATGTTTTACTCCTGGAAGATGATAATCCATACGGTAGTTGCGGCGGTGGGCTAATGGGGGGCTTGAATTATGGCGCAATCCGAAATTGCCATGCTTCGGGCAATGTCACATCAGGACATAATTATACCTCGCTTGGCGGCCTTGTCGGCGGTTGCGACGATAACCGTGTTTCGGGTTGCAGCGCATCGGGCAATATAAAATGCACCGGAAACGAATGCCTTGCGGGTGGCTTTGCGGGCAGCATCCAAGGATCAACTTTCGGGGGCACTGTTTCTAACAGCTTTGCCACAGGGAATGTTTTGGTCGGCAAAAAGGGCTATGGCGGCGGTTTTTCCGGTTCACAGCTCAATCCGGCTTCCAATTGTTATGCTACGGGAAATGTGTCAAGCGGCTATTACGGGGAAGTGCCGAATTATAACAATTACCTGTTACCCGACCTCAACAGTTACATTGGCGGGTTTTCGGGAAACGTGAATCATGCTGTCATTGAAAATAGCTTTGCAACAGGCAGCGTGGAAGGGTATTATTTTGTTGGTGGGTTTGTGGGACTTGCCGAAAACGGCGCAAACCTGATCAATTCGTATGCGGCAGGGTATGTGAATGCCGGTAAAAATACTTATGCAGGCAGCTTTGCGGGCTTTGCCATCGACTCAGGCGTGACAAATGCATACTACAACAGCGATAGTGTATATATAAATGGTGTGAAAAAGACCGATGCAGTCGGTATTTTCATCAATGCTGAAACAAAACGATCCACAGATCAATATATTTCTTCGATTGAATACAAAATTAAAGCAGATACTACAACCGTAAAAAGCGAAGCCGATATGAAGTCAGCCGACTTTGTCAATCTGCTCAACGCCTATGTCAATATATTCCCGGGATATTTGTTCTGGGATGGGAATGCACAGAGCAACAACGGATATCCGGTGCTGCAAGGGTTGACTTATCCCGGCAGCAACCTGACACAGCCTAATGCGACACAAACAAGCGGCGACAGCGTGACCGCCCTTGCCACATCGGCAAAGGTGCAATTTGACGGTAAACCGGTGATTCTTCAAGCTTATAATATCTTATATTCCCGGGATATTTGTTCTGGGATGGGAATGCACAGAGCAACAACGGATATCCGGTGCTGCAAGGGTTGACTTATCCCGGCAG
>Ga0183099_1001545_pt1 | contig 13155 bp, 13 predicted proteins | sample Biomet1_FD_127788 | JGI IMG/M metagenome (GOLD analysis project Ga0183099, IMG submission 127788) | Microbial communities from bioreactor (seeded with anoxic lake sediment) at LBNL, California, USA - Biofuel metagenome 1 | ecosystem: Engineered > Bioreactor > Anaerobic > Unclassified ... | reverse complement strand
CGAGGGGGCGGGCCGCATGACGGGCGGCTTGGCCCGGGGGGCGGCCGGCGCCTGCGGCTGCGGGCTCGATCACGGCAGCCATGCACGGCCCGCGCCGCTCCAGGGGCTGCTCGACGTGCTGCGCCTGACCGGCCGGGAATTTTTGGACATGGCGCTGTTCCTCATCATCGGCGCGCTGGCCGCCGGACTGTTCAAAACCTACATGCCGCAGGAGTGGCTAGGCCTGGTTTCGACCAATCTCTGGCTGGCCGTGCCGCCATGATGCTCCTCGCCGTGCTCATCAGCATCTGCTCCGAGGCCGACGCCTTTGTGGCCGCAAGCCTTTCCATGTTCCCGCGCCCGGCGCTGCTGGCCTTTCTGGCCCTGGGCCCCATGCTGGACCTCAAGCTCCTGCCCGCCTTCCTTACGGTGTTCAAGCGACGCCCCGCCCTTGTGGTCATACTGGTTCCGGCGCTGGCGGTCTTCGCACTCACCATGAGCCTCGGTTTTTCGGGGGTGCTGCAATGAGCGCCCTCACCACGCTTCCGCACAAGGAGCGCAGCGGTTTCGCCGCAACCCTGACGGATCGACTCGACGGCTTGTGCCTGCTCGGCCTAGGCGGATTCATGGCCGCGCTGGCCCTGTCGAACCTGTACTGGTACTTCCTGAACCCGAAGTTCAGCCACCTCACCTTGGCGGCGGGAGTCATTCTGTGCGTGGCCGGGCTGGCGCTATTATTTGCGCCACGCACGGGCCGCGCCAGTCTTGGACGACTGCTGCGGCAGGCGGCGCTGCTGATTTTTCACGCCTTGGCTGCCTCCTCCTGGCGGCAAGCCGCGCAGGAGCCCGCGCCCGGAGCCTTTGACCCCGCGCCGGAAGCGGACGCCGTGCAGACGCCTGAGCCGGAAGCGCCAGTGGACCTGCATCCTGTGAAAAACGGCACAGCTTACGTGCGCCTGAATTTGGCCGAGCTTTACATCATGCTCGACAAGAAGCGCAAAGACTACCCGCCGCACTTCGCCCTGCGCGCCAAGGTGCTGCGCACGCCGGAGCTGAACGAGCGCGGTCTGGTGCTGCTGCGGCGCACGGCCGTGGTCTGCTGCCTGGCCGACAGCCTGGAGCTACGCTTCTTCGCCAGCGGCGTGGACAGCGCTCTCTCCGGCGTCCAATCCGGAGAGTGGGTGGAGATATTCGGCCATCTGGAACCGTTGACGGCCCCCCTGGCCGAGACGCCAGCCGACCCGCAGGCTCCTGCGAAGCCCGCGGCGCAGAATCAGGCAAAGGCCACCCCGAAGGCGGACAAGGCCGCAGTGAAGAAGCTGCTACAGCTTGCGCCCAAGGGCGAACCGCCGTCGCTGGCCTTCAACAATCCCGGCTTCCGCATCCAGGCGGACAGCGTGGAGCGCATCAAGGAGCCGGCCTTCCCGTATCTTTTCGAATTCCGGGAAAAGGAGCCCTTTGCCTGGTAGCGGGGCAGCGGCCGCGGTGTGACATCGCCGCCCAGGTCCGGCATGTCGCAACAGACGCGAGGGCCTGAAACGAACCCGGGACGCAAACCCTAGGCGCAGTCCAGAATGCCGCACCTGTGACCACCCTGAGAGATGGCCCGGGTTGAGAATCTGGGCAAACAACCGCTAGAAGCGCTTGAACGCCCTGCCCTGACAAAAGGCCAGCATGGCGCCCTGGCTTGGGGGGCCTCCATCATGGGACGTTGCGGCTCACGCGGAACGGCGTATTGGCCTTCGCTCCAACCGCCGCTTCCTCGCCCCTTGCCCGACCCTTCCACCGCAAGAACCAACGCGACCTCTCTCCTCATCTATGCTGGCCGATGCCCGCCGCACCGCGCAAAAAAAGGGGACCGGTCGCCCGGCCCCCCTCGTGATCGCGTCAATTTCAAGCTGACTACATGTTCGCCAGAACGGCGTCGCCCATGGCCTTGCAGCCGATGAGCTTGCAGCCTTCCTCGCGGATGTCGCCGGTACGGAAGCCCTGGGCGAGGGTCTTCTGCACCGCGCCCTCAATGAGGGATGCCTGCTCGCCCATGTCGCCAGTCTTCTCCGTCGAACTGTAGCGCAGCAGCATAGCCACGGAGAGGATGGTGGCCAGCGGGTTGGCCTTGTCCTGCCCGGCGATGTCCGGCGCGGAGCCGTGGATGGGCTCGAAGATGCCGGGGTTCTTTTCGCCCACGCTGGCCGAGGGCAGCATGCCGATGGACCCGGTGATGACGCTGGCCTCGTCCGACAGGATGTCGCCGAAAAGGTTCTCGGTGACGATGACGTCGAACTGGGACGGGTCGCGCACCAGCTGCATGGCCGCGTTGTCCACGTACAGGTGCGAGAGCTCCACCTCGGGGTAGTCCTTGGCCACCTCAAGCACGATCTCGCGCCACAGGCGGGAGACATCGAGCACATTGGCCTTGTCCACGCTGCACAGCTTCTTGCGGCGCTTCATGGCCGCCTCGAAGCCCACCTTGGCGATGCGGCGAATTTCATGCTCGCTGTAGATCATGTTGTTGAAGCCCACGCGCTCGCCGTCGCGCACTTCAATGCCCTTGGGCGTGCCGAAGTACGCGCCGCCGGTCAGCTCGCGCACCACCAGCAGGTCGATGCCCTTGGCCACGATGTCCGGGCGCAGGTAGCAGGCCTGCTTGAGTTCCTGAAACAGGCTGGCCGGGCGCAGGTTGGCGAAGAGCCCCAAGGCCTTGCGGATGCCGAGCAGCCCGCGCTCCGGGCGGATGGACGGGTCGATGGTGTCCCACTTGGGACCGCCCACGGCGCCCAGCAGCACGGCGTCGGCCGCCTGGCACAGCTTCACCGTGGCTTCCGGCAGGGGGGTGCCCGTGGCGTCGATGGCGCAGCCGCCAATAAGCGCTTCCTCGATCTCGAACGCGGTGCCGAACTTCTCGGTCACCTTATCCAGCACGCGCAAGGCCTGGGCGACAATTTCGCGGCCGATGCCGTCGCCGGGCATGACACAGATTTTCATTGCTTGCCGCTCCTTACTGCTTCGCCGCGAGGCGTTTTTTGACGTAGGGCACCAGTCCGCCCGCGTCCAGCAGCTCCTGCATGAACGGGGGCACCTTGGCGCAGATGATGGTCTCGCCCGTGGTCAGGTTCTTTATCTGCCCGGCCTCGGTGTCCACCTCAAGCTTGTCGCCGTTGTGCAGCTTCTCGATGTCGTCGCCGACCTCGAGCAGCACCAGGCCCATGTTGAAGCCGTTGCGGTAGAAGATGCGGGCGAAGCTTTTGGCCACCACCACGGGAATGCCCGCGCCAAGAATGGCGATGGGCGCGTGCTCGCGGCTGGAGCCGCAGCCGAAGTTCTCCTCGGCCACCATGATGTCGTTGGGCTGCACGCGTTTGACCCAGCCGGGCTCAAGACCTTCCATGCAGTTCGATCCCAGCAGCTTGGCGTCGGTGGTCACCAGGAACCGGGCCGGGATGATGGCGTCGGTGTCGATGTGCGCCCCGACCTTATGCGCATTGCCGTTGACCAGCATAATTCTCTCCTTCAGGTAACGCCGGAAGCACCGGCGGAAGTTCGTGTGCTCTCAGGCCGTTACAGCTTCGCGGGGTTCATGATGACCCCGGCCACGGCGCTGGCGGCGGCGACCGCCGGGCTGGCCAGATAGACCTCGCTCTCCAGGCTGCCCATGCGGCCGCGGAAGTTGCGGTTGGTGGTGGAGATGCAGCGCTCGCCACCGGCCAAAATGCCCATGTGTCCGCCCAGGCAGGGCCCGCAGGTGGGAGGCCCCACGATGGCGCCCGCGTCCATGAAGGTGGCGAAGAGGCCTTCGTCCATGGCCTGCCGCCAGATCTTCGGCGTGGCGGGCAGCACGATGCAGCGCACGTTCTTGTTCACCTTGCGGCCCTTCAGAATGGCCGCGGCCTCGCGCAGGTCCTCGATGCGGCCATTGGTGCAGGAGCCGATGACCGCCTGGTCCACGCGCAGGTCGCCCAGCTCGTCCACGGAGCGGACGTTTTCCGGCAGGTGCGGGCAGGCCACCTGCGGGCTCATGCCGGCCACGGAAAGGGTCAGGTCCTGCTCGTACACGGCGCCCGCGTCGGCCTTGAGGAGCTTGTCGCCCTTGCGGCCAGCGGCCTTGCAGTAGGCCAGGGTCTTTTCATCCACGGGGAACAGCCCGGCCTTGCCGCCAGCCTCAATGGCCATGTTGGCCATGGTCATGCGGCCTTCGATGGACAGGGCGTCGATGACCGGTCCGCAGAACTCCAGCGCCCGGTACAGCGCGCCGGAAACGCCGATTTTGCCGATGAGGTGCAGGATCAAATCCTTGGCGCCGACAAAGGGCTCCAACTTGCCTTCAAAAGCCACGCGGATGGTGGGCGGCACCTTGAACCAGGTTTCGCCCAGGGCCATGCCGCCCGCGATGTCCGTGGAGCCCATGCCCGTGGCGAAGGCGCCCAGGCCGCCGTAGGTGCAGGTGTGGCTGTCCGCGCCGATGACCACGTCGCCGGGGCCCACGAGGCCGAGCTCGGGCAGAAGCGCGTGCTCCACGCCCACGTTGCCGCCCTCGTAGTAGTGCGTCACGCCCATCTCGCGGGCGAACTCGCGCACCACCTTCACCTGTTCGGCGGAGTCGATGTCCTTGTTCGGCGTGAAGTGGTCGCACACGAGCGCGATCTTGTCCTTGTCGAACACCTTGGTGGCGCCCATGGCCTTGAAGCTCTTGATGGCCAAAGGAGCGGTGATGTCGTTGGCCAGCACCAGCGACAGACGGCAGTTGACGATCTGCCCGGCGCCGGAGATTTCCTCATCCGTGTGCGCCTGCAGGATTTTTTCGGCTAAAGTGTGGGACATTCGGTCTTCTCCTCGATCATTTTCTCCAAACGGTTGAGCGCGTTGATAAAAGCCATCGCGCTGGCCACGAGGATGTCCTCGTTGGTGCCACGGCCCACGGAGGTTTTCGGCCCATGCGCAATGCGCACGGTCACCGTCGCCTGGGCGTCGGTGCCGCCGGTGACGGCATTTATCTGGAAGCGGTCAAGGGCGGGAGCAAAGCCCACCATCTCGCCAATGCACTTGAACAGGGCGTCCACGGGACCTTCGCCGAAGGAGGAATTGCGCTTCTCCTCAACGACCTTCTCGCCGTCCAGCACCTCAAGCACCATGGCCGCGTGGGGCGGCACGCCGTGGGTGCCGGAGAATACGCTCATGTCCTTCAGGCGGTACTTGTCGCGGCGGCGGTAAACTTTCTCCAGCACAAGCGCCTCGACGTCCTCGTCGAACACGCGCTCCTTCTTGTCCGCAAGCTCCTTCACGGCGGCAAAGACCGTGGCCAGCTGCTTCTCGTCGAGCTGGTAGCCAAGCTCCACAAGCTTGGCCTTGATGGCGTGGCTGCCGGAATGCTTGCCGATGACCATTTCCGTGCCCTTGCGGCCCACGGACTCGGGCGTCATGATCTCGTAGGTGAGCGGATTCTTGAGCATGCCGTCCTGGTGGATGCCGGACTCGTGCGCAAAGGAGTTGGTGCCCACAATGGCCTTGTACGGCGGAATGGGCTGGCCGATGATCTGCGCCAGGCGGCGGCAGGACGGATAAAGTTGCTGGGTTTTGACGCCGCAGTCCACCTTGTACAGCTCGTGGCGGGTATGCAGCGCCATGACGAGCTCCTCAAGGGAGGCGTTGCCCGCGCGTTCGCCGATGCCGCACAAGGTCACCTCGGCCTGCCTTGCCCCGGCGCGGATGGCCGACAGGCTGTTGGCCACAGCCAAACCCAGGTCGTTGTGGCAGTGCACGCTGAACACGGCGTCCTTGGCGTTGGGCACGTTCTTCAAAAGGTAGGCGATGAGCTCGCCGAACTCGAAGGGCTGGGCGTAGCCCACGGTGTCCGGGATGTTCACGGTGGTGGCGCCCGCGCGGATGACGGTCTCGCACACCGTGGCCAAAAACTCCCAGTCGGAGCGGGAGGCGTCCTCGGCCGAGAACTCCACGTTGGGAGTCAGGCTCGCGGCGTGCTTCACGGCCGCCTCGGCCATGGCCAGCACTTCCTCGCGGGTCTTGCGCAGCTTGTGCGCCATGTGGATTTCGCTGGTGGCGAGGAAGGTATGGATGCGCGGATGCGCGGCGTCCTTGATGGCCTCCCAGCCGCGGTCGATGTCTTTGGTGAGGGCGCGGCACAGCGCGGCGACCTGGACCTTTTTCACCGTGTCGGCGATGGCTTTGACGGCCTCGAAGTCGCCCTGGCTGGCGGCGGGGAACCCGGCCTCGATGATGTCCACCCCGAGGGCTTCCAACTGGCTGGCGAGGCTGAGTTTTTCCTCAAGGCTCATGGTGGCCCCGGGGGACTGTTCCCCGTCGCGGAGCGTGGTGTCGAAAATATACACACGATCGGACATATTTCCTCCTGAGAAGATGTATGAGCGTATACGGTTCGCAGAATGCTTGCAAGAATGTCAAAATGACAGAATACGGGCGATTACCCGCAACGGGCACGTCCCAGAGGGAAGCTCCTACAGCCGAATGTGGGAAAACAGGGGGTCTCGGCTTACGAGGGTTCCTTCTGGGACTCTCGTAGGAGCTTGGAGCTGCGGGGAGATAGGATGAACAGGGTGTAGATGGGGCCGCTGATGAGGTAGCCCATGAAGAAGAGGAAGCCCAGCATCTTGGGGCGCGAGGCCACCATGACGAAGAGCAGGATGACCGTGACCATGGAGCTGAAGGGGTGGGCCTTGATGAACCCGTACTCCTTGAACGAGGCGTAGCGCATGGTGCTCACCATGAGGAAGGAGAGCACGTACACGAGCACCAGGCTCGCCACGGGCAGCACGTCCGTGAGCCAGGCCTCGGGCAGATGCGGGGCGAAGAGCACGAGGGAGGCCAATGTGCTGGCCTGGGCAGGAATGGGCAGGCCGATGAAGAACTTCTTGCTGGTGACGGCGGCCTGCACGTTGAACCGGGCCAGACGCAAGGCGCCGCAGGCCACAAGCAGGAACGAGGCCATGAGTCCCAAGGTGCCGAACTCGGAGAGCTGCCACTGGTACATCATGAGCCCGGGCGCGGCGCCGAAGGCCACGAGGTCGGCCAGGGAGTCGAACTGCACGCCGAATTCGCTGGTGGTGTTGGTGAGCCGGGCCACCTTGCCGTCCAGGCCGTCGAAGAGGCACGAGCCCAAAATGCACAGCGCCGTGTACTCGAACCGGCCCTCGACGGACCAGATCATCCCCAGAAAGCCCAGGAACAGGCTCGCTGTGGTGAAAAGATTCGGCAGGATGTACACGCCTTTGTGGCGGGGCAGAGCCTTTTCCTTCGACATTTGGACTCCCGGATGCTCCGGTAATTATTTGCGGACAGCGAGGGCTGTCTCGCCCGCGCGGACGGTTTCGCCCACGTACACCTTCACAGCATAGTCATCCGGAAGGTAGAGGTCAACTCTGGAGCCGAACTTGATAAGCCCGAAGCGTTCGCCCCGGCGCAGAATGTCGCCCGGCTCCGCCCAGCAGACGATGCGCCGCGCGATCAAACCGGCGATCTGCACGATGGTGAAGCGGTCGGCCCCGCGGCCCATGACCACGATGTTGCGCTCGTTGTCCGTGCTGGCCTTGTCCAGGCTGGCGTTGAAGAACTTGCCGGGAATGTAGCGGATGAGCTCCACGCTGCCCTCAACCGGGGCGCGGTTCACATGCACGTCGACGACGCTCATGAACACGCAGACCACTTGGCGGATCTGCCCGGAAACAGGGTCCGGAGCGAAGTCCACCTTGACCACGCGCCCGTCCGCCGGGGAAACAACGGCGTCCAGATCCTCCGGGGCCACGCGTTCGGGGTCGCGGAAGAAATGCACCACAAAGCCGGTGGCCACAAAAAGAATGAGGGCCAGAAGCCACCAGCCCATGGCGGCGAACACCAGGGTGGCGAAAGCGATGAGGCCGATGGACGGCAGTCCTTCGAGGCTGAGTCCAATGGTCGGTTTGCGCATGGGCGGATGCTCCTGAAAATTCGGAATCCCGGTTGAGCCGGACCACAAGGCAGTACCCGCCATTGCGCGGCAGGTCAACCCGCACATGCGTTGCCTTTCCTGCCGCGCGGCGGTAGCATTCCTCAAGTCCGGGCTTTTCCCCCGGCTTCGCACCCCATACCGAGGAGGTCTGCATGAACGTTTCCGATGCCATCCTCACCCGCCGCAGCATCCGCAAATTCACCGACGAGCCCGTGACCGAGGCGCAAGCAACCGCCCTGCTCACCGCGGCCATGGCCGCGCCCAGCGCCGGCAACCAGCAGCCCTGGCAGTTCGTGGTGGTGCGGGACAAGGCCATGCTGGAGGCCGTTGCCCGCATCAATCCCTACGCCGCCATGGCCCCCAAGGCGCCGCTGGGCATTCTCGTCTGCGGCGACACCCGCGCGGAGAAATACGCGGGCTATTGGGTCATCGACTGCGCGGCCGCGGTGCAGAACCTGCTGCTTGCCGCCCACGGCATGGGCCTTGGCGCGGTATGGACCGGCATCCACCCCACCCAGGACCGCGTGGAGGGCTTCGCCAAACTGTTCGGCGCGCCCGCGGGCGTCATCCCCCACTCCTTCATCCCCGTGGGCCACCCGGCCGAGGACAAACAGCGCGAGGACCGCTACCGGCCCGAGCGCGTGCACAGGGACCGGTTCTAGGCGCAAAAAAAGGAGCCGACGCAAATGGCTGCGCCGGCTCCTGAGCTTCAAAAATGTACCGCGCCGGGGCTAGCGGCCGATGCCGTAGAGCTTGAGCCCGAAGCGGGCCAGCAGCTCCGGCTGGTAGAGGTTGCGGCCGTCGAAGATCACCTTGGCCGCAAGCCTGCGCGCCATGCCCGAGAAGTCCGGGTTGCGGAACTGGTTCCAGTCCGTCACCACGGCCAGGGCGTCCGCGCCTTCCAGGGCCTCATACTGGCCGGGCGCGATCTCGGCCAGGGGCGTGCCAGCCAGCTCGGCCTTGGCGCGCTCCGCGGCCACGGGATCAAAGGCGCGCACGCGCATGCCAAGCCCGGTCAGCTCGCGGATGATGGCCAGGGCCGGGGCCTCGCGGATGTCGTCGGTGTTGGCCTTGAAGGCCAGGCCCCACAGGGCCAGGGTCTTGCCCTTCACGCCGCCCAGCGGCTCGAAATGCTTCACGATTTTGTCAGCCAGCACCAGCTTTTGGCGGTTGTTCACCTGATCCACGGCATCGATGAGCCCGGCCTCGTACCCGGCGTCGCGCGCGGTGGCCAAAAAGGCCTTCACGTCCTTGGGAAAGCATGAGCCGCCGTAGCCCACGCCGGGGTAGATGAAATCATAGCCGATGCGGTGGTCGCTGCCGATGCCGATGCGCACCTCGGAGACATCCGCGCCCACGCGCTCGCAAATGTTGGCCACCTCGTTGATGAAGCTGATCTTGGTGGCGAGCATGCAGTTGGCCGCGTACTTGGTCATTTCCGCGCTGCGCACGCCCATGATGATGAGCTTCTCGCGGCTGCGGGCAAAGGGCGAGTACAGGGCCTTGAGCATTTCCGCGCTCTTGGCGTTCTCGGTGCCCACGATGACGCGGTCGGGCTTCATGAAGTCCTTCACCGCGTCGCCCTCTTTCAAAAATTCCGGGTTGCTCACCACGTCCACGTCCAGGCTCAGGCCGCGCGCGGCCAGCTCCCGGTCGATGATGCCGCGCACGCGGTCGGCGGTGCCCACAGGCACGGTGGACTTGTCCACCACGATGAGCGGACGGGTCGCTGTGCGGCCGATCTCCTCGGCCACGGCGTCCACGAAGCCCAGGTCGCACACGCCGTCCTCGCCGGAGGGCGTGCCCACGCAGATGAAGGCGAACTCCGCGCCGTCGCCTTCAAAGGAAAGACCTTCCTCCAGGCTGGCGGTGAAGCTCAGGCGGCCCTCGGCCGTGTTGCGGCGCACCAGTTCCTCAAGGCCCGGCTCAAAAATATGGATGCGCCCGGCGCGCAGGGTGTTCACGACCTTCTCGCTCTTGTCCACGCAGCGCACGTGGTTGCCCATCTCCGAAAGGCAGGCGGCCGTGACCAGGCCGACGTATCCGGTGCCGACAATGCAGACGTTCATGAACAGGCTCCTGCTGGGGGTGTTTTACTGTGCTCTTCGACGGCATGGGGGTACCTTCACGGCGTGACGATGTCAACGCGCAGCGCCGTTTGGACTGCATGGCGCAGTTGCCTTTGATGCACGGAAAGCGTACAAATCCTGAAGAATCATTCCGCTTGGAGGTAGACATGCCCCTTCTCTGCGTCAATGTGGACCATGTGGCCACCCTGCGTCAGGCCCGTTTGGGCCAGGAGCCCGATCCTGTCCTCGGCGCCCACGAGGCCGAGCTAGGCGGCGCCGCGGGCATCATCGTGCACCTGCGCGAGGACCGCCGGCACATTCAGGACCGCGATGTGGAGATTCTGCGCCGCACCGTGAACACCAAGCTGAACCTGGAAATGGCCGCCACCGGCGAGATGCAGCAGATCGCCCTGACCATCGGCCCGGACAGCGTGTGCCTTGTGCCCGAAAAACGCCAGGAGCTCACCACCGAGGGCGGGCTCAACTGCGTTGGCCGCGAGGGCGAATTGCAGGTTTTTCTGGCCCCGCTGCTTGAGCGCGACATACAGGCCAGCCTGTTCATCGACGCCGACCCGGCGCAGATTTTGGCCGCAAGCCAAACCGGCGCCCAGTTCATCGAGATCCACACCGGGCACTACGCCAACGCCAAGGCCCCGGCCGCCCGCCAGGACGAGCTGGACAAGATCCTGGCCGGCATACGCTACGCCCAGGACCTGGGCCTCAAGGTGAACCTGGGCCACGGCCTGGGCTACGTGAACGTGCTGCCCTTCGCCAAGGTCTCCGGCATCAGCGAATACTCCATCGGCCACAGCATCATGGCGCGCGCCGTCTATGTCGGCCTGCGCCAGGCCACAAGGGAAATGTCCGATATCGTCCGCGGCTTCGCGGACTAAGGAGCCTTGGTGATTCTGGGCCTGGGACTCGACGTGGCGGAGCTTGGCCGCATCCGCGAGAGCTTGGCGCGCTTCGGCCCGCGCTTCGTCGGCCGCGTGCTCACCCGGGCCGAGGCCGAGACCATGCCCGAAACGAACGCCGAGGCTTACGTTGCCGCGCGCTTCGCCGCCAAGGAGGCCTGCGCCAAGGCCCTGGGCACCGGCTTTGCGGACGGCGTCACCATGCACGACATCGAGGTGCGATCCCTGGCCTCCGGCGCGCCCGCCCTGCTGCTCAGCGGCCGCGCGCGCGAACTGGCCGAGGCCATGGGCGCCACCAGCCTGCATCTTTCGTTGACCCACGGCCGCGACGTGGCCGCCGCTGTCGTCATTTTGGAGGGCTCCCCCCTGTAAGGCCCATTAACGGTCCTGTTCGCGGTCGTTCCGCAACGCCTCCAAGGAGGACGCATGTTCGAGCCTTTGCCCACCCCCGCAGAAATGGCCGCTTGGGATCAAGCCGCCATCAAAGATTTCGGCCTCGGCGCCGAGCTGCTCATGGAAAGCGCCGGAGCAGCGGCCCTCGCCGCGCTTCTTGAAGAGTTCGGCCCCCTGGAAGGCGCAACAGTGCTGCTCGTGGCCGGCGGCGGCAACAACGGCGGCGACGCCTTTGTGGTGGCGCGCAGGCTGCTGGACGAAGGCGCCCTCCCCCTTGTTCTGCACACCAAGCCCAAAGGCGCCTACCGCGCCGGGGCCAAGTATCACCTGGACCTGGCCGCCCGCGCGGGCGTCGTCTTCCGGCACATGCCCCTGGACCGCGCCGAAAAGACGCTGGCCGCCCTGGACCGCCCGGACGTGCTGGTGGACGGCCTGCTCGGCACCGGCTTCAGCGGCGAGCTTTCGGCAGAGGCCGCGGCCTGCGTCACGGCCATGAACACCCTTGCGGAAGAAGCCTTCGTCCTGGCGCTCGACATCCCCTCCGGCCTGTGCGGCACCACCGGCCTGCCCAAGCCCGTGGCCGTGCGCGCAGACCTCACCGTGGCCTTCCACGCGCCCAAGCTGGGCAGCGCCATGCCCCAGGCCGCACCCTACGTGGGCGCGCTGGAGATCCGCAGCATCGGCCTGCCGCGCGCCGCCACAACGGCAGCGCCCTCGGGCCAGTTCCTCATGACCGACGGCCTGTACGAGCTTTTGAAGGCCCCGGCGGCGGATCTGCACAAGGGCAAGGCCGGGCACGTGCTCGTCATCGGCGGGTGCGAGGGCCTGACAGGCGCGGCCCAGCTGTGCGGCCTGGGTGCGCTGCGCGCCGGAGCAGGGCTCGTGACCATCGCCTGCCCGCGCGGGGTCTTGGCCGAGGTCAAGGCCGGCATGCCGGACCTGATGGCCCTGCCGCTGGGCACGGGCGCGCAGTGGTCTCCCGGCTGCCTGGAGGAGCTGCTGCCCCATCTGAGCCGCTTCGACGCGCTGGTCATCGGCCCTGGGCTGGGGCGCGGCCAGGGCGCTGCGGACTTTCTGGCCGCCTTTGCCAAGGCTTTTGTCCAGCACTTCAGCGTGGACATGAGCAAGGCCTGGGCGCCGCCCTGCGTTATCGACGCCGACGCCCTGTTCCACCTGGCCCAAAACCCCAAGCTCATGGCCGAGCTGCCCAAAAACGCCGTGCTCACGCCGCACCCCGGCGAAATGGCGCGCATTCTGGGCATGGGCATGGGCGAACTGCAGGCCGACAGGCCCGCCGCGGCCCGGCGCTTCACGCAGACGCACCCGCAGGTGCTGGCGCTCAAGGGCGCGGGCACCCTGGTGGGGCAAAACGGCGTGCTGCACCTGTGCCCCATCGCCGCGCCCAACCTGGCCGTGGGCGGCAGCGGCGACGTGCTCGCCGGAATCATGGCGGCGTGCCTGGCGCGGGGCATGGCCCCCTTGCAGGCCGCCTGCCTTGCGGTTTATTGGCATGCGCAGTGCGGCGAGACGCTCGCGCGCGAATTTCCCGGCCGGGGCAACCTCCCCACGGAGATAGCCCACACCCTCCCACTCGTCCTCAAGGAGCGAACCTCATGCTGAAGGCCATAGACATCATGACCCCGGACCCTGTGACCCTCTCGCCGGACACCGACATCCGCACTGCGGCCACGCTCCTGCTTGAGCGCAAGATCAACGGCGCGCCGGTGGTGGACAAGAAGGGCATGCTCGTGGGCGTGCTGACGCAAAGCGACCTTGTCGCCCAGCAGAAGCAGGTCACCATGCCCTCCATCTTCGCCATGTTCGACGGCTTCATCGCCCTCTC
>Ga0183099_1001544_pt1 | contig 13156 bp, 14 predicted proteins | sample Biomet1_FD_127788 | JGI IMG/M metagenome (GOLD analysis project Ga0183099, IMG submission 127788) | Microbial communities from bioreactor (seeded with anoxic lake sediment) at LBNL, California, USA - Biofuel metagenome 1 | ecosystem: Engineered > Bioreactor > Anaerobic > Unclassified ... | reverse complement strand
TGGACCTGTGGCCCCTCTTTCAAATATTACTGGCTTATATCCTAATTCACATAATCTAAGAGCCGCAAAGAGTCCTGCTGGTCCTGTTCCAATGACTGCAATATTTCCTTCAAGGTTTTTACTATTTCTAAAAACTGTTTTTTCCTCTTTAGATTGCGTTATATTTTCAAATTTTGAAATGTCTATATTCTTATTAAGACTTACTTCTATATTATAAATCAGTTTTATATCTCTTTTACTCCTAGAATCAATAGATCTTTTTAAATAAGTTATATTTCCTATAAATTCTTTTTTTATTCCTAACTTTTCTATGTGTTTTATAAGAGATTTTTCTTGATTTTGTTCAACTCCTACAGTTATATTTTTAATTTGTATTTTCATCTTTCACCTCAAAGAAATTATACCATATTTATATATAATTGGCTAAATTTTCATTTAAAAACCTTAATTTTACTCACTTTACGAATTATTTTATTTGTGATAATATAACTTAATTTAATGATAGGAGTGATACATTTATGAATTCTATAAAAACATTTATATTAATGGGGACATTAACAATTTTGTTAATACTTTTAGGAGGTAGTTTGGGAGGTAGAAGTGGTGCTACATTTGCTTTTATTTTTTCTTTAGGAATGAATCTATTTTCTTATTGGTTTAGTGATAGTATCGTACTAAAAATGTATAAAGCACAAGAAGTTAACGAAGGCTCTGTACTTTATGAAACTGTTAAAAAATTAAGCTTGAAAGCTGATTTGCCTATGCCAAAGGTATATATAATAAATCAAAATCAACCTAACGCTTTTGCCACAGGAAGAAATGCTAAGCACGCTGCAGTTGCTTGTACTACTGGATTAATTGATATATTAGATGAAAAAGAGCTGATGGGAGTTATTGGACATGAACTTGCACATGTCAAAAATAAAGATATTTTGATAGGAACCCTTGCTGCTTCTGTTGCTGGAGCTATCACATATCTTTCGCACATTGCTAGATGGGGAGCTATGTTTTCTGGAAGAGATGAGGAAGATAATAACGGAGGAATCAGTGCTTTATTCTTAGCAATTCTTGCACCTATTGCTGCAATGTTTGTTCAAATGGCAATATCTCGTACGAGAGAGTATCGAGCAGATGAGATTGGTTCAAAAATTTGTGGTAATCCTTTGTATCTTGCTAATGCTTTAAAAAAATTAGAATTATGGAGTACGAATATAAAAATGGATGCTAGTCCATCAACAGCTCATATGTTTATTGTTAACCCATTAAAAGGAAAAAGTATAATGTCACTATTCAGTACTCATCCTTCAACAGAAGATAGAGTAAAAAAATTGGAAGAATTAGCAATTAATAAGTATTAAAAAAAGTCGGAATCCGACTTTTTTTAATACTTATTTTTTTATACCTAAAGGTAAAACTACTTTACCATATTTTTCATTTAATATTAAAGCTATTGCTTCATAAAATGCAAAGAATCCACATAAAATCCCTTCAAATCCTGCAATAATATGAATTTCATGATTTCCCGTAAAGTTAGCCATAGCAAGAAGTACAAATAAAACTGTTAAAGAACCAAATACTAATTTACCAATAAGAGCACCTTTAAGTGTTCCAAAGAATAATCCAAAAGTAAGTAGTCCCCACATTAATAAATACCATCCCATTGCAACTGGCTCAGGCTTTGCCCCAAATCCTAATGTAGGTAAAACCCAAATTCCTACTAAACTTAGCCAAAACGCTCCATATGAAGTGAATGCAACTGTTCCAAAGGTATTTCCTTTTTTTGATTCCATTATTCCTGCTATCATTTGTGTTATTCCACCATAAAAAATTCCCATAGACATAATCATCGTATTCAATTCATAGAACCCTGCATTATGAATATTTAGTAAAATTGTTGTCATTGCAAATCCTAATAATCCTAAAGGAGCTGGATTTGCTGTAGTATCTTTTAAAACTCTTACTTCAGACATTTTTCCTCCTGCATATTTTTTTATAATCAAACTTATTTTTTCATAAAAAGCAAAATATTATAACTTTTTAATAAATCCTCGTCAAGAATTTTATAAATACATTAAAGCATGATATAATTTTTGCTCAATTTATATATTTTTAATAATTACTTTAAAATAAGGATTCCTAAATATAACTTATTATGATATTATAAAAATATCAGTCAAAAAATAATGAAATTTAGGTGATAAAAATGTTTCTTTCAAAACGTGAATATTTTAATAGTCAAGTTTATTCAAAATGGAGATTTATTAAAAAAGAAGTTATTCCAATAACAATATTCTATACTTGTATTAATCTTATTATAAAGATTATTGAGTTTAATAATAGTCACTTAATGTTTAAATTTAATATTTTTTTTATTTTTGTATTAAGTAGTTTTTGTATTTTTTTCTCTATGTTTATTAGTAGTTATATTCGTTATGATATTTATAAAGATGTACATAATAAGTTAGGATTTTTTTCTTATTTTTTATATAACTTTGTTTGTGTATTTTTAATACTATTAGGTTCATTAGTTTTGAGATTTGATACGAATCCTAAAAAAGCTATTGTTCTTATTATTACTTCGTTTATATTATCATTAATATATTCTATTTTTTCTTCTTATTTTTCATATAGATTTTGGAATAAGAATCTTTCTATAGTTTGTGTTGTAACAAAATAAATTAACGATATTTTATGAGGATTACTCTATTTTTAATGTGTAATTCTCTTCTTTTTTTTCTATAACTAAATGAACAAAATCAGCTATAATTAATAAAATTTCTTCATCTTTTTCAAATTCAATATTATTAGCTAAAAATAAAAATTCATCATAGCCTTCTTTTTCTATAAATTCAAGAACTTGTTCCCCATTAAATCCTAATTCATTTAATTGGTTTTTTATTTTTATAAATTTATTTTTTTTTAGATAACTCATATTTTCCTCTTTTCTTTAAACTGTTTAAATATATTTATTATTTATGTACATAGTCATTATATCATAGATATTAATTTTGAAAAGTTTTTAATAATACCGTAATGTTATGAATATAATATGAAAAACTACTACTTATTTTTTACTGTTAGTAGTTATTTAAAAGATATTAAGTTGTTTAAGTTATTATAGAGAAGCTCAATAAACTGATTTTATTGGAACAAAACAACAGTCAATCCTCATAAGATTGCGCCAATCGTCCTCATAAGATTACGTTAGTCGTCCTCATAAAATATCGTTATGAATCTTCTTAAAAATATGTTATTCATCCTCATATTATGTCGCCAATCATCCTCATAAAATATCGTCAATACTCTTCATTAAATTGCGTCATTTACAAATCCTCATTTATATGCGTTAATTTTATTTTTATTAACCTCATAAAATATCGTCAAATTTATTTTTAAACTTGACATAGTTTAAACAAAAAAGGTATTATATATTAATTTCCTCATTAAATAACGGTTGATAACAGAGTTATATGAGGATATTTTTATGGATGTGCATATTTTAAGGAGTCTCTTATGATGAATAATAATAAATTAGTGGTTAGTAATGAGGAATTTTTGGATACAGAGTATGATGAAGTTATAGAACTTGAAAGTCCAGTAGAAATAGTTGAAGAGTATCTGAATGTAGATAACTCTTTAATTGAGATGGAAAAAAATAAAGATCTTATTCGTATGGAAATGAATATTGTTGAATACCCAATTTTTTCTAAGAATAAAAGGCTTAAAAAAAATCAAATAATGAAATATCATTTTAAAACAGATGGAACATCTTATATAGAAGTAACCCCTTTAGTAAATAGAACAATTCCAGGAGAATTTGAAGAAAGAGTTTTTATTGCTCTTACAAAGATTATGAGAGACAATGGATATGGAAGAATATTCTATACAACACCTACAGAGATTATAAGAAATATAGGTGAAGAATTTTCTAAGTTACCTTCTATTTATTATAAAAAGGTAAAAGAAGCATTACATAAAATGAATGAAAGTAACTATAAATTTAAAAATTCTTTGTATTCAAATGAACACAAAAGAACTTTAGACGATGAAATAAAAACTAATATTATGAATATAAGAATACTGTCTGAAGGAGATGCTTCTTCAGATGAAAAAGATTTTTTTAGAGATGGTCGTATTAAAGAAATCTATAAAATAAGTTTTAGTGATTATTTTTATGACAATATAGTTAGAAAAGGTTATCTTGTCTTTAATTCAGAAGAACTTTTGAACATAAAAGATGCAGTAACGAGGTCAGTTTATACCCAAATAACTAAATGGAGAAATAATAAATTATATTTAAAAAGACCAGCTTTCTATATAGCAAGAAGAATTCCACTAAAATGGGATAAAAAGAATTTGGCTAGAACTGTAAAAAGAATAGAAGAGAGTTGTATACTTCTTAAAGAAATGGGATTTATTAAGACCTATAATCTTATAAAAAATAAAAAATGGGAACAAGCTGAATTTGAATTTATTTTTGATGAAGAACACAATAGAATACAACAAGAAAATTTTTATAAAGAGCGAGAAGAGTTCAAAATTACTTATGTTGAGGAAAAAGATTTACATACAGTAGATATAACGGAATTAAATGAGGAAATAGAGGAAGATAATAAAGAGCAAATAGAAGAAATTATGAAAATTTTGCCTGAAAAAGCTAGAAGCATTAGTAGTTTAAGAGAATTACTAGATGGAGCATTAAATCAATATGAGTTCAATTATGTAAAATGGACTGCAGAATACACAGCAATTCATTGTAAACAATCAATAAAAAAATATTTAGGTGATGCCCTTGAAAATAACTGGGCAGAAGAATATATTGCAGATAAAAAGCAAAGAGAAGAGAGAAGTAAGAGAAAAAATAATGAACAACAGTTAAAACTAACGCTAGAAAATGAGGAAATAGAAAAAGTTAAAGTTGTTGATGAAAATTTTGAGAAAATATGGCAATCTTATGAAGAAATGTCTAAAGATAAAAAAATAGAAATAGAAACGCAAGCATATGAGGAATTTTTAAAAGAGATAAATCAAGTAGACACTAAGCTAAATAAAGCTATATTTGATAAAACAAAGAAAAATCATATTGCTAGAATAGTTGAAAAAATAACACAATCTAATGAGGAAAAAATAGAAAGTAAACATGAAATAAAGTTAGTATTTGAAAGTTTAAGCATGTTTTTATTTGAGGTAATGAGAGAGCTAGAAGCGAAAGAGGTAATGGATTATCAAAAAATAGTTCAAATAATCCCAGTGTTAGGTGAGTTTCAAGGGACTATAAGTGGTAAAAAAATTAAAATTAAATATAATGAGGGAGCAGAAAGTATAATTAGTATAAATTAATCCTCATATAATTTCGTTAAAATTACTTTAATAGAATTAAAAAATTTGAGAAATTAATGATAAATATCCTCATTAAAGGTCGTTAAAATTGACGCAATTTAATGAGGATTTTGTTTGTTTTTAGGTTTTTATTTAAGAGAATAGCAATAATTGAGATTTGACAAATATTTATACAAATTATTTGACATAGGTGTGTAATTATTGTATATTATTTATAAAAGTTGTGTATAAAATGGAGGGAATTATGATTAAAGAACCTAAAAAGAAAAAATTAAGAAAAAATATAACTATAGATCCTGATAAACAAGAACTTTTAAAAAAACTTAAAGAACAAAGTGATTTAAGTGAATCTGAATTAATAGATTTTGCTATATCGAGGTACCTAGATGATAAAAAAAATGCCTTAAAGATAGTAGCTTTTTTCAATCAAAAAGGTGGAGTAGCTAAAACTACTTCAGTTATTAATATAGCAGCAGGACTTGTTAATAAAGGGAAAAAAATACTTGCTATAGACCTTGATACTCAAGGAAATTTGACTAAAGGATTAGGTGTATATCATCAAAATAAAAACTCTATTTACGAGGTATTAAAAGGTGATGCAAGTTACAAAGACTGTATAGTAGAAACAAAAGGACTTCATTTGATTCCAGCAACACTTTCGTTAGCAGGATTTGAATATCTAGATATGCCAGGTAAAGAGTTTTTGCTGAAAAATAGAATGAAAGATTTGGAAGGATATGACTATGTTCTTATTGATTGTGGACCGAGTCTTACTAAACTTACTCTAAACGCATTAACATGGTCAAATAGGGTGTATGTTCCTATTCAAACAGAATATTATGCATTAGAAGGAGTAGCTCAACTTCTGCAAACTATAGAGATGGCAAAATCAAGACTTCTTAATCAAGATCTTGAGCTTAAAGGAGTATTTTGCACAATGTATGATGGTAGAAGAAACTTGGATAAAGAAGTAGAAAGTAAAATAAGAGAACATTTTGGAAATGTTTTAATGACTACCAAAATAAGAGAAAATGTTAAGCTTGCAGAAGCACCTGCAAAAGGATTGACAATTTTTGAACATGATCCTAAGTCTAATGGAGCAAGAGATTATACAAAATTAGTAGAAGAATTTTTAGAAAGAGAGGAGTTTTAATGGCTAAGAGTATTATTATGCATAATCCTTTTGAAGATATACCTGATTTTAGAAGTAGAAGCACTGAAAAAAGAGAGTTAGATTTGAGTATAAAAGGTGCTTATCTTGAAAATATGTCAAAGGAATTAATTGATAAAATAGATTATGAGGATAGAACTTTTATTAATAGACAAAAGTCTTATGATGAATTAAAAGGAGACCTAGGGGTAGAAGAACTAACAGAAAGTATCTACTATGCAGGACTAATTAATCCTATTTACCTTCAGATTAGAGAAGATGGAAAATATAGAATTTTAAGTGGATATAGAAGAAGTATAGCTGTTAAAATGGGATATGAGAATTATGAAGGATATGAGGCTGAAGGAAACGCTATTATTATCCCTACAAATGCAGAAAAAAGTGAATTAGAGCTTATATCTCTTCATGAAAATGTTTATAGAGAAGATTTAAAAGTGATTGAACTTGCATATAAAATAAATAAAGATGCTAAAGAATCAGGTAAAACATTTGATGAACTATCTGAAGATTATGGAATGTCAACAAGACAACTTAAGAGAATCAAAGGTGCACTTTCTTATGATGAAGAATTGAAGATGATTTTAGATATAGTAGGAATAAAAAAAGCAGAACTTCTAAATAGAATTATTAAAGTATTAAAAGATAAAAAATCCGTGGCAGAAATAATTGAGAAATATAAAGATTTCAGTGCTTCTGATTTGGAATTGGAAATAAAAGCTTTAAATAGTAATTCGATAAAAAAAGACTATATATTTGATAGAAAAGATAAAAAAACTACTATTAAAATAAATAGGAAACTTACAGATGAACAGTTTAAAAAACTAGAAGAATTCTTAAAAAACTTGTAAATTAAAAGAGCCAGAATCTGGCTCTTTTCTATTATAAACTAATAACTTTTGCGCAAATAATATGTTTGTTATCTTGGAATTTAGCTAAAGCATCATCTGTAAGAATATTATCAATATTTAATAACATAATTGCTTTATCTCCCTTAACTTTTCTTCCAACATGCATTGTAGCAACGTTTACATCTGCTTCTCCTACAAGAGTACCAACTACACCGATAACTCCAGGAACATCTTCATTTTGAATGTATAAAATATGATCATAAGGAGTAACATCTACTTCAAATCCATTTATTTCAACAAGTCTTCCTTCACCATTAGCAGCTAACGTTCCAGAAAGTGTAAATTTTTCTCCAAGACTATTAGTAAGCTTAAATTTAATTAAACTAGAAAAATTATTATAAGTATCTGAACATGAGTTTTCAACAAAGCCAATTCCCATTTCTGCTGTAATAACTTTTGCATTTATATAGTTAACTTGAGAGTCTTTAATAGGAGTTAAAAGGCCTTTTAGGAATCCTAGTCCTATTAATCCTGTATCATTCTTAGTGATATCTCCCCAGTAAGAAATTTCAACTTTTTGAATTTTTTCTTTATTCATTTGATAGTAGAATTTACCTAATTTTTCAGATAATTCTACATAAGGTTTAATAGTTTTTAATTCTTCAGAGTCAACAGAAGGTAAATTTACAGCTGTAGAAACTATTTCACCTTTTAGTCCAGCAATAACTTGTTCTGCAATTACTTTACCAACATTTTGTTGGGCATCTTTTGTGTTAGCTCCAATGTGAGGAGTAACAGTAACATTATTAAACTCATATAAAGGAGACGTTGAACGAGGTTCAGTATTATGAACATCAAGACCAAGACTAGCAATTTTCCCAGATTTTAAACCTCTATAAGCTGCTTCTTCATCAATTAAACTTCCTCTAGCTGCATTTACTAATCTTACTCCATCTTTCATTTTTTCAATTTGAGCATCAGATAACATTTTAGTAGTTTCAGCTGTTTTAGGAGTATGAAGAGTAATAATATCAGATTGAGCTAAAAGTTCATCTAAAGTTACTTTTTTACATCCAAATCTTTCAAATCTAGAATCTGTAATATATGGATCATAAGCGATTAAGTCCATCCCAAAGGCCTTCATTCTCGTAGCAACAATTGAACCAATTCTTCCTAGACCTATTATCCCTAAAGTCTTATTGTATAATTCAGTTCCTTCAAATCTGTTTCTATCCCAGTTTCCAGCTTTTAAATGTTTGTCAGCATAAGAAATATCTCTACATCCATCTAACATAAGCCCAATAGCAAGTTCTCCCGCTGAAATTGTATTACTTTCAGGAGTGTTACAAACAATAATTCCTCTTTTTGTAGCTTCCTCTACACGAATATTGTCTATACCATTTCCAGCTCTTCCAATAACTTTTAACTTTGTACCTTTATCCATAAGTTCAGCATTAACATCAGTAACACTTCTAACAATAAGTGCATCATATTCATGAATAATAGACAGCAAGTCCTCTCTGCTCATACCAATTGCGTCTTTTACTTCAAATTGTTCTTTTAAAAGTTCGATTCCACAATCGTCCATTTTTTCAGAAACAATTACTTTAAATTTTTCCACGGTGTACCCCCTATATAATAATTTTTTTCCATTTAAAATACTACCAAAATTATACACAATTATGTCGATAAAGTAAAGAATTAAAATTAAAATTGTACCTAGTTTTAGGGACAATTGTTGACGGTTTCTAATGATGAAAATACCTAAAATAAAGCAAGCATACAATAAAAAATGGATTACAGCAAAGTAATCCATTAATTGTTATGGGATGAAAGGTATTGAAAAAGTCTATCATTATTTTTATGAAGACGTCTAGCAAGTTCTCTCGCAATATTTAGAATTAGTTTTGAAAAAAGAGAAGGATTATCCTTGTGAAGTCTAAAAAGTGTTTTTCTAGATAAAAGGAGTAGTTTTGTTTTTTTATGACAAACAGCAGTAGCAGTATGTGGTTCAATAGACATCAAAGAAGCTTCTCCAATGCAATCACCTGAAAAGAAACTTAAAAAATCGTATTCAATATTATTTTGTGTTATATAAAGTTTTACTTGTCCAGATATAACAATGTAAATATAATTAGGCGAATCATCTTTTTGAAATAAAATGTTATTTTTTTTAAACTCTCCATATTCACATAAAGAAAAAAGAAAATACAATTCTTCATCATTTAATCCGCCAAAGAGAGAGATTTTGCTTAAAACAGGTAGAACTTCTTTTATATTAGTAAAGGGTACTAAACTATAATCTGACATTAATTTGCCTCCAAAAGTAAACTTATAACTATATACTTAATTTATTTGTATATTCCTTCAAAAATTAATTAAAAAGCCTATAAGGATTAAAAACATTCTATCTAAATCTCCCCCTATTAAGGGAGACTTAAAAGCTTTGATTTTATTATGCCTGAGTAGTTATAATTTGGTTTAAAAAAGTAAAATAAAAGGAGCCTTTGGCTCCCAATTGGTACAAATTTTATATTAAAGTGCTTGTACATTTGATGCTTGTTGACCTTTTGGTCCATCTTCAACTTCAAATGATACTCTTTCACCTTCGTTTAAAGATTTATATCCAGCTTTATTAATTTTTGAGAAGTGAACAAATAAATCATTTCCTTCTTCAGTAGTGATAAATCCAAATCCCTTTTCTGCATTAAACCATTTTACAGTTCCTTTTAACATTTGTCGGTATCCTCCGTTAAATAATTCAATCTATGATATAAGATTGTTAATATAAGTATACCTCAAAAAAAATTAAAATCAATAGTAATGATAAATTTTATTTGAATTCAGAATTATTTTTTAACGTTATCTGCTAGTTTTTTACCTACCTTAAAATTTACAACTTTTTTTGCAGCAATTTTTATTTCTTCTCCTGTTTGAGGATTTCTACCAACTCTAGCAGGTTTAGCTTTTACTTCCCATTTTCCCCAACCAATAAAATTAACTTCTTCACCTTTTACGAGAGCTTCTTCAACAACAGATAAAAAAGCATCTAATTTTCTTTCAGCTTCAGCTTTTGTAGCAAACTTACCATTTTCTGCAAATAGTGTAACTAAATCTTTTTTGTTCATTTTATTCCCCCTAGAATTTTAATAGTATCAATAATCTATATATCATATATTTCTTGATAATTCAAGGCTCTAAAAAAATTTTTTTTTAAAACTTTAGAATTTCCAAATAAACGTTCCTTAAAAAGCCAATTTGTATCAAAAAAGATTAAAAAGTTCAAAAATTAAATAAAAAATGTTGACAACAAGAGTTTAATAAGGTATATTAGTAAAGAAGAAATTTTCCAATATTCTCTATATTTCTTCTTTTAATATATAAACTCCTTAACCTTAATCTCAACAAAAGAGCAGACCCAATCTGCTCTTTTGTCTTTTTTGTAATTTTTTTTAAAATGACACATAATTGTCATAATTATGAATTAATATAATGTCATAGAAAGAAAATTTAATAGGAGGAATTAGGATGAAAAGAAAATTGTTGGTAATGGGATTAATTGTTTCTAGTTTAATTTTTGCAGAAGAATTTAATAATAAAAATAAAAATGATGTAAAAGTTCAGGGACAAGGAATGGAAATGTCTATTGGTGAGCAATCAAATTTAAGTGATGCTCAAAAGAAGGAACTTCAAGCTATATTTGAAAAACATCATAAAGCAGTAGCACCATTAATGATTGCTTCTGAAGAAAAAGATTTGGCAATAAAAAAAGAGTTTTTAGCAGATAAAATTAACTGGGGAAAAGTTGAAAATATACTTAAAGAAAAAGCAGTGATTCAAGGACAAATTGAAGTACATATGTTAAAAAATAAATTAGAAATTCAAGAAAAATTTGGAGATGTATTCAAATTTGAGATGGGAAATATACCAAAAGAAAAAAGTCTTCAAAAAAATGGAAATTTTGATAACAAAAAAATGGATAAGCAAGAGAAGGATATGAAAAATAATAATGCTATGGATAAAAAAGATGGAATGAAAGACAATAATCCATCTAATGAAATGATAAATTTGACAGAAGTTCAACAAGTTGAAATGAAAATAATAAAAGATAAGTATCAAAAACAATTAAATAATTTGAGATTATCTGAGGAAGAAAAAGAGATAGCAGTTAAGAAAGAAATGCTTGCAGATAAATTGAACTGGGAAAGAATAGAAACATTAATGAAGGAAAAATCATTAATTAAAGGACAAACTGAATTGTTAATGTTACAAGAAAGAGATGAGATAAAATCCAAATTTGGGATTGAATTTATGGGAGGATTTAGTCCAGAAAATATGGGAACTGAAAAAGGAAAAATGTAATTGAAGTTTAATAAAGGTGTAGGAAACTACGCCTTTAATTATTTGGACAATTAGGGTATACTATTATGAAAGATAAGACTTATAAAGTAGGTGAATTATGAAAAAAATACTTATTGTTGAAGATGAAGATAGAATGAGAAAATTGGTCAAAGATTATTTGGTAAAATGGGGATATGAGGTGGTAGAAGCTGATGATGGTTATAAGGCTTTGGAGGTTTATAACAAAGAACAACCAGATTTGATAATATTAGATGTTATGATACCAGGAATAGAGGGATATGAAGTAGCTTATGAAATAAAGAAGATATCGTCAGTACCAATTATTATGCTTACGGCTAAAAGCGAAGAATATGATGAGTTAAATGGATTTAAATCTGGAGCAGATGATTATGTAAGAAAACCCTTTAGCCCCAAAATATTAATGGCTAGAATAGAGGCACTTCTTAGATATGTAGATAAATTTGTAGAAACAAAAGAAGAGGGATTAGTAGTTGATAGTTCCAAACATAAGGTATATTTGGAGGGAGAAGAATTAACTCTTACTCCTAAAGAATTTATTTTGCTTAATTATATGATGAAAAATAGGGGATTAGTACTAACAAGAGAACAGATATTGGCAGCAGTTTGGGATTTTGATTATGATGGGGATATGAGAACAGTCGATACCCACATAAAAAGAGTAAGAAAAAAATTGGATGGAAGATTTATAAAGACAATTCACGGATATGGATATAAATTTCAGGAGGAATTATGAGATATTCTCTAAATAAAAGAATTTTTACAATGATTAGTTTGTTGCTAATTATTGTATTTTCTATTCTTTTTTTGATGAATGGAGTATTATTAGGAAAATATTATAGAATACATAAAAAGGCTCAAATAATTAATGTTGCAAATGAAGTGAAAAAAAATAATTATCAAAATATAAGAGATATTGAAGAAAAAAATAATTTAAGAGTTGAAATTTTAGATGAAATGCAGCTTCGTTCAACTTTAAATAGATTCTCAAGTGGTCCTTTTGATCACTTTGAAAAAATATCAAAGTAAAAGATTTATCTAAAGATAGAGTAATATTAACATTTCAGGGAAAAGGTATGCAAAATAATGAAATGATGATTTTACTAATAGAAAAAATTGAAAAAAATAGCTTTTTAATAGTTCACAGTCCAATTTATGCTATAGGAGAAGCTCTTAAAGTAAGCAGTAATTTTACTATATTTGCTTTGATTATAGCAGTATTATTAAGTGTTGTTGTAAGCATAATTATTAGTAAAAAATAAGTAAACCTGTATTGGAAATTAGTGTTGTTGCAGAAAAAATTTCTAATTTAGAGTTTGAAAAAGAATAGAGATAGCAAGGGACGATGAAGTAGGTAAAAAATTTCTAATTTAGAGTTTGAAAAAGAATAGAGATAGCAAGGGACGATGAAGTAGGT
>Ga0183099_1001543_pt1 | contig 13162 bp, 11 predicted proteins | sample Biomet1_FD_127788 | JGI IMG/M metagenome (GOLD analysis project Ga0183099, IMG submission 127788) | Microbial communities from bioreactor (seeded with anoxic lake sediment) at LBNL, California, USA - Biofuel metagenome 1 | ecosystem: Engineered > Bioreactor > Anaerobic > Unclassified ... | reverse complement strand
GGACGAGCTAAAAGTGCTGGGCCGCGACATCGAACGCCAAGTGCTCTCCCGCGCCGTGCGCTGGCATGTGGAAGACCGCGTGCTCATGGACGGGAATAAGACCATCGTGTTTGCATAGATCTTTTTTTGGGGGCGCGCCCTCGCCCACCCTGGGACGACAGCGCGTTCCGGCGGGCTCTCTGGACAGGCCGTCAAACCCTGTGGTAGCAAAATAAGGGCCGAAGGAAGGAGCACTCCTTTCCGCCGACCCACGGGAGGAGAATGCAGCCGGAAGTCACATTGGCCGTGCTTACAGAGCTTGGCGTGCTGTTCCAGGCTCCCAATGCGGAGTTTGACGAACCCCAGCAGGCTTCCAGCCCTCCGCCACAGGACCATGTTTTTTTGGACCACCCCCCCCTTTGGGAACACGAGTCCACCTTATACCTCCACCCCTACGCCGATGCCGGAGCGCCCCTGCTCCGACACACCTTGCCCGCAGGCACAAGCATCGCGGAAGCCCTTGCCCACACACGGCTCATTATCTTTTTGGGTGCCGCAAATACCCCGACCTTGCGCAGCGCCTTGGCCGCGCCGGGTACACTGCTGCTCATTTTTGACGACTCCCCCAAACGTGTCGCCGCCATGGGCCAGGACATTGGGCCGGAGAATCTCGTCGGGCACGCGCACATCTTCCTCGGCAAACTGGATCGCTTTGTCCCGCCGCTCGGCATGGTGCTGCCCGCAACACTGTTCGATGCGGGCTTCCCCGTCTTTTTCGCGCTTGATCCACAGCAGCACGGGGGCGAAAACGGCCTGACCATGGACAACGCCGTGCGTCTGCTGGAGGTGCTGCATTACCGGCACAAGCTGTACCCCATCAGCGGCCAGGCAAACAACCGCGGGCTGCCGCTGCGGACCATGCAGCGCGGCCTTTTCTACGACCAGCAGATGCACGCATACCAGAACGCCGCGGACTTCTTCATCAGGCCGGACATCTCGCCCTTGCGCCGCGCCTTCCAGGGCGAAACAGCAATACTCGTCGCCGCCGGGCCGGATCTGCCCGAGCACATTGAATTTTTGCGCGCCATGCGGCCCAAGGCCGTCATCATTGCGGTGAACAATGCACTCAAGCCGCTGCTTGCAGCCGGGGTGCATCCCCACTTTGTGGTGGCCAACGACACCTCCGTGGCAACGGCGCAGTCCTGGGAAGGCCTGCCGCGCCTTGCGGATGTGGCCCTTGTTGCCCATTGCCTTACGGAGCTGGGACGGGATGTATTCCCCACCACATTTCTTTTCGGCACGTACCGGCCAGAGCAATTTGGCCAGCGCCCCTCGTTGCGCCTGCACGGCTCGGTCATTACCACCGCCTTTTCCCTGGCGCAGCACATGGGCGTTGCGCAGTGCATTCTTGTCGGCGTGCAATTATGCTCGCCCAGCCCCTGGCAAATGATCTACTCCAAGGGGAGCATCCACGGCGCGCGGTCTCTGGCGCCTTCCCAGCCACTGACCAACGCCTATCCGCAATTGGTCCCTGTCATAAACGCCCTAGGGCAACTGCGCTACACCACGCCAAACTTTCTCGATGCCTGCCAGTGGTTTCTTGAAGAAATCCGCAGCTCCGGCATTCCCTGTGTGAACATCACGGATCAAACGCTCGTGCTCGGCCCAGGGGTACGCTACGATCCGACCCCGGTGGTTGAGGCCACGGGCAGGCTGGAACGGCGCCTGCGACAAATATCCTCCATGCGCCCGGCCCACCAGGCCCATCGGCCCGGCCCTGCATATTCTGCGGGCGGAGCTGGGCTTTTGGAACAGCGTGGCCCAGGCTGCGGGCCAGCTTACGGCCAACAGCGGGCCAGAGTATGTGCCCAAGGCCATGACAATGCTGGGGCATTTTGACCAATGCAACGTGTCCTACCTGGTGCAACGCTACGAGGACTTCAACAACAAGGCATTCCACGCGGCTGTGTTTGATGGCCAGGACCAGGCACTGCGCGCCGAGGCGCTCCGGGGCTACATGCTGTATGTGCAACGCATGGCCCAAGGCTTTGCGGAGGTGCTTCTCAATACGCTCGCGGCGCTGGAAGGCAGAGAAAAGGCCGGGGCGAGCCGCGCCTAGACACGGGCTTCCCCCCGTTTAGTCCTCGGCAGCGCCATCCCCAACAGTATAATAGGGCGTGCTGCGCACAAACCGGCAATTCTGGTTGCGGTTATAGTAGTGCACCAGTTGCTCGTACCCGGAAAACGCTGACAAGGGCACATCCCCCTGCCCCTGGCTGCCGAACTGCGTGCTACTCAGTTGGAGCGACACGGCCGCTTCGTCCGGGGAATTAAAAAACAAGAAAAAGAGAAACAAGGAGAGAGGGATCTTTCCGCACAGCCGCGCCTGCCGAATGCCCAAGGTGACGTCCATCCAAATCCACTTTTCAAGCTGCTGGGAGTAGATCTCTGTGGTCATGTGGCCACCGGCAAACACAATGGTCTGTTCCCGCCCCATCTGCGCCACGCTTGCACAAACAATGGTCCGGCACAAAATTCCGTGCCGCTTGCACACGCAGGCAAAAATATTACTCAGGTTCGAACAATGGCAACGTTCCTGTTGCTCAACAATGTTCACCAGTTGGTCCACTGGATGCAATGAGTCGAGCGCCTGTGTGGGCGTGCCTCGCAGGTTCAATGTCAGGCTAATGAGCCGCTCCATTAACAAGCACGCACGCGCCAAATCGTCGGCTCCGGCATCCACTGCCGGGAAATACCGATCAATCGCCGCCACATGGCGCGGCTCAAGCTCGGGGAGATCCCAGGACTCAGGACGACGCCGACGGTTCCTGTCCGTGTTGCGCGAGTACATATGAAGCAGCGCCTGCTCCGGCTGGAGTACCAATGAACGAGCTTCGCCCTCTGGTTGCCCCCCTCCTACAGCATCAGGATAGGGAAGGGTGCGAAGGACGTGCCCGCCATCGGCTTCACCTTCAAGGGCATAATAGCCCGTGGCCAAGCGGTCCGGGTAGCAGTCGCGGTAGCCCTCCTGCAACTGCAGCCCCAATGCATCATCATATGTCACAATACGCTGCACCCCCAATCTGAGGAGCGTATCGGCAATTTCCTGGGCATGGGTGGAAGCGATAACGAAGAAGTCGAACGCTGAAACATCCGCTTGGGTAATATCCTGAATTTCCAGGCCGCAAAACTGGCCCCTGGCGAACGAATCGAACACCGTGATGCGGGACTTGGGGAACAGGTTGCGAAGAGAGGCCAGGGCGCTCTTGCCGCGTCCGCCTGCTCCATACAACGCAAGCACCGGGGCATGCATGTCGTGCAACCGCTGGAGGGATATGGTCATTCAAACCGTCCTGAGGCTAGGAGTGAGGAGATGTCGCACTCAACACGACGTCATGTGGACCCTGGCATTGTTTGTGCCATAGAGCCCCCCTCCCTGTCGATGCCCGGCCACGACCAGAGGCCTTGACGGGTGGAACCGAAGGCGATAGCTCCCCAAGGCACAGTCATTGCATTCATTTTATCCGAACGGCACGCCCTGGCGGCGAAGCGCATCTTTTCCTTCCGCGCCAGCCAAGCAACACCACAACGGAGAGGCCCCGTGCAACACAAGCTCATTTCTGTAATTGTTCCTACGTATAATCAAGCCCAGTACCTTGGCCCCTGCCTGGATTCCATCTGGTTTCAGGACGCGCCGAATCTGGAAATCATCGTCGTAAACGATTGCTCCACCGACAACACACGGCAGATGCTGGAAGAATTCGAGGCCAGCGTTGCAGGAGAGACCGTTTCCTATGCCGCGCGCTATGATGAAGCCACGGACACGATCATCCGCGCTGAACATCCGCGCTACCCTGCCAAGGGCCGCCGCCTTGTCATTCTGCACAACGAGAAGAACATGGGCTCTACCCGCACGTACAATCGCGGGTTTATGGCCGCCACCGGCGATTACTGCACCTACATCGCCTCAGACGATCTTTGTCACCCGCAAATGCTCTCTACCCTTGCCGCACCGCTGGATGCGGACCAAGCCGACTTTGCCTATTCGGACATGTTCGTTTTTGACGACCAAGGCCGCATTCTGCGTGAGTTCAAGCTGCCGGACTATGACTTTGGCACCAGTTTTTGCGACTGGTACCTCTGCGGGGTGTCAAAACTCTACCGGCGCTCCCTGCACGAGAGCTTCGGCTGGTACAACAACGACTTTTTGGCCAATGACCACGAGCTGTACCTGCGTTTCGCCATGGGAGGAGTGCGTTTTCAGCACATCGCCAAAACGCTGTATTCTGTGCGCACCCACGCCAACCGCGAGGTGAACGTACACAGCTCCAGCAGTTGGGCCAAGCTGCTTGAGGAATCAAAGAGCCTGGTACGCAAGGCCAGAGGGGCCAAGTTGTGAGCCCAGCCAACGACTCCGCAGCCACCACACAAAAAAGCTGCACCCGGCACAGCCCCAACGGGGGATTCTCGCGGACAACAGCCCTCCTCCACAGCCCGGCTTCTTTCCAGGCAGGGTGACGCTAGAGCTGACCAATCGCTGCAATCTGCATTGCAGCTTTTGCCCGCGGCGCCTGATGGAGAAAGCACGCGGGTTTATGGACACGGACCTGGCCAAGCGCCTGCTGCGCGAGATGGCGGACCACGCCCCGGTGACCGTTGTGCCCTTTTTTCGTGGGGAAAGCCTGCTTCACCCGGACTGGTTCGAGATTTTGAAGTACGCCCAAGACCTGCATGTCGGCGAAATCCAGTTCACCAGCAATGCCTCGCTGCTGACTCCCCCGGTGGTTGAGCGGCTGCTTGATCTGGATCTCCCGTTTATTTCCTTTTCCCTGGATACCGTGGACCCGGACCTGTATAACGGCTCCCGTTGCGGCGCGGATTTCGAAACCACGCGGGCCAACGTGCTCCATTTTCTGAAGCGCAAGCAGGAGCGGGCCGTGCGTACCCAGGTGCAGGCAAGCGCAGTGGGCACACCGGCCCACGCACCGGGCATGCAAAATTTTGTGGACTACTGGCTGCCCCGTGTAAACCGCGTGCGGGTGTATGTTGAGCACTCGGGCGATGGAAAGCCGGGCAGCATTGGCTCGGGCCTACCGGAGTTTTCGCGGCGGCTGCCCTGCCACAAACCCTGCACCGACATGGTCGTGTACTGGAATGGCGAGGTTGCGCTGTGTAATCACGACTGGACGCGCCTTGCCGATGGCGAAAGCCTCGGTGATGTTTCCCGCGACGGCATCGCCCAGGTATGGCGCTCCCCAGCGTATGAAGCAATCCGCACGGCCCATGCAGCGGGAACGGTGAACGGCATAACCCCGTGCCAGGGCTGCGACCACTGGAAAATGTACCACATGGACGGCGGCTTTTTGGGCCAAATCTATGTGAATGAACAGCAATCCCTCGGCACGGTGCGTGCTTAAAGCACAAGACGCGGCGAGCCAATCGTCTGCACGCGCGCCTGTTCCCACAAAGGGATAAGCGCACGCGTAGAGGGACCAGGAGGAAGAAAACAGCATGTCAGTTTGTCTTGTCACAGGGTCCGGTGGACTCATCGGCGGGGAAACAGCCCGCTTCTTCACGTCCAAAGGCTTTGAAGTGGTGGGCGTGGACAACAATATGCGCCAGTATTTTTTTGGCGAGCAAGCCTCCACACACTGGCAGGTGGAAAAGCTCTGCGCCGAGTTGCCAGGCTATCGCCACCACGAAGTAGACATCCGCGACCAGCAGGCCATCGATGCCCTTTTCGCCACCTATGGCAAAAACATCGCCGTTATTGTGCACACCGCAGCACAGCCCTCCCACGACTGGGCAGCCAACGAGCCTTTGACCGATTTCGACATCAACGCCCGGGGCACGCTCATTATGCTGGAGGCCGCGCGCAAGCACTGCCCGCAGGCCACCTTCATCTTTACCTCCACAAACAAGGTTTACGGAGACACGCCCAACCGCCTGCCGCTGGTGGAGCTGGAAAGCCGTTACGAGATCGACCCCAGCCACCCCTTTGCCCAAAACGGCATCAACGAGGGCATGAGCCTGGACGCCAGCACCCACAGCGTCTTCGGCGCCTCCAAGGTGGCGGCGGATGTTATGGTTCAGGAGTACGGGCACTATTTCGGCATGAACACTGTATGCTTCCGCGGCGGCTGCCTGACGGGCGGCGGTCACAGCGGCGCGCAGTTGCACGGCTTTTTGTCCTACCTTATGCGCTGCGCCCTGGAGGGTCGCCCTTACACCGTCATGGGCTACAAGGGTAAACAGGTTCGCGACAACATTCACGCCAGCGACCTGGTGAACATGTTCTGGCACTTTGTGCAGAAGCCGCGCCCAGGCGAGGTGTACAACGCAGGAGGCGGCAGGCACTCCAACTGCTCCATGCTGGAGGCCATCGCCCTGTGCGAGAAGATTGCCGGCCAGCCCATGCAGTGGACCTACCAGGAGGAAAACCGCGTGGGCGACCACATCTGGTGGGTGTCGGATGTGTCAAAATTCCGTTCTCATTACCCTGACTGGAACTACACCATGAGCCTCGAAGATATTTTGCAGGACATCGCCGACAAAACGCGCACGCGCGGCCACTAAGCCCGGTTGCCTGGACGACAAAAGAGCACCGCATGACCAAAGCAGGCACAAGCCCGACCGATGCAAACCAAGGAGAGACGCCCCCCATACGGGTCCTCATCTTTTATGATGTGCCCGGTTGGGCTTGGTGGCACAAGGCGCAGGCGCTGGTACGGCACCTGCCGCAGGGCTTCTCTGCTCAGGCTTTGGCTTTCGGCGCTCCGTTCGATCCGGAGGCCTACGACTTTATCCTCCTGTTTGGCGACTACATGCTGGACATGCCCCTGCCGCCGGAAAAGATCATCCTGGGGCTGAGCTGCAACGAGCCACGCTATGTGGATGCCGTACGCAAAGCGTATCGGGAAGGCCGGGTGCGCGCCGTGTTCGCCAACAGCGAGCAAGGCCGCGAACTCCTCGGCCTGCCGCAAGCCTTCTGCTGCCAAAACGGGGTGGATGCGGACTTTTTCCACCCGCCGAGTGCTTGGGAGCCAGGCTTCTCCGTGGCTTGGGTCGGCAACCCCGCCTCTGATGGAGCCAAAGGAATCGACCTCATCCGCGCAGCCTGCAAGGCCTGCGCTGTGCCGCTGCTGACCGTTGAACACGATGCCAGCAAGGGCAATCTTACCGGAATCCACAGCCAAGAAATTCTGCGAGAGAGTATCTACTGGCGCGCCTCGTGCTATATCTGCGCCTCCCTCTATGAAGGCACGCCCAATCCGGCCTTGGAGGCCTTGGCCTGCGGAGTTCCTGTTATTTCCACCCCAGTGGGGAACATGCCGGAGGTTATTACCAACGGCGTCAACGGCCTGTTGGCCGAACGCAGCGCGGATGCACTGGTCAAAGCCATTCTACACCTACGGGCGGAGAACTTGGCACCCTGGCGCGAGGCCGCTCGCCAGAGCATTATGAACGGCTGGACCTGGCCGCAAAAGGCACAACGCTATGCCCAAATGCTGCGCGAGCTGGCAAAGGGCACGGCATGAGGCCAACCACGCAGCAGAAGGCACCGCATGCCCTGTGCATCGGCCACGCGGACAGCCCCCAATTTGCCCGGCGCTGCGCATTGCTCAAACAAGCAGGGTGGCGCATCACAGAGCTTACCGGCAGGCAGGAACCTGTCACACCGGGCACAGCATGCCTGACCCCGCGCGGTCTCCCCTTTGGCCGCTTCTGGCGGCTGCTGACCGTAAGCCGCATGGCCGATTTTTTTTCCTTGGTCCGCAAAAGCGAACCTGATCTGCTTTTCATCCAGTATGCCCAGGGGCTCTGGTCCTGGCTTGCCCCCCTTACCGGTCGGCCATTGGTCGTGTGCGCCATGGGCGGCGATGTTCTGACCGCAGAGCAGGGAGCACCCAACCTGCCAGAACGCAAAGCCACCCAAGGGCTCCTACGCCGGGCCGGGCTTGTCCTCTGCTCCTCAGAGCACCTGAGCGCCGAAGTGCAACGCCTGCACCCCCGGGGCCGCATTGTTACCGCAAACTGGAGCCCGGACAGCAACACCTTCCTGCCGGATGACAAAGACAAGGCCAGGCAAGCTTTGGGCATTCCCAAAGGCGCCTGGACCGTTTTCAGTCCCAGAGGCATGCAGCCATTCTACCGCATCGAGCAGATCGCGGAGGCCTTTGCCCTGGCTTGCGGCCAAATGGCCGAGGCTCGCCTACTCCTGACCACCTTCCGGGCCGAGGCGGAGTATTTAGAGCAGGTGCGTGCCCGAACAAGAGAATTGGGCATTGCAGACCGCACCATCTTTCTCCCTCCTCAAAACGCTCACGGTATGGCAACGTGCTTCCGTGCGGCGGATGTCTGCGTTTCCTTCCCTGTTTCCGATGGCATGCCTCAAACCTTTTGGGAGGCCACCGCCTGCGAAGCCCCCATGGTCATGAGCGATCTCCCGCACTACAACAAAACCATTCGCCATGGTCAGCACGCCTTGCTTGCAGGTCCGCACACTCAGGACCTTGCTGCGGCGCTCCGTCAACTTCTGACCGATCCGACCCTCGGGCCCAAGCTTGCCCGGAGTGCTCAAGAATTGGCCCAAGAACATGGAAGCAACAGCACCCCAGCACGACTGGGAGAGCTTCTGCAGCAATGCGCCAAAACTCCGGCAGCAAGCAGACTCAGCAGCCTGCCGCAACTGTTCTGGGTGCTGGCGGCCCTGGTTCTTGGCCGCCCTATTGTCGCGCGAACCAACCAGCCCGTATACGCCTCTGTCCCGGCCTTCCTTGTGGCACAACGTTCTGCCAAGAGGCTCCCATGTGTGGGATAGCGGGCATCCTCCATTTCGACCCAGCACGTCTGGTTGATCCGAATCACCTGGAAGCCATGGGCGATGGCCTGCGCCACCGTGGCCCAGACGCAGGCGCCATCTGGACCGATGGCCCGCTTGGTCTGGTTCATCGGCGGCTCAAAATCATAGATCTCTCCGAAAGCGCCAACCAGCCAATGCTGAGCCGCGAGGGGCAAGTCGCCCTGGTTTACAACGGCGAATGCTACAACTACCTGGAATTACGGCGTGAGCTTATTGCCAGGGGGCATGTCTTCACCACAGACTCAGACACCGAGGTCGTGCTCCAGGCTTATTTGGAATACGGCGAAAACTTCTTGGAACGGCTACGCGGCATGTTTGCCCTGGCCCTTTGGGACCGCCGCTCCCGTCGGCTGCTTCTGGCACGCGACCGCCTGGGCATCAAGCCCCTGTACTACAGCAAGCAAGGCGGCTGTTTGGCCTTCGCCTCCGAGGTGCAACCCCTGCTGCGGCTGCCGTGGATCTCACGACGCATGGATCCTGAGGCCTTGGGCCTGTATTTTCGTACCTACACCGTGCAGGACCCGCACTCCATCATGGCGGACATCCAACGTGTGGAGCCCGGCGGCATACTCACGATCAATACCTCGGGCCTGCATGCCCGGCGCTGGTGGCAGCTTTCCGCAGAGCTGCGCGCACCAGATATGGAACAATCCGCCAAAGACCTGACGCGGCTGCTGGAGGAGACCGTCTCCCAGCACTTGGCCGCGGATGTGCCTGTGGGTGTGGCGCTTTCCGGCGGGGTGGATTCCTCTCTTGTGGCGGTGCTGGCCGCACGGCGCCCCGGTCTGCACAGCTTCTCCCTGGTCCAGCCCGGATCGCTCCACGATGAAGGGCCAGAGGCGGCAGCCTTTGCCGCTGCAATCGGCACCATGCACCACGAGGTACAGCTTCCCCCGCTGACCCCTGCACTTTTTGAACGCTTCGTTCGCAGTGCGGATGAGCCCTTCGCGATCAGCTCCGGCCTTGGCCTTTATGCCCTGGCACAGGCCGCCGCCCAAAACGGGGTCAAAGTTCTGCTGACTGGCGATGGCGGCGACGAGCTTTTTGCAGGCTACCCGTGGCGGCATGCGGCAGCCCTGGACGGAAAAGGGCAAGACCCTGATCCGGCCCGCGCCTATGCCGCACTGAGCTGTTATAATGGTCCCAACACCTTGGGCGCGCTGCTCGCCCCGGAGTTTCTCGCCGCCGCGGGAACAGGCTGGCAAGAGGTGCTCGCCAAACAGTATCGCGAGTGCCCGGTGCCCGACCCGCTGGCACGGAGGCTGTATACAGACCTGCGCTCCACCCTGACCGGAGAAATGCTCGCCAAAACGGACCGCATGACCATGGCCCACGGCGTCGAGGGTCGGGTTCCCCTTCTTGACCACCGTGTGGTGGAGTATGCCATGTCGCTGCCCGCCGCGTTAAAAATTTCCGGTGGGCAAGGCAAGGCCGTGCTCCGGCACGTGGCCGAGGGGCTGCTCCCCCACACAATTCTTTCCCGCCCGAAGCGTGGCTTTAATATTTGCATTGCCGATAGCTTGGCATCACAGCAAAAGGACTGGACAATCTCCGTTCTGGAACGTGCAGAGGCACGCGACTTCTGCTACGCGCCCGGCGCTGTGCGCCGCCTGTTCATCGCCCCTTTGCAGGCTAACCAGCCCTTTGCATTGGAGAACAGTCACCGCCTCTTCGCGGTCCTGGCCCTGGAATTGTGGATGAGCATCTTCATGGATGCATAAGGAAACAAACGATGTACCACATCCCCTTGATAAAGCCCGTAATGGACGAGAACGTGAAGCGCCGCGTACTGGATGTTTTGGAAACCGGCCAGCTGAGCGACGGCGCGGTGACGCATGAACTGGAGGAACGCATTGCCGCTTGGCTCGGCGCGGCCCAGTGCATCGCCGTTACCTCCTGCACTACCGGGCTGGAGCTGGCCCTGCGTGCTGTGGGCGTTGGCCCCGGCGACCGCGTACTTTTGCCCGCCTACACCTATCCGGCCACGGCGGATGCCGTGCTCATCGTGGGCGGCATGCCCGTATTGGTGGATGTGGACCCGGCCACCATGCTCATGGATGCGCAGGAGCTGGAGCGAGCCCTTGAGCACGGCGCCAAAGCTGTCATGCCGGTATCGCTCTTTGGCAATCCGGTGGATTATGCCCACCTGGACGCGTTGAAGCGCAAGTACGGCTTCCATGTCATCGAAGACGCCGCCTGTGCCCTGGGGGCCGAATTTGCAGGTCGGCGCGTGGGAACTCAGGCCGATATCAGCGTATTCAGCCTGCACCCGCGCAAGTTCATCACCTCCGGCGAGGGCGGGCTCATCACCACCAACGATTCCGCCTTGGCGGATTTCATGCGCTCGTACAAACACTTCGGCATGCCCTGCTCAGACGGCGTGTTTACGCCCATGCAGTTTGAGCGGCCCGGCACCAACTACAAGCTTTCCAACGTGCTTTCAGCCATCGCCCTGGGGCAAATGGACAGAATCGACGAACTGTTGGCCGAGCGTATTGCCCTGGCCCACAACTATGGTGCGTTGCTGAAAGGCCAGCCAGACATCGCGCTGCCCGTGGTCACCCCTGGTGGCATGCATTCCTGGCAAACCTTCTGCGTGCGCATTCCCCGACGCGACCAAGTGCTGAAGAACCTGCGCGGCCAGGGTATCGAAGTGCAGATCGGCTCCATCGACATCGCTCGACAGCACGCCTTCCAGGGGCCGCACTGCGAAATACTCGGAACCTGCCCAGGTGCGGCGAAAGCTGCGGCTACGGCCCTGGCCCTTCCCCTCTTCCATGGCATGACCGCTGCCCAGCAAGAATGCGTGGCCGAGGGGCTGTTGAAGGAACTGGCGGGGTAACGACGAAGCCAGCACGCACTTCCGGCCATGAAGGGGCACAGGTCGGCCCGTTGCCCTTTGCAAGCAACACATCCCCCCAGGCCCCCTTACAACTTCCTCTCAGCGTTCTCCTCGTGGCCAGTCCCCCTGCCCCGCCGCCGCAACTCCAGTTGGCACAAACCATGCATTTAATTTTCAGCGGCAAGAGTTTCATCTGGAGTGTTCCCTCAGGCGGACCACTCAGTAAGTGAACAATACAGATGGACAAGGCCGCCTATCCTCACTAGGATAAGCAAGCATCCGTGTGTATGTATGGCAATAGCTACCGCGGCCCACAATCGTTCGATTACAGAGTGATCGGTCCACAAAGGCAAATATGGCACAGCAAGAAGTCATCGCCATCATACCCGCACGTGGCGGCTCCAAGGGCGTACCACGAAAGAACATCCGGCTGCTGGGCGGTAAGCCGCTCATTGCTTGGTCTATCGAGGCGGCGCTGAAAAGCGGTGTTGTGGACCGCGTCTTCGTGTCCACCGAAGATGAGGAAATCGCCCAGGTTTCCAAAGACTGGGGAGCGGAAGTGCCTTTCCTGCGCCCCATGGAGCTGGCGCAAGACAACAGCATCATCGGCGAGGCTACTAGCTGGACAGTAAGACGGCTTATAGACATGGGGACACCTATTGGTGCCACCATGGTGCTCTACCCCACGCACCCCTTCCGCACCCGACGCATGTTCTGTGTAGCACAGCAGGCCCTACTTGAAGGGCATCACCCCTTCCTGACGGTGTGCGTGGCCGGAAACGGCGCGGAGTATTACGGCGTAGCCGGGGACAAACCAGTGCCATTTTTCCGACACGTTGAAGGTCTGGACACGGGCGTTTTCCATAAAACGCTGGGACTCTTAACTGCCTCCCAGTACGGACGATTCAGTGGACGATGTTTCGTTTATGAAGTCAATGACCCTGTGCAACTCATCGACCTCGATACGGAGTTGGACTTCCGTGTGGCAGAAGCGGTTCTGACCAAGGGGATGTATGACTTTGAAAACAACTGACGGCATGCACGCCTTGCTGGTACTTACGCCAGACCCCGAAGACACCTTCTGGGAAGAAAGACCCGAAGCACCGCAAGCGGCTTTGGACCAAGCGCTGCGGCTCTTTCCCGCGCTCTCTGGCCTTGCGGTTACGGGCGTGCTTGGGTCTAGCCACTTTGCCTCCACTTTCCAATCGAACAGGTGGACCATTCGCACGGCCCACGGCAAAGACAACTGCGCCGGCTGGCTTCCCTCTGGCACCGCAGAAGTACTAGCACAGCTCCCAGCGGTTACCCCTGTTTTGGTGGCCGATTTGCGTTGCATGGGCATAACAGCCAAGGATGCCACCAACCTGCGACAAGCATGGGAACACAACGTAGACACAATCGCCCTGCTGGCCGAAACACCGCGCAACCACCCATGCCAGCTCCAACGCCATTTTCTAATTCAACACATTGGGTACATA
>Ga0183099_1001542_pt1 | contig 13163 bp, 12 predicted proteins | sample Biomet1_FD_127788 | JGI IMG/M metagenome (GOLD analysis project Ga0183099, IMG submission 127788) | Microbial communities from bioreactor (seeded with anoxic lake sediment) at LBNL, California, USA - Biofuel metagenome 1 | ecosystem: Engineered > Bioreactor > Anaerobic > Unclassified ... | reverse complement strand
TGATCGTACCCCAGCAGGTGCAGTGCGCCGTGGACGGATAAAAACGCAAGCTCGCGTTCCAGCGCGTGCCCGTATTCTTCGGCTTGCGTTCTCGACGTTGCAGCCGAGGTAGTATTTACCGCTCGCGCCCTTAAGGCACGCGCCAACCTGAAAATGCGAATATGGCGTATATGCCCGCGCCATCACCTCGTAGGCGAGGTCGAGCATCTTTTCTCGCTCCTGATCTTGTATCTGCTTCATCTGTGGTACCCCAGTTCGTTTAAGATTTCGTCCTGCTTTGCGAACATCTTTTGCTCGTCTTCCGGCTGCATGTGATCGTACCCCAGCAGGTGCAGTGCGCCGTGGACGGATAAAAACGCAAGCTCGCGTTCCAGCGCGTGCCCGTATTCTTCGGCTTGCTCCGCTGCGCGCTCAAAGCAGATTGCGATGTCGCCCAAGTATCCATCCGGCGGGCAGAGAATCGAGTCGCCTTCCCACGCGGGAAATGTCAGCACGTCCGTCACGCGGTCGATGTTGCGATAGCTCGCATTGAGCCGCTGGATCTCCTCCGCGTCGGTAATCAATACGCAGACGTCGCCCGACGTGGTGCTTTTTTTGAGCGCTTGCGTCACCGCGCGGCGGATGAGTTCCTCCGCGCCCTCCGGCAAGCAATCGAGTTCTGTTTGCACGTCGATCATGACATCGCCTCCAGCGCGGGATACCGAATGCGCTCATGCATGAGCCCCGTCAGCGTCACGAGAAAGCTCTTCTCGATGGTGTTGATCTCGCCGAGCGTCAGCGGGCTCTGCTTGAGCTGGCCATCGTCCATCTTGCCCTGCACGATCTTTCGCACCATCTCGGCGACCTCGTCGCGCGTGGGTTCGCTCATCGAGCGCACCGCTGCCTCGCAGCTATCCGCCAGCATCACAATCGCGCTCTCCTTCGTGCTCGGCAGGTTTCCCTGATAGCGGAACAAGCGCTCGATGACGGGCTCTCCGTCCTGCGTTTGCTGCTGTTTTGCCTTCACGTAAAAATAGGTGACCAGCGTGGTGCCGTGGTGTTCGGCAACGATCTTTTTGATCTCGGACGGCATGCGATAGCGGGACAGATAGCTCATCGCGTCCTTTTGGTGAGCGATGATGAATCCCGCGCTCTCCTCGGGTTGAAGCGTGTCGTGAATGTTATGTCCGTTCTGGTTCTCGCGGAAGTATTGCGGGCGGCGCTAGTTTCCCTACGTCGTGATACATCGCGCCCGTTCGCGCGAGCAGCGCGTTTGCGCCGATGGCTTCCGCCGCGCCCTCCGCGAGCGAGGCCACCATCATGCTGTGGTGATAGGTGCCGGGTGCCACCACCATCATCTTCTTGAGCAGCGGGTGGTTCGTGTTTGCCAGCTCGTGGAGCCGCGCTGGCGTCACGATGTCAAACAGGTTCTCCCAAACGCTCAGCATGCCGACGCAGAAGACGGAGAGTATCAGCGCGCTCGCCATCTGAAGTCCCGCGTAGATCAGCGAAGTGTTCCAGCTGTAGCTTAAGATCAGTCCGCCCGCGACCACGATCACGCCTCCGGCGACGCCGCCGAGAGAGCCCGCGGCAATCAGCGTTCCGCGCTTCTTGCTGCGCTCCGCAATCATCATGACCATTTGTCCGGAGACGAGCATCGCCGCCATTGAGAGGATGGAATCCGAGCCAAACAGCGTGGCCCCGCTGCCGCCCGCGAGAAGCGCAAACGACAGCGCAAACGCGACATTGACCGCCTCCGCCGTCTTTCGCGAAACGAGCAGCGTGGTCAGCAGGATTCCAAACACGGCGGGCGTAACCCGCGGATCGACAATATAGCAGACCCACTCAAGTGTGATGGTCAATAACAGAATCAACGCGAGAATCGTCATTTGCTTGTTGGATGAGAATGTTTCCCGCTCGAAGATGAAGAGATACAGTCCCAGTATGCCAAACACGCTGAAAAGATAGATGATCACGCCGGGCGTCAACCTGCTTGCCGCCTCCGCGCCCTTGACGAGGTCGAGCGAAAGCAGCATGTCGTATTGCTCCTGTGTAACCGTTTGCCCTGCTTCGACAATGGTCGCACCGCGCGCGATATAGATCGGCTCTACCGCGTCCGCGGCCTTCTCCTGCGCGCGCGTGGTTTCTACAGAGTTGACCACGTTCGTCGGCAGCAGGTATGCATCATAGACCATCTCGCCCATCGCCTTGAGCCAGACGGAGAGCGAAGAAATCTTGAGTTCCTTGTTGATCTTGGAGAGCGTCTTGACCTGATCCGCCTCGGAAACGCCCGCGCGGAGTTCATTCTCCAGCGTGGTAAGAACGAGTGTCTTGAGTTGGTCAATCTCCTCGTCGCTCGCGTCCAACAGCGAATATCCCAGCGCCGTATCCGAAATCTGAACCGGCAGCTTCACCAGCATGGCGAGAAGGTCGGTGTGCGGAATCACTTCCTGCCAGGTGCGGGTGTCGGTATTGTCCGTGGTGCCATCGCCGGTTGCGGTTGCGGTTGCGGCGCGCGTGGTATTTGCGGCGTTTCGAAAGCTTGTGAGCGCGGAGAAGAAGCTCTGCGCATTGGAGATCAGCGTATCCGCGAGCTTATCGTCCACGGCGAACACAGGGGCAACGTTGTCCCGCGCGGCTTGACGCAGCGCTTCGGTATTCACGCTGTCCTCCACCATGCGCGGCGCGGTAATCGCCTCCTTGGAAGCGGAGCCGACGGAGACCTCATAGCGTTTCGGCGTGAGCGACGTGATGGTGACCAGACACGCGAGCGCAAAGCTCAAGCAAAGTACAATCACGCCGTAAATGCGAGACTTTGGCTTTGTTGTCGTTCTTCTTTTCTTGCGAGTTATGTTTTTTTGCGTTTCAGACACGATCTTCTCGTCCTCGTTTGCTCATAGTGGGCGGAGGTTTTCGCTCCGCCGGGGCGATTAGGCGCGCTTTGGTTTTTCGAATTTCTCGTAGGCGCAGATGATGCGTTGCACAAGCTCGTGCCGTACGACGTCTTTGTGTGTCAAGTTGATGATCTTGATTCCCTCCACATTGTCCAGCACCTTGACCGCCTGCACAAGCCCGCTTGCCTTCTCTTTTGGCAGGTCAATCTGGGTCACATCCCCCGTCACCACGACGCGGGAACCCTCGCCGATGCGGGTTAAAAACATCTTCATCTGCTCGGTGGAGCAGTTTTGCGCCTCGTCAAGTATGATATACGCGTTGCTCAGCGTCCGTCCGCGCATGTAGGCAAGCGGTGCTACCTCGATTGCCCCGCGATCGTAGAGCGCCTTGTAGCTCTCCAACCCCAGAAACTCCTGCATTGCGTCGTAAAGCGGACGAAGGTAGGGATCGACCTTGCTCTGTAGATCGCCGGGCAGGAACCCGAGCTTTTCGCCCGCCTCGACCGCGGGCCGCGTGAGAATGATGCGCTCGACTTCCTTATTCTTAAACGCCTGCACCGCCATGGCAACCGCGAGGTACGTCTTGCCTGTTCCGGCGGGGCCGATGCCGAAGACCAACTCAAACTCCTTGAGCGCCTGCACATATCGCTTTTGCCCAAGCGTTTTGCATTTGATCTGGCGGCCTTTGTTCGTAATCGCGATCACGTCGCCCATGATCTTCTCGATCATGTCGGCGTTGCCCTCTTTTGCGAGGTCTACCGCGTAGCGGATGCGACTTCGATTGATCTTCTCTCCGCGCCGCTGCATGTCCAGCATCTTTTCGATGACGACGCGGGCAAGGTTTGCGCCTTCCTGCTCACCGGTGATGCGAATTCCGCGCTCTTCCGCGTTGATGTGCGCGCCGGTTTCGTCTTCCAGTACGCCGATGTTCTCGTCAAACACGCCAAACAAGCCCAATAGCTCGTCTACGTTTTCCAGCGGGATTGAAAGCATAACCCGCTCTGTTTCCTGTGTCAAGCAGTGCTCTCCTTTGTTGATGAAATGCTTCCATTCAACCGCGTTTACCGATTTTTTTCGGCTTTTTCCAGTGCTTTTCTGTCGAAATAATCGGATTTGCTTACTCGCGATTATAACACATACCGGATGAAAATGCCACGCGGCACGGGCGCCGTTCGCCTCCGTTTGGGTTCGTATCCTGTAAACAATTCGTAAGATTTTTGCGTTGTTCGATCAATCGGGTAAAAAAAAGCCCGCCGTGTTCATCCGGCGGGCAGTGTCTTAGTCGTCTTTTTTCATGCTATCGAAAACATCTTCTATCTTTTCTTCCACAGCACCACTGATGACTGCTTCCGTCGTATCATCCTGCGCAGGATGCTTTTCACTCCAGCGATCCATCATGAAAGCCCCGATAAAGCCCGCAGCTGCGGCGACCACGCACAGAACAGCCTCTCCAACGCTTTTAAACGAGACCGGGATGATCGGAATGGTCGAAGCGATGACAAAGCCGATGACGCAGAAAAACGCGATGCCGTAGTGCTTTTCAAACAGGTTGTTGACCAGCCGTGCGAGCAGCAGCACGGTGCCGATGATGCCGATTGCAAACGGGAACAGCACGTTTAAGTCAAACGTTGCGATGCCCTGAGACATTGGCTGATACAACCCCAGGAACATCAGTAGCGACGAGGAACTCATGCCGGGCACGATCAGGCTGATGCCCCAGAGCGCGCCGCAGAAGATATACCAGCCAAATGACGGCGTCACAGTTGTCGAAGTGCTGAACTTGAGGGTAAAAAAGAATGAAAGCAGCGCGATGGTGCTGATCGCGAGCGCCAGCCACATGCCTTTGGTTCTGCCGTTTTTCGAGCCTTCCCGCAGGAGTCCGGGGAATGTTCCAGCGATAAGACCGACAAACAGGCTGATGATCGCCACTGCGTTGAGCGAAAGAAGCTTCGCAATCACGCCGGCGAGGCCGATAAAGCCGATTGCCCAGCCGATTCCGATTGGCATGAACATCTTCCAATATACCTTGAGATACTTAAATGGATGCGCAAGCACCGCCATCATCTGGCGATAAATGCCGAATACCACGCAGAGCACACCGCCGGAGATGCCCGGGAGAATTGCTCCGGCACCGATGAGAACGCCTTGGATCACACCTACGGTAAATTTTCGAAGTTTGACCAAAAACGGAGGGGCTTTTTTGTTCTTCCATCTTTGTTTCTTGCCTTTCGAGATATGTTGCTTTGCACAGGTCACAACCGCAACATAGCAGTTTTTTTCTTAAAAATCAGTCGTGGTTTAGTATATACTAACGCGCCAGATTCGGCAACCCGCAGATCGATATGTCACAAGATTGTGCATTTGATATCCGCACTCTCTGTTTTCCAAATCAATTACAGCAAATGTGGTTCTTCCAGCTCAACTCTTTCGCGCAATTTATATAACGGTAATTGTATAAATGTCTCTTGTTGTATTGCCAGATTTTTTTCGCTTCGCTGCCGTATGAAAAGCAACGTTTATCGTGAGATTGTTGATGATTTTGCCCATTTATCGCTTGGGAAATTCAATTACTTTTATTACTGCTTTTCGCTTTACAACAGTCAACAATGTGCGTAAAATGGGCTTAAACGATACAAAATTTATTGATAGATCAAACGCTGCGGGGAGAGTTTATGAAAAAGAGACTGTTTGCGTCGCTGCTCGTCATACTTATGGTGTTGTGTCTTACTCCCACCAAATCGCAGGCTTATGCTTCCTCGGAAAGCAAAATGCAGCTTGGCGCAAGCGGCATCAGACCGGAAGACGAGGTCTATTTCGGCTCTTATATGGGTAACGTGATCCCGTGGATTGTGCTGTCTTCTTCCACGCTCTCGGAAACATCCGTTGCATCCGGTACGAGCGTATTGCCTCTTTTCTCCCGCTATTTGCTCGGTGACATTCCGTTTTATATTCTGGGTGGTGGTTACTATTCTGGAAGCTCGCTTCAAGAGGTCATGGAAACGTTGTTTCAAGCGTTTCCCGAGCAGGATAGAAACGCTGTTACAGACACTACCCTCATCGGTAATAGTATGTATTTAGGAGAATCAAACCTCACGAGTCAGAAACTTTTCCCACTATCATTAGAAGAAACAACAGACTTCGATTCAAGTTTAAACGTTGGATTCGATCCTGAGGGAGTACCTAACAATTGGTGGCTACGTACATCCACCGATATTATCGACGATTACAGCATATCCGTAGTCGGGAATAGCATTGCAGCCCATGTGCACTGTATTTACGCTGCTCGTCCCGCCCTTAATCTGGATCAGTCCTCCGTGATCTTCATCTCCTCAACGGTCGGCGGCAAGGCCTTGAGCGGAACTGGATTGAACGCCATCAAAACCGGGGCTGTCTCCCGCTGGAAACTGACGCTTTACGATAAGGATCGTGCGAATTTCTCCATCAAGACCACCAAATATGAAACGTCTTCCATCTCCATTGATTACTCCGGCGCGAAAACGGGCGAAAGCGAGTATCTCTCCGCCGTGATCGTTGACGAAGGCCGCATCGTCTATTACGGTCGCCTCCTTCAACTGGACGGAACGACACACGGTTCCTCCGGTCAGGTTAGCATTGATATTCCTTCCGGAATAACGCTGGATTCCAACACCACGCTTCGCCTGTTTAACGAGCAGTATCATAGCGATGCGAGCGGAGACCCCGTCCAAACCGACTACTCCAGCGCGCTCAAGAGCGCGACCCTTCCGGCGGAGATACCGGCAACCGGCGATTCCGCTCTGCCCGCTCTCTGGGTTGGAGTTGCACTTGCGGCGATCATCGGACTATGCGGCAGCGCGATCATCAGTCGCAGAGCGAGCCGCGCAGATCAAGCATAATAAAGGAGCATTCCGATCCCGCAATCAAGTTTTGCGGGATCGTTTTTGGTGAAGCATGACCCCAAAGCTCTCAAAGCAAAACAAGAAACGCAAGAAAGCGCGCATGCTGTTGTGGATGATCAACGGCGCGCTGCTTCTTGCGTTGATCATTTCCAGCATCCGCCTGATCTCAATCTACTCTTCCTATCATAAAAGCGCAGCGGCCTATCAGTCGCTCAGCAATGCCGTGCTCTCCACACCGTCTCCTTCGCCAAGCAGACAAGTCGATGAAGCGTCTCCCTCGCCTCAGACACAGGTTGAAGTGCCCGTCACCATCAACTGGACGACGCTGAAAGCGCAAAACGAAGACATCGTCGCATGGCTCTATTGTCAGGACACCCAGATCAACTATCCGGTGACGCAGTCCGACGATAACAGCTACTATCTAACACATAATGCGAGCAAGCTGAAAGACGAGGCTGGTTCGCTGTTTCTCGATTACAGGAATGGCATTGGCCCCGGGACGGCAAACCTCATCATCTACGGCCATCGACGAAACGATCAATCCATGTTTGGTTCACTCGTCAAGTTTTCGGATCCGAAGTATCTCAATAAGCACCCGATCATGTTTTTGTTAACGCCGGAGCAAGATTACCTCGTGGAGCTTTTTGCCTGCCGAACGGTACACGGTACCGACAAGTACTTCATGACACAGTTCGATGACGATGCCAAATTTCTTTCCTATGTTGACAAAGCGATTGATCAATCCTATTGGTCGAGCGATATCGAAATAAGCGCAGGTGACACCATTCTCACGCTCGCAACTTGTTCCCGCTACGAAGGTGCGGATGACGCACGCCTGCTGCTGCACGGAAAACTGACGCCAATTGATTAGTTGCTGTTCAATCTTACCGTTAGAGCTGGCATAGTCAGCCTCCCTTCTATTGCACGCGTGTAATTTTATATGATATAATGCCTTGATTTAGACAATGGGGAGGCTTGGTTTTGTTTACTGCAAACGGTTTTTACTCGCAACTCCACGGCAGCTATCTCTTCTATGAAGTCGGCAAGCGCGCGCAAGCGTTTGCGAAAGCACATCCCGAAGCAAAGATCATCCGCATGGGCATTGGCGACGTCACGCGTCCTCTGGTTCCCGCCGTGGTCGAGGCCATGCACAAAGCGGTTGACGATATGTCAAAAGCCGAAACCTTCCATGGTTACGGCCCGGACTTTGGTTATGAGTTTTTACGCGAAGCGATCCTCCGGCGGGACTACACCGCGCGCGGGGTCTCTCTTGATCTGGACGAAATCTTCGTCTCCGACGGCGCGAAGTGCGACGTTGGCAACATTCAGGAGATCTTCTCGCAGGACTGCGTGGTCGCGGTTACCGACCCCGTCTACCCTGTCTATGTCGATACCAACGTCATGAGCGGTCGCGGCGGCAACTATGACGAGCAAAAGGGCGCTATCAGAAGATCGTGTACATGCCGGGCTCCGAGGCAAACGGATTTGTCGCGTCCCTGCCCAAAGAGCGCGTCGACGTGATGTACCTCTGCTTTCCGAACAATCCCACGGGTGTGACGCTTACCCGCGAGCAGCTCAAGGTTTATGTCGACTACGCCCGCGCGAACAAAACGCTGATTCTCTACGATTCCGCTTACGAAAGCTATATTGCAGAGCCCAATATTCCGCACAGTATCTACGAGGTGGAAGGCGCGAAGGAATGCGCCATCGAGTTCCGCTCCATGTCCAAGACCGCGGGCTTTACCGGCACGCGCTGCGCCTATACCGTCGTACCCAAGGCGCTCGTCTATCAGGACAGCTTCGGTAACGAAGTCCGCCTGCGCGATCTCTGGGCGCGCCGCGTCTCCACGAAGTTCAACGGCGTTTCCTACATCACCCAGCGCGGTGCGGAGGCGGCATACAGCCCCGAAGGCAACGCGCAGATCATGGACGTTGTTGCGGACTACATGGAAAACGCGCGCCTCATCCGCGAAGGCTTGCAAAAAGCGGGCTATACCGTGTTCGGCGGCGTCAACGCACCGTATATCTGGCTCAAGGTGCCGCACGGCGACAGCTGGCGTTTCTATGACGAGCTATTGACGCAGTACCACATCATCGGCACGCCCGGCGAAGGTTTTGGCGCAGCCGGCGAAGGATTCTTCCGCATGACGGCGTTTGCCTCGCGCGAAACACGATTGAAGCCATGGAGCGCATTCAGAAAGGTTCGCTATGACGAAGATCATCGCCTTCGAGGGCATCGACGGAACGGGCAAAACCGTACAGTTGCAGCGGCTTTATGAGCGGCTGACGGCGGACGGTCGCTTGCGCGTGATGACGCTCTCGTTTCCGATGTATGATACCTTCTTTGGTGCGGAGTGCGGCAGGCTATTATCCGGCAGCGGCGGCGTGCGCGCAACGAGGTGGATCAGCGCAGCATGGCGCTCTGGTACGCGCTGGATCGCTTTGAGGCGTTTCGCGATCTCGACTATTCCGGCGCAGATGTGCTTTTAATCAACCGCTATATCCTGAGTAACGCGGAGTATCAGTCCGTTCGCGACCGCGATCTGGGCAACCCCGACCTGCTGGATTTTGTGATTGCGCTGGAGCATGAGCACTTTCGCATTCCCCGCGCGGATGCGCACATCGTGCTCGACATGAACCCCGAAAACGCTTCAGAAAACGTCGGTAAAAAGGGCTTTCGGGACTATGTCGGCGACCAGCCGGATATCTACGAGGCCCTGCCGGATATTCAGAAGCGCGCGCGGCAAAAGTACATCGAGTACACAAAGCACATGCCCGGCATCCACATCATTCCCTGTATGGAGCAAAATCACCTCAAAAGCATTGAAGCAATCGGAAAACTCATCGACGCCGAAATTGCGTTCTTGCTTGATTGAGCGCTTCATTTGCGAAGAACGCTGTTCAGAGTCATTTCGGATTCAATCCATCCGCTCAGCGATCACTTGACCGGGTGCTTGAAGATATGGAAAACAAAATTTTGATAAAGGATTCAATTAGGAGGTAAACAACATGCGTAAAATTGGTATTCTCACGGGCGGCGGAGACTGCCCCGGCCTCAATGCGGTTATTCGCGGCGTCGTCGAAGAGTGCGCGCAGGCGGGTATCGAAGTCTACGGTTTCTCGGCTGGCTGGCGCGGCGCGCTGACCGGCGAAGGCCGCTGGCTCACCCTCAAGGATGTGGAAGGCCTTCAGACCAAGGGCGGCACGATTCTCGAAAGCAGCCGCACCAACGTCATGAAGGAAGAGAACGGCCCGGAGCGCGTTCGTAAAACTCTCGAGAGCCTCGGCCTTGAGGGCATGGTCGCCATCGGCGGAGACGACACGCTGGGAGTAGCCAACAAGCTCACGAAGATGGGCATGAAGATGATCGGAGTACCGAAGACCATCGACAACGACCTCTCCTGCACCGACTACACCTTTGGCTTTGACACCGCGAGCAACATCGCCATGGAGTGCATCGATCGCCTGCACACCACCGCAGCTTCCCACGCGCGCTGCTTCGTCGTGGAGTGCATGGGCCGCCACACCGGCTGGATCGCCGTTCAGGCGGGCCTCGCCGCGGACGCGAACCTGATCCTCATTCCGGAGTTCCCCAAGACCTTCGACGAGATCATGCAGGTCATCCGTTCCCGCTACATCAAGGGCCAGCGCCACACGATCATCGCGGTCGCGGAAGGCTTTGAGCTCAAGGGCGAAACGGAAGAAAACGTCGGCCTCGACGCATTTGGCAACAAGCTGCTGCTCGAAAAAGAGGTCGCAAAGACGCTCTCCGATCGCATCGAAAAAGCCATGCGCGCGGATACGTCGCTCGATGAGAAGCGCAAGTATTTCGAATGCCGCTCGGTCGTTCTGGGTCACATTCAGCGCGGCGGTTCCCCCTCCTGCTTCGACCGCGTGCTCGGTACGCGCCTTGGCTTCAAGGCGGGCGAGCTGGTCGTGAGTGAGCAGTATGGCAACATGGTGGCTCTCCAGGGTACGGCGATCGTTACCGCCGACCTCGACAAGGCCGTCTCTGAGCGCAAGGAAGTCGACTTGGAGTTCTACAAGTCCGTCTCCATCCTCTTCAAATAAACAGCACAACGCAACAAATAAGCGGGCGGGGTTTTCCCCGTCCGCTTTGCTTTGGTTTCATCTAATGAGAGACCGGCTCCTTAATCCCCGTTATGCTCCGCCTCGTGCTCCAGCACGCGCTTAAACTGCGTTTCGTACAGCTCGCGGTACACGCCGCTTTGCTCCAACAGTTGGTCGTGTGTGCCCTGCTCGGCGATCACACCGTCCTTCACCACGAGGATGTGGTCGGCAGCGAGCACGGTCGAGAGCCTGTGCGCAATCACGATGCTGGTGCGCCCGGCCATCACAACCTCCAGGGCGTTTTGAATCGCGCTTTCCGAGATTGAGTCCAGCGAGCTTGTCGCCTCGTCGAGCACCAGAATCTTCGGGTCCTTCAGCACCACGCGCGCGAGCGAAATCCGCTGCTTTTCGCCACCGCTGAGCTTGAGGCCGCGATTGCCGACCATCGCGTCGTAGCCTTGCTCCTGAGCCGCGATAAAATCGTGGATGTTCGCGAGTTTGCAGGCGGCTTCCAGCTCCTGCTGCGTCGCGTCCTGCTTGGCGTAGAGCAAGTTTTCACGAATCGTCCCGTTGAAAAGATACGCGTCCTGCGTGACCACGCCGATGTGCCTGCGCAGATACGTCAGCTCAAAGTCTCGCACGTCCGTACCCGCAATGCGCACCTCGCCCGCGTTCACGTCGTAGAGACGCAGTAGTAGATTGACGATGGTCGACTTGCCGGAGCCGGAAGGGCCGACGATGGCGTACATCTTGCCGGATGGAATCGTGAAGCTGATGTCTTTTAGGATCGGTTCCTTCTGATCGTAGGCAAAGGTCACATGTGCATATTCGACATCCGTACGGGTCAAGTCCGGCTTGACCGCGTTCGGCTTGCTCTGAATCGTGACCTCTTTGTCGTAATAGTCGAAGATGCGCGTAAAGAGTGCGAGCGAGCGCGTGAAATCGACGCCGAGATTGAGCAGCGAGTTGACCGGCCCGTAGAGGCGATTGACCAACGCGATCATCGCCGTAATCGTACCGATGGTCAGCGTCGCGTCTCCTTGCGAGATGATCAGCCAGCCGCCGGTGAAGTAGATGAGTAGCGGGCCAATCTGCGAGAGCGTGCCGATGATCATTACAAACCACTTGCCGCTGCGCTGCTCCTTGAGCGAAAGCCGCGTCACGCTGTCGTTGACGCTGACAAATCGGTCGTATTCCGATTTTTCGCGCGTGAAGAGCTTCATCAGCATGCTGCCGGAGACGCTCAACGTCTCCGTGATCAGCTGATTCATCTTGTCGCGCTCGTTCTGCACGTCGGTCAATAGCTTCCAGCGCGTTTTCCCGACGGTTCGCGCGGGAATCAGCGTCATGGGGATAATCGCGATGCCCACGAGCGCCATCTTCCAGTTCATCGAAAACAGCGCGATCAGCGTTGCAACCATGGTCGCAACGTTCGCAACCGAGGTTGTGAGCGTATTGGTGATCACAGTGCCGACGCCGCTGATGTCGCTTTCCATGCGCGTGAGAATGTCGCCCTGCTTCTCGTTTGTGTAAAACGAGTGCGGCATCTGTTGCAGATGCTCATACATCTGGTTTTGCATATCGAAGATGATGCGCTGCGAAATCCACGAGTTGATGTAGCTTTGTAGCACGCCTATCGCCTGCGATGTCGTCAGCGTCACGAGCGCCAGCAGCAGCAGTTGAATCAATAGATGCATGTTCTTGCCGACCAGTGCTTGATCGACGATGCGCCCGGTGATGATCGCCGGAAACAGTCCAATCACCGCGCTGATCAAAATCGCGAGGAAGACGAAGATAAATTGCACGCGATACGGCTTGAGGTACGCCAAAATACGCAGCAGCAATTGCTTGCTGAATTTCGGGCGATTCTTCTTCTCTTCCTCGGTTAGGTAGCCGCGCGGCCCGCCGCCCAGGCCCCTTCCGCCCAATCCCATGCCCTGCGCCATGTTATTCCCTCTTGTGAATCTCGCTCAGTTCCCTTGCAGGCGCTTCACCCGCTGCGCAACGGCTTTACCCGTCGGCGTGGTGGCGAGCCCCCCGCGCGCGGTCTCGCGATATTCCACGCGGATATCCTTGCCCACCGCGTACATCGCGGAGACGACCTCGTCAAACGGAATCAGGCTCGTAATGCCCGCCAGTGCCATATCCGCGCAGAGCATGGCGTTCACCGCACCCAGTGCGTTTCGCTTGATGCACGGGCACTCGACCAACCCCGCAACGGGATCGCAGATGAGTCCCATGACGTTTTTCATCGCCATCGCGGCAGCGTCCAGCGCCTGAACCGGTGCGCCTCCACTGATCTCAACGAGAGAAGCCGCTGTCATCGACGCCGCCACGCCGG
>Ga0183099_1001541_pt1 | contig 13163 bp, 9 predicted proteins | sample Biomet1_FD_127788 | JGI IMG/M metagenome (GOLD analysis project Ga0183099, IMG submission 127788) | Microbial communities from bioreactor (seeded with anoxic lake sediment) at LBNL, California, USA - Biofuel metagenome 1 | ecosystem: Engineered > Bioreactor > Anaerobic > Unclassified ... | reverse complement strand
ATAAAGATATGGCGAGGTTTCTTTTTCTTCCGGCAGCTTTCTGCTTTTTAGGTAATGATGTTTGTGTAATGTTGTACAAAACAAATCATTCTTTTGTGTACAAAAGAATTAATTGTTTTGTACAGAAGATTGCATTCTTTTGTACAAGGATATATAAATTAATCTGGTAATTTTATAAAAGTAAACCGGAGTTTCATTATACTCCGGCGTGATATTTATCAAAAGCTTCCTATAAGTGAGATTCCACAGTTGAGGTAAATCTGAATGCGGGCAAAAAAAGAGGATGCCTTAACAAGACATCCTCAGCTGCAATGATCAAAAATGAATGATATTTAAAACAAACTTTTTAATTATTAATCTTATAACTATTGGCTTCCAGATAATAGAAAGAAAGATAGTCTTTTCCTTCCTTAGCTTTCCTGTCTGCTATTTTTTTACGAAACATTGCAATTCGTTGCGTAGCGGGAGATGCTACATTTTCACCTCTGGCTTTTCCTTCGGAAGCGCATCCGGTTGTGTTGCAAACCTCTTTCTTTGGGGCTGGTTGCTTTAATGTATTTTCCCAATTGGCAAGGAATGCTTCATCAATACGTTGTTCTACTAATTTTCCGGTTATACTAACTTGCTTTCTGGTTGCATCTTTGCTGAAACTTCCAACAACTTTACCCGCTTCCACGCGAATGGTTTGTTTTCCGTCACTAGCTTTTAGAAATAATTTGGTTCCACCGTGAGGACATAAGTGGCTGCAAAGACCTTCAACTGTCACTGTTTTATTTTTCAGTGACTCACCCTTTGCCAGCAAATCTTCTACTTTATATGAAGACGCTGCTTGCTCCTGAGTTAATTGTGTTTCGGTTATTGTTTCTTGCTGAACTACATTGCTACCGGATACAGATAAACAGAGCATAAACAGAAATGCTCCAACAGTCATTACTTTGTACTTTTTCATTCTTTTTTTTTATTTTAATTCGTTTACAAAATTAACTCATCTATCTGTCTTTTCAAATACCTAAAAAGAGTCATATTTCATACCATTATAAAGCATCTATATACCAATATTTAGGGATTGTCGCTTGAACTAGTTCTGTCTATATTTGCAAATAATAAATGTTCGTATAATGAAACGTAGTTATATATTATTGATATTGTGTTTTTTCTTGCAGACTTTTATCCGTTTGCTTGCACAAATACCTGCAAACAGAATTACTTTTTCGGTGCAGATTCAGGATAGTCAGACTAAAGAGAAGCTGAGTTTTGCTTTTGTGGAGCTCATTAATGATAAGAGTGCTTACAGAGGAGTTACTTCGGTTGATGGGACGACTCAGTTTCATGGTGTAAAGAAAGGTAAGTACAAATTGGTATCTTCTTTATTAGGGTATCAGAAGCAAGAAGTAAACATAACACTTTCCCGCGACACATTTCTGGTGCAAGACCTCTCTTCCCGTGTAAATACGCTGAAAGAAGTTGTAGTTACTGCTTCCGAATCAAAAGGAATAACCAGTGCATCGAAAATAAACCTTACGGCTATGGAGCATCTTCAGCCTTCCAGTTTCACTGATCTACTTGAACTTCTGCCCGGTGGCATGTCTAAGGACCCTAATATGGGGAGTATAAATACTATAAAGCTGAGAGAAACAGGTAAGAAGAGTTCTGATTATGACATCTCTTCGCTGGGAACTTCTTTTGTTATTGATGGTGTGCCTATTGGTACGGATGCAAATATGCAATACATCTCGGGTGCTTCCCAGGCGGATGCTGACGAGAATAGAAAGAATATAGGTAAAGGGGTAGATATGAGAACCATCTCTACCGATAATATTGAGAGTGTGGAGATAGTAAGAGGTATTCCTTCTGTGGAATACGGGAATCTGACCAGCGGATTGGTGAAGATAAACCGGAAGCTGAGGCCTACTGCCCTGGAGGCACGCTTTAAAGCTGACGAGTTTGGGAAGCTTTTTTCTATAGGAAAGGGCATTACTTTACCAAAGAAGACGGTTGTAAATGTAGGGCTCGATTATCTGGATTCAAAGATTGACCCTCGCAATAACTTTGAGAACTATAAACGTATCACTGCTTCCTTAAGAGCTCGTAAGGATTGGGATAAGCAGAACTATAAACTGGTTTGGCAATCAAATTTGGACTATTCGGGCTCGTTTGATACAGAGAAAGTAGATCCTGATATCAGCTATCAAAAGATAGATAAGTATAAGTCGAGCTATAACAGGATTGCTATTGGAAATACTTTCTCATGGAAGTTCCCTAAGAGAAAGTTTGTTAAGGCTCTGGAGTTAAACACTTCCTTTAGTCTGCAACTGGACAAAACCGAGCAAACAAAGTTTGTTTCACTGAGCAGGGATGTGCCTATCGCCAGCAGTACAGAAGAGGGAGAGCACGACGGACTTTACCTTCCCTATAAATACACGGCAAACATTTTGGTAGATGGTAAACCACTCAATGCGTATGTGAAGGCAAAGGGTGAATTTTTCTTTAAGTTGTTTGGTTCCCGAAACAACTTGAAGTTGGGTTTAGAATGGACGCTTGACAAGAACCTTGGGCGTGGACAGGTGTATGATGTTACTCGTCCGGTAAATACAGGGTTAAGTACCCGTCCGCGTCGCTACAAAGATATTCCGGCAGGGGAGAATCTTTCCTTCTTTGTGGAAGATGAAGTGAAGATTCATTCCCTCACCATTGTTGGCGGATTGCGAGCCATGTCATTGCTTAACCTCGATAAGAAATATGTTATGAGCGGAAAAGTATATCTTGATCCCCGCGTTAATGCACAATGGAGCCTTCCCGCTGTGGTTATAGGCGAGCATGTTCTTACTTCTTCCTTATCAGGTGGAATAGGCTGGCATACCAAGACTCCAACTTTACTCAATCTTTACCCGGATAAGGTTTATTATGATATTGTTCAGCTAAATTATTATCATACTAATCCAGATTATAAAAGACTGAACCTGCAAACCTATATTGCCGATCCTACTAATTACGATTTGAAGCCTGCCGTTAATAAAAAATGGGAAGTGAGAGGAGATGTGAGCTACAATGATAACCGTCTGTCCGTAACCTATTTCAGAGAGAAAATGAACTCAGGTTTTCGCAGTTCCAACTACTATCAGCCGTATGCATACAAGAAATATGATACAAGTACCATTAATGCTGCGACTTTACAGGGCCCTCCCCAATTATCTGACTTGAATTATACAAATGAAACCGTGTTAAGAGGTTATTCCACCACCACAAACGGGAGCCGATTGCTGAAAGAGGGGATAGAGTTTCAGTTTGCTTCCCGAAGAATGGACAATCTAAAGACAAGAGTTACCATAAACGGAGCATGGTTTAAGTCAACTTATTCCAATAGTCAGCCGGTGTTCTATGAAGTATCCAGTGTGGTTAACAATGTACAGGTGTCTGATAAGTATGTGGGGCTGTATGCCTGGACAGACGGGAGTGTGAACCAGCAATTCAACACCAATTTTATTTTCGACACTTATCTGGAAAGTTTGGGCCTGAAGTTCTCCACAGACATACAATGCATGTGGTTTATCCGTTCAAAGACATTCCTGAAGAATGGAACTCCGGTTAGTTATATGGATGTTTCCGGTAATCTGCATCCTTATACCGAAGCCGATCAGTCTGATAAATATTTGCAATGGCTGAAACAGAAGTTTTCTACTACCAGAAGCTCTGAACCATTTTTTGGATACATCAACTTTAAGGCAACCAAAGAGCTGGGCAAATCTCTTCAACTAGCCTTTTTTGTGAATAAAATACTAGACTATTCGCCGGACTACCTTTCCAATGGAATAACTGTGCGAAGAAATCAATCCCCATACTTTGGAATGGAACTAAATATTAAGCTATAAATAAAACATGTTATAAATTAATCTTATAAAAAAATGAAGATGAAGTATCTAAGTTTACTAGTTTTAATTGCAGGTGTAATAACTCTTTCTTCCTGCAAAAGTGATGATGAAATAAAGCAGACGGCTGTTACGCTGACCAATAGTAGCATTGCCGGAGTGGAAAATCCTTCAATCACTAACCTCGTTTATTCGTTTAAGAATGTTTCTACCGGTAAGGTGGTGACCAGTACCGAACTTCAGGCGGGAGCTAGCGGCTCACAATATTATTTACCTGAAGGATTGTATAATATTTCTGCAGAAGGTGACATCTCTTACACCGATTCGGGTAAAACACTGACTGCAAAGGTAAAGGGATATAAAGAGTCTGTGCAGTTTACCGGAGAATCTGCTGCGGTGGCACTAGATCTTTTTCTATACTATGACAATGCAGGTTTTGTTATATCCGAAATACAATTTACCGGAACCAAGACTCCTGAAGGAAAAGCTTACTTGGGAGACCAATATATTAAGATTTATAATAATTCTGACTCTGTGTTATATGCCGATGGACTTCTTATTCTGGAATCACAGTACACAACAACTTCCAAATATGACTATACACCAGATGTTATCTCTCAGGCAATGACTGTTGCTGCCATCTATGCTGTTCCGGGATCAGGAAAAGAACATCCGGTTAATCCGGGAGAATCACTCCTTATAAGTGACAAAGCTATTGATCATACTTCGATTAATACGAATTCTTATGATTTGAGCAAATCAATTTTCGAGTGGTATGATGTAAGCTCGGTTGCTAGTCAGCAGGATACGGATAATCCAGATGTTCCCAATCTGGACAAGATATATTGCTATACCAAATCTTACTGGAACCTTAATAACCAAGGTACAAAATCGTATGCAATTGCCCGTTTGGATAAAGATGTGGACAAAGCGTCTTTCCTTGCTAATTACAAATATGACGGTACTTATGTAAATCATTTGCCTACAGGCGATTATACGATTGCTGTCAGCGCATATAAAATTCCAAATTCTTGGATTATTGATGCTGTAAATGTCAGCATAAAATCTACTTTTCAGTGGATTGTAACAGATCCTTCTCTTGATTTGGGATGGACTTATTGTTCAGAAGTGGCGGCCGACGTAAACAGATATGGTAAGTCCGTTCGCAGGAAAGTGCTGTCCACTACTCCTGAAGGCCGTCAGATATTGAAAGACAGTAATAATTCAACCATTGATTTTGAAGCAGAGGCTGTGCCTTCTTTGAAGAAATAATATTATCAGATTATGAGCATTCGTTCTATTTCTCTATTCTTTTTTCTTATGTGTGCAAGTTCGTTGTTTGCTCAGCAAGATTCGTCTGCTGTGCTTCGCAGAATAAGGGAGCATCAGTTGCCAGAGCTTTCATTTGTGAGCTCTGTTTATCAGAACCCGGCAGTTCATTATTATGCGCACGATTCTTCTCTTACTGAGCTAATGCTTAAAGGTGATTACAAAAAGCAGGATGAGGCTACTTTCTTACAGGAAGGAGATGGGCGAAGGGGGTATACGTTCAATGCTTCTTCTTTTATGAAAGTGGATTCGGTTACACGTATATGGGGAAGTGCGTATTATAAAAACGGAACAAAAAAGAATGTGAAGTGGAATGAAAGCTCTGATTTTTCAATAGTCTATCCGTATGTGATGGCGGATAGCATAGGTGGTGATTTATCATCCGAGGAATATTATTTTTCGGGAGGATATGCTCATAAGTTTAATCGCTTTACATGGGGGATTGAGGGTAATTATCGTGCTTTGCTTGAATATCGTAATGTAGATCCCAGACCAAAGAATATTTGTTCTGACCTAAACGTGTCTACAGGGATCGCTGTTTCACTGAACAAGAACTATTCTGCCGGAATATCTCTCTTCTTGCAAAAGTATAAACAAACCAATGAAGTGGAATTCTTAAGTGAACTAGGTGCGGCACGAGTATATCATTTTACAGGTCTTGGCATGGATTATACTCGTTTCTCGGGTGGTATGACCGATACTTACTATAACGGACAGAGTTATGGCGCCAGTGTACAACTGCTGCCTGCCGATAAGTCGGGATTCTATTCATCTCTTTCATTCCGTCAGTTCTCTCTGGAGAAGATAATCAGCAGTCTGAATGAACTGCCTCTTGCCAATGTAAGCGAACAAACATTCTCCTCCGAAGTTGCTTACAGGCAATTTAGTGAAGACAAAGAGTGGGGGATAAAAGGTTTATTCCTGCATAAGAACCGAACAGGTACGGAAAACCTTTTTGGCGATCCGGCAAGTAATATCTATCCACAGATTGGAAAGGTGGAGCAATATGGCAATAAGCAGACTTCTGCATTGCTTTCTGCTTATTATAGTGGAGTAGCTTTGTCTTCTTATCGTTTTTTCCTTATGCCGGGGATAGGTTATGAGTCTTTGAATATGAGCTACAAGTATCCATCTCGTTCCATTGACAATTCGGCTCTTTCTACTCATCTTACTACTGAAATAGCACGGACGATAAAGAAATCGATGTTTCGTATAGGTGCCGGCTTTAGTTATCTGAAAGGCATCGACTCAAAGATGAAGCTTGATGATATTAATGAAATAGGTGTAAAGAGCATGCTTGAAAGTAATTATAGTTTTCTTGTTTCCGATAAGGCTTTCCTAAGTGTTACGCCTCGTTGGGATTATACTTTGTCCGGGAATAAATCGCTTTTGGTAAAGGCTGAATGGATACATGGATGGTATACAAAACAGGTGTCTTCAGATTATTTACAGATTAGTTTAGGTGTGGCTTTCTGATAACTGGAATTTAAAGTCAACAAGGATAGGTAGATGATCGCTGTATTGCAGATAAGGTTCTGAAGAACTAATTTACATGTTAGTTAATAAAGTTCAATATGGTTTCTTAATCATGCAATAAAAAACGAGCATAATACAATTTATTATGCTCGTTTTTATATTATAGTTCGTCAGTTATACGGAAATAGCTGTTTCTATTTTCTGAATTCTATTTTACTTTTACTTGCTTCTCTGAAAATTTCTTTCCCTAAAACAGAAAGCTTATCTCCTCTTACAATTACTTTTGATAGTCTGTTGCAGTCAATGAAAGCACCATCTTTGATGGCTTTAACAGTAGGTGGAAGCAATAATTCACCCGATAAGTGAATGCATCCGCTGAAGGCACGTTCGCCAATGGTTACAAGTTTCTGAGGCAGAGCGATTGACATCAGGTACTTCTTCTGAGTAAAGGTGAAATCAGGGATTTCTGTTACAGAAGTAGCAGATAAATCAAGTGATACAAGATTAGGCATATAGTCACGGATAACTTTAAAGTCGTCCTCGTTCAGGTTACCTTTGATAGTGAAATAGTTTAATTCACTCGGTTGATGTCCGGCTTTCATAATCTCATTTCCAAGTTCACCCGGTTGAGTTAAATTGATAGTAAGTGTTTCGGGAGTGCCTTCCAAAATGGCGAAGTTTTCCCATCCTTTCTTTTTCTTATAAACATCTTTGCATCCTGCTGGAATGAATACCGCTGTAATACTATCACTCATTGCTTCCTTTAAAAGATTGGGAGGAGTCTTTCTGTTAATTTGAACGATGCTCAGGTTATTACAGTCCTTAAACGCTCGGTCTTCAATATTCATGGTATTGGTGGGCAGAAGAATCTTTTTCAGTGTTTTTTTTCCGCGAAGAGTTCCGTCCTCTCCGTTGCAGAATGCATAAGCAGGAACAAATGTCATGGGATATATATAGTATTTATTGGGATAGGTTCCTTCTTTTCCCATATATCCAGTGATACTAACATTGGAAATGTCCAGAACTTCAAGATTTACCATGCTGTCGCGCATCAGTTTGAAATCCTTCGCATTGATCTTTCCAGTCAATGTCAGATGAGTTACGTTCTTTGCTTCTTTTTCGGTAAGCTGCTCTTTCAACGTTCCGGCTTTAGGAACGAAAAGCGTTTTGCTTACTGTCTGTGCCGTTACAACACACACGTTGAGACATAGTAGAAAAAGTATTCCTAATTGTTTTATTTTCATGTGTTTATTATTTATATGTTTTGATCAATACCTTTCATACTAAGCTGTACTCGTTTTCTTCCCAAGTCTACACTATCAACACGTACCATTACTTGCTGATGGATGGATACGATTTCAGTAGGGTCGCTCACAAACTTGTCAGCTAGTTGGGAGATGTGTACTAGTCCGTTTTCTTTGATTCCCACATCTACAAAACAACCAAAGTTAGTGATGTTGGTTACTATGCCTGGCAGAACCATTCCTTCCTGCAAGTCGTTGATGGTCTTCACGTTTTTGTCGAACTCAAATACCTTGATGGTTGATCGGGGATCTCTTCCCGGCTTCTCAAGTTCCTGCATAATATCGTTCAACGTAGGCATTCCCACGGTAGGAGATACATAGCGTTCTGGCTTTATCTGTGCCCGCAGTTCCTTGCTTTTAATCAGCTCTTCTACGGTGCAATTAAGGTCTTTTGCCATTTGTTCTACAATGTAGTAACTTTCAGGGTGGACAGCCGAATTGTCGAGCGGATTACCTGCCTGCGGAATGCGTAAGAATCCGGCACACTGTTCAAAAGCTTTAGCTCCCATACGAGGAACTTTCATCAGTTGCTTGCGGGAGTTGAATGCTCCGTTCTCTGTTCGGAAATTAACAATATTCTGAGCCAGTTGTGGTCCAAGACCAGATATATAAGTCAGCAGGTGAGTGCTGGCAGTATTCAAATTTACACCCACCGAGTTCACGCAGTTCTCTACCGTCTGATCCAGCGATTTTTTTAGTTTTCCCTGATCTACATCGTGCTGATATTGCCCTACGCCAATTGATTTAGGCTCAATTTTTACCAGTTCTGCCAGCGGGTCCATTAATCGGCGACCGATAGAAACCGCTCCACGCACTGTTACATCGTATTCCGGAAACTCATCCCTTGCCGTTTTTGACGCAGAGTAGATAGATGCACCGTTTTCACTTACTACAAACACCTGCACTTCGCGGTCAAAGCGTAGTGAAGTGACAAACGCTTCCGTTTCACGGCTGGCAGTACCATTACCAATGGCAATGGCTTGTATATCATAAGCTTCCACAAGTTTCGTTACTTTTTTGGAAGCCATTAGTTTCTCATTCTGAGGAGGGTGAGGATAGATAGCCTCATTGTGAAGCAATTTCCCCTGCGCATCCAGACAAACCAGTTTGCAACCAGTGCGATACCCCGGATCTAGTCCCAGCACCCTTTTCTGTCCCAATGGAGGAGCCAGAAGGAGTTGGCGCAGATTCTCGGCAAATACCCGGATAGCTTCTGTGTCGGCCGTTTCTTTGGAGAATGCTGAGAATTCTGTTTCAATAGAAGGCTTCAGTAGTCTTTTATATCCATCCTTTACAGCTTCGGCCACCTGTATTCCACTGGCATTGTTGTTACGCACATATAGTCGTTCCAGTCGTTCGGTACACTCTTCATCATTGGGGGAGATACTCACTTTTAGTAACCCTTCCGCTTCTGCCCGTCGGATAGCCAGTAACCGGTGAGAAGAGCAGCGCTTCAGAGGCTCCGAGAAATCGAAATAGTCCTGGTATTTAGCAGCTTCTTCTTCCTTTCCCTTTACTATTTTTGCTGTGATAACGGCTTGCCTGTTAAATAGGTTACGTACCTGATTACGGGCACGTTCATCCTCATTTACTTGTTCTGCAATAATATCACGTGCACCTTTCAGGGCATCTTCCACATCCTTTACGTCGCCCTTAACAAACGCTTCCGCTTTTGTGGTAACATCATTATCCCTTTGCTGTAGCAATAGAGTAGCTAAAGGTTCAAGTCCTTTCTGTCGGGCCACTTCAGCGCGGGTTTTCCTTTTTGGCTTATAAGGTAAATAGATATCTTCCAATTCCGTGCCATCCCAGCTTACTTCTATCCTTTTTGCAAGTTCGGGGGTTAGCTTTCCCTGCTCTTTGATGGTGCTAAGTATCGTTTCCTTGCGTTTTTTTAATTCGCAAAGTTTATCATATAGTTCCTTGATGTTGCCAATCTGAACTTCATCTAAACCGCCTGTGGACTCCTTACGGTAGCGACTGATAAAAGGAATTGTAGCTCCGTCGTTAAGTAATGATAATGTGCTACTTATCTGCTTTACGGCAATATTTAGTGCCGAAGAGATCATTTTGTAAAATAACTCCATTTTGTGCTTGTTGCTATAATTTCTGAATAACAAAGGTACAAAGAATAAGTGAAAAAGAGAGACCTTCCTTCTGAAATAATTGCACACTCAATTTTGAATAGCATTTTTGATATTTAATTTGCTTATAATTAGCGTGGTATGTGCTTCTTAAAAAAGTCTAACAGCACACCTTGCAGCACTGAATAAATAATATAAAAATAAAGTCTGTAATTAAAATTATAAGCTTGGAAAGTAGCCTCTTTTAAATCATTAAACAGGTGTTATTTTTAAAGATTATTAATTGGGATGTGTTTGTAGTTAAATAAATTCTGGTTTATTTGCCAATCTTTTAAATTTATATTTCAATGACTAACAGACTCTTGACTTTTATTTTTTATTTATTAACCAATGCTTTTCAAGGATTTATAGTGCCTCTATTTTTTTTATTATTAAATTTGTATTTATATTCTATAATTGAAATTAACAAAGCTATAATGAAACGATTCACTATCTCTTTATTACTGATAGTAATTCTCGTAGGAACGATATTTGCTCAACCTCGTGAGGTCGCTATAAAACTTATTCATACTTCCGATATTCACGGTAGATTTTACTCTCATGATTTTATTAATGATAAACCCATTGATGGGGGAATGGATCGTATAAGCTCGTATGTTAAGGCGCAACGAAAACAATATCCAGGTCATGTATTGCTTTTAGATGGAGGTGATTTGTTACAAGGGCAACCTTCTGTTTATTATTACAATTATAAAGATACAATCTCATCTCATGTGTGTGCTGATGCAATGAACTACATGGGATACGATGCCATAGAGATTGGGAATCATGATATAGAAACCGGTCATCCTGTATATGATCGTTGGATTAGTCAATGTAAAGCACCTGTTCTTGGTGCCAATATACTACGCAATGATGGCAGTAATTATTTGCAGCCTTATAAAATATTCGTAATTGATGGAGTGAAAATTGCCGTATTAGGTCTTATTACTCCTTCAATACCAGCATGGCTTCCTGAAAATATTTGGAAGGGATTGCATTTCGAAGATATGGAAATATCCGCCAGAAAATGGATGAAGATAATTCAGGAAAAGGAACATCCTCATATTGTTGTAGGGCTTTTCCACTCGGGTGTATATCCATCTAAAATAGATGGTATATTTAATGAAAATGCTTCTGCGGATGTTGCTAAGAATATACCAGGCTTTGATGTAGTGATGGCCGGACATGATCATACTCCTTATTGTAAAAAGGTTATGAATATTGTAGGAGATTCTGTTCTTGTTATAAATCCTGCTTATGGAGGATCCAGGGTTTCGGATGTGTTACTTAAAGTGAAAATAGAAGATAATAAAGTGGTCTCAAAATGCATAAAAGGTAAAGCTATTAAGATGAACTGTTTTCAACCGGATAAAGATTTTTTGAATTATTTAGCTCCTCAGAGAGAAGCTGCAAAAGCTTTTATTTCACGTCCTGTTGGGAAAATAAACAAATCTATTTCTATTCGTGACGCGTACTTTGGTTCGTCTGCATTTATAGATCTTATTCATACAGTTCAACTAGATGTTACAGGGGCCGATATTTCTTTTACCGCACCTTTAATTTTTGATGCTAAGATTAATAAAGGAGTGATTTATGCGCATGATATGTTTAAGCTTTATCAGTTTGAGAATCTACTTTACACAATGGAACTCACAGGTGCTGAGGTAAAAAAGTATCTGGAATTATCTTATGCTATATGGACGAATCAAATGAAGAGTCCGGATGATCATCTGCTTTTACTAAAACGAGAAGATGAAGGACGTGACTATCAATTTGTAAACTATAGCTATAATTTTGACTCGGCTGCAGGAATTATTTATACGGTAGATGTTACAAAGCCTGCCGGAGAAAAAGTTCAGATAAAGAGTATGGCAAATGGGATACCATTTAGTCTGGATAAAAAATATAAAGTGGCTATAAACTCTTATCGTGCTAATGGAGGAGGTGGACTTCTGACGAATGGTGCAGGTATTTCACGTGATTCTTTGAAAAGCAGAATCTTAAATTCATCAACTAATGATTTACGTTATTATATGATGGAATGGATTGAAAAGAAGGGAACTATTTCTCCCCGCGCTTTGAATCAATGGAAGTTTATTCCAGGCAAATGGGTTAAACATGCTATAAAAAGAGATAAAGAATTATTGTTTAAAATAACTGATTAAATGGCTGAGTCACTTAAAATAATAGAAGGAACAAAGGAAGAAATTTATAAATCATTGCTTCCACAGATTAATTCATTGATTGAAGATGAAGAAGATCTGATTGCTAATTTGTCGAATACGGTTGCTGTCTTGAAGGAAGCTTTTGGTTTCTTTTGGGTAGGCTTTTATTTCGTAAAAGAGGATGATCTGGTATTAGGACCATTTCAGGGGCCTTTAGCCTGTACTCGTATTAAATATGGTAAAGGTGTATGTGGCATGGCTTGGAAAGAGGCCCGCACACAAGTGGTTCCTGATGTAGATGCTTTCCCAGGGCATATTGCCTGTAGTTCTCTTTCCCGATCTGAAATTGTTGTTCCATTAATAAATGATGGAGTAGTGTGGGGGGTACTTGATATTGATAGTGCCGAACTTAATACGTTTGATGAGATAGATAAACTGTATTTGGAAAAGCTTGCTTCTATGCTTTTATGTGTGTTTCGATCCATTATTCTTTAGATTGCTTCTATAACGATAATCATCAAAAAGATGTTTCTTTTAAGTGATAACCCCTGTTTTATTTGTCCCATCATCGATAAAAAGATAATGAGATGTATTTTTTATACAAAAAATATAGTAGAATTGATGCATTATTAAAATAATGTAGTATCTTTGTGGCTGTTGAAACATTCGACGACACTCCTACGGTGAGCTAGAATGTACTCCAAAATCAATTATATCCCAAAAAACTCATTTTATTTACGTCCATACTTTAAATGAATAAGCTCGTTAATCGTGTGTATTTATTTGTGTGTCGGGCCAAAAAATAGATTTAAACAAACTTATTTTATACGTATGTATAACATCATTCAATTAAACGACAAAAACCTGTCGGAATTACAATCCATTGCACAAGAATTA
>Ga0183099_1001540_pt1 | contig 13164 bp, 8 predicted proteins | sample Biomet1_FD_127788 | JGI IMG/M metagenome (GOLD analysis project Ga0183099, IMG submission 127788) | Microbial communities from bioreactor (seeded with anoxic lake sediment) at LBNL, California, USA - Biofuel metagenome 1 | ecosystem: Engineered > Bioreactor > Anaerobic > Unclassified ... | reverse complement strand
CTTGCCTATAAGGACTTGGCAGCGATTGAGTTCAATGAAGCATTCGCAGTCATCGATGTGCTGTTTCAGCGCCGTTGTCCGGAAAAAATTTCCGAGTACAATAGCTTCGGCGGGGCGCTGGCATACGGACATCCCTATGGCGCTTCCGGCGCGATTATTCTGCTGCATCTGCTGCGGGCTTTGGCGCTGCATGGCGGTGGCTATGGGCTGTGCGCTATTGCCGGAGCTGGCGGTATGGGAACAGCGCTGCTGGTAGAGGGGATTGTATGAATTATTATCATTTGTTGAAAAAGAAGAGTGAAGAAATTGGCGCAAAGATTTTTTTGCAGGTGGATGCCAAGGCGTACTCCTATGCCCAGCTGCAAAGGGAGGCAGTGGCTATTGCCCAGCAGCTGAAGCTGCCGCGCCAGAGCGTGTTGATCGATGCGGTGGGGCTTTATGAGCAGCTTGTCTTGTTCTTGGCGGTGCAGTGTGCTGGCAGTGTACCGATCCTGATGCATCATGATCTGCCGCCGCAAGCAGCGGCGGAACTGCGCGATGTCAATCAAATACGCTGCCTGCTGACAGCTGGTGATGCTTTGCCCAAAGGCAGCAGTTCAATCCGGAAAATTGGCTGGGCTCATCTGTGTTTTTTCCCTGGCGAACTTCAAATTCTGCCGGCAGAGGCCGATGCCTGTATCGGTGTGTTGAGTTCAGGGTCGTCGGGTGCACCGAAGGTCATGCTGCGCAGCTATGAAAGCTGGGCAGGTTTTTTTCCGGTGCAAAATGCTATCTTTAAGGTCAGCGGCTTGAGCCGGCTTTTTTTACAGGGAAGCCTCAGTTTTACCGGCAATCTGAATGCGCTGCTTGCTGTAATTTATGCCGGCGGCAGCGTCGTTACGAGCCGCTTTTTTCGTTGCCGCACCTGGATTCGCTTGTTGCGGGAATTTTCGGTGGATGTAGTATACCTGGTGCCGGCGAAGCTCAAACTGCTTTTAGGATTTATTGCCGAACCTCTGCCAGCGGTGCAAATGATATTTACTGGCTCACAGCTGCTGGGAAGCGTGACAGCGCGTCAGTTGAGGCAGTTGTTTCCCTGCAGTGAAATCTTATTGTATTATGGTGCCAGCGAGCTCAATTACATCACCTATATCGCTTATGAAGAAATGCTGCAAAATCCCCTGAGTGTCGGTCGCCCGTTTCCAGGCGTGCGTTTATCCTTTGACGATGGTTATGTCTATGTGGATACGGCCTATCACATTTATGGGGCGAAAATGCCCTTTACGGTGAAGGATGCCGGCTACTTGAGCCCGGATGGGCAGCTTATATTTCTTGGGCGCAAGCAAGCGGTCATCAATCGCGGCGGCTTCAAGGTGAGCTGTTTGAAGGTCGAGTTGGCCATTCGGGAATTGGCGGGAGTAGAAGATGCTGTTGTCCTGCCGTATGCGGATGAAAAGCGCGGCAGTGAGATTGCGACGTTTATTGTTGCTGCGGCGGCTGAGCAAAGGGAAATTCTTCGGGCCATTCGCCAAAAACTGATGCCGGCAGAACAGCCGCGGCGCTTTGTCTTTTTGCCATCAATACCGCTGAATGATCGGGGCAAAGTCGATACGGCCTTTCTGCAAGCGCAGTTATAACAGAATGTTTCAGGGCTTAAGAATAGAGTAAAGCAAAGAGGCTGTTGCAACCGCAACAGCCTCTTTGCTTTCGAGCAGTTTCGCTCGGGTACGTTATTTTATTTTAGCCAGAACAGCTTCTAAATGATTTAAGAGGAGATTGATGTTGTCTTCGCTGATGACGAGCGGGGGCTGGAAGGCCATGACATTGCGGTCGAGGCCGTTTTTGCCGATGATGAAGCCGCGGTCTTTCATTTCTTCCAGGACGATATCGAGCTCGTCAGCTGCCGGAGATTTGTCCAAATGGACGAATTCGGCGCCGAGCATCAGGCCGAGGCCGCGGATGTCGCCGATGATCGGGTGCTTTTTTTGCAGTTCTTCCAGCCCGGCGCGCAGCTGTGCGCCCCGTGCTATGGCATTTTCTTTGAGCTGGTGGTTTTCGAGGTAATCGAGCGTTGCCAGGGCAGCGGCCGAGGACACCGGATTGCCGCCAAGGGTGGACGCCCCTGGTTTGGTATAAGTATCCGCGACTTTGGCTGAGGCGATGAATGCGCTGATCGGAGTGCCGTTGCCAAGGGCTTTGGCGACGCTCATGATATCTGGTACGATGCCGTAATTTTCGATACCAAACATTTTGCCGGTGCGTCCGAAGCCGGTCTGGACTTCATCGACGATCAGCAAGATATTATGTTGATCAAGAATTTCTTTGACGCGTTTAAAATAACCTGGCGGCGGCGTGATGATACCCGCATTTCCCTGAATCGGTTCGGCGATATAAGCTGCGACGTTCCCCGAAGTGGAATATTTGATTACATCTTCCACGGCGTTGGCACAGGCTAAGTCGCATTCCGGATATTTTTTGCCCAGCGGGCAGCGGTAACAATACGCATTTGGGGCAAAATGGATGCCGCCGACCGGGTTCGGATCGGTGCGCCACATGCCGATGCCGGTCAGACTCATGGTCAGCTTTGTCCGGCCGTGGAGGCCGTTGCGCAAAGCGATGAATTCACTGTTGCCGCTGTAAATGGAGGCGAGCAGCAGGGCACCTTCGTTGGCTTCCGTTCCGGTGGAGCAGAAAAACGATTTTTGCAGATTTCCCGGCGTAATGGCCGCCAGACGCTCCGCGAGGTTCACAAAGTTTTCCGTCAAATAGATGTTGCAGACATGCTGGAGTGTTGTGACCTGTTCGCAGATTCTGGCGGTGATTTCTGGATTGCAGTGGCCGCAGTTGATGACAGAAACGCCGGCAAAACAGTCGAGATACTGTTTTCCTTCGCTGTCATAGAGGTACTGCATGGTGCCGCGGACAAACTGTTTTGGCTCTTTGTAAAAATGGCCCAGACACGGCATGATGTATTGTTTCTTTTTTGCAAGGATCGCTTCCGGTCCGATATAATTTTTCATGATTAAAGCATGCTCCTTTAGCGGGACAGACGATACCGGTAAGCGCCGATACCGAGTTCACGCGGGCTTATTTTTTGAAGGGGGAGAAGGACTGCGGGGTCATAGGAATAGTTTGGCGACGCGGCTATTTTATCCAGTTCATTCCGGTAAAGCGCCGTGAGCTGCCCGGTGAGTTCAGCACTGTAGTGCTGGGCTTCGATGCGATAGGAGGCAAGGCCGTTTAATTTAGCGAGATACGGCAGCAGGCACAGGTCTTTCGCAAAGAGGATGTGCGTCCGGCCGTATTGATCAAGGCGCAGCGGGTGAATTTCTTTCGCCGTATCAAGAAAGGCATAATGGCGATCAAGAAATTCCGGGTTTTGCAGAGGATTGAAATCGAGCAGCATTGCCGGGAAATTGTGATCGCAGATCATTGATTCCGTAGCACCATGGACGATGGCCTCGATCGGCAGCGCTGAAGCTTCAACCAGATCGCGCAGCTGCGAGAAGGAAGCTTCCAAAGAAACGGTGGCGATGCCGATGCCGTTGCTCTTTAAGAACTGGGCGCTTAAATGATTGAATACATTAAAGGAGAAATCGGCCTGCAGGGGCAGATCGGTCAATGTATGCGCCAGATGCAGTGAACCGAGATTGCTGACGATGATGCCATCCGGCCGGATTGTCTGCAAGGCGGTGAAGAACTGTTCGAGTTCGCCGCATTCCCGGCGCATCGTAGTGCGCGGTGTCTCAATGACAACTTTTGTCTTGCTGGCAGCGGCGATATCCATAGCGGCTTGGATGTCTTCTAAAGTCCATGGGCGCTGTGGTTTGAAGGCTTCGCCGCCGACATAAATTTTATCGGCACCATTTTCGCAGGCTGCTTTGGCGGCGGCTAAATCTGCTACGCGGACAGATAGCTGGCGCTGCGCCTGGTTTTCGGCCTGGATGGCTTTTTCCTTGTCCAAAAGGTTCGTTTGCAACCCGGCTTCTTTGACTGCCTGGCTGAAAAAGCGCGGTTCGCGCTCGCCGGTAAAGCCGATTGCGGCTTTGGTTGGCTGGCCGAGGGCAAAGGTGGTCGTGAAGTCACGGGAACGATTATTGAAAAGATCCTGCCAGTCCTTCTCCTCGGTGGTGTAACCGTTGGGATCGGCAATATAGCGGTCGATCGCCTTGCGGTATGTTTTGACGATATTTCTGATAAAATCAGGGGTGCGCATGCGCCCTTCGATTTTGAAGGAGTGAACGCCGGCCTGGATGAGCTCCGGAATATTGCGGTACATGCACATGTCTTTCAGGGCCAGCTTATAATCTCCCGGATCGTTTTCAGAGATGATGTCACCGCTGGCTTCATCGAGCAGTTTGTAGGACCAGCGGCAGGCTTTGAGACAGCGGCCACGGTTGCCGCTTTGGCCGAAAACGACGCCGGAATGCAGGCACTGACCGCTCTCGGAAATGCACATGTCACCGTGCATGAAGTATTCGACTTCAATACCCGTGCGTTCCTTGAAAAGGCTGAGTTCGGAAAGTGTCATTTCCCGGCCGACGACAATGCGTGTAATGCCGTATTCTTTCAGCTTTTGGATGGCATGTTCATTATGTGTATTCATCATAACGGATGTATGTAAATGAAGCGATAAATTGAGTTCTTTGATCAGTTCCAATACCGCGAGATCCTGAACGAGAATGGCATCGGGCTGTATGGCATCGAGATATTTCAGATATTCGCGCAGCGGCGGTATTTCCTGTTCGCTCAGCAGATTATTCAGCGTGATGTAAAGTTTTACGCCATGTTCATGCGTGTAGGCCACAGCTTTTTTGAGCATGGCATCGTCGAAATTCGTATCAGTGCGGTGCATTCTCATGTTGAAATGTTTGCCACCGAGGTAAACGGCGTCAGCGCCGGCTTCGACAGCGGCGACCAGCGCGTCCCAGGTTCCGGCAGGCGCCAGTAGTTCTACAGATTTACGTGTTAATAACATAGATGTGATGCTCCCTTAAACTTTATTTATAAATTTCCTTAGCTCGTTTGACGAGTGCAGCTGGCAGGTCAATGCCGAGATTTTCTGCGACAAATGAATTCAGCAGAATTTCCGGATCTTTTGGCAGGCCGACCGCTGTAGCGGCGGCTTTTTTGCCTTCAAGTAAAATCGCTTTGGCCTGCAGGGCACAGTCCTCGCCAAGGCGCATATGGCTGGCGCACAGCGCACCCAAGGCGCCCATTGCGACATTGGGTGCGTGTGAGGCGACGATCGGAATACCTTTGGCCTCCGCATAATAGGCGATGCTCGAAAAATTTTCTTCGAGAATGCGGCCGATCGGCAGGAACAGAGCGTCAATGTCATTTGGCAGCTGTTCGCCAAGCAGGGAAATGTCGGTTTGTTCCTGCAATTCCAGATCGCAGACCGTCAGCTGCCCGGAAGCGGCTTTGTGGAAGTTTTTGGCCTCAATCTGTGAATTTGCATCATACATCGGCAAAAGCAAACAGATTTTTTTTGCCGTTGGCAACAGTTCTTTAATAAAGGAAATCTTGTCGACAGCGCGGACCATGCCGCTCATTCCGGTGACTTTGCCGCCGGGAGCAGCCAAAGAGGCTACAAGGCCGGCCCTTACCGGATCAAATACCGGAGTGAAGATGACAGGAATCTGTCCTGGCAGATTTTGAGCGGCCAGAGCTGCTGGCGTAGAACAGGCAAAAATCAGGTCTACGGCTAAGTCAGACAGTTCCTGTGCTGCCTGGGGCAGTACAGCAGTATTGCCGTCGACATTGCGATATTCATAGACTGCCGGAATGTTTAACGCAGCAAGTTTTTGCTTAAAACCGCGAACGGCATCGTCTAAATTCTGGGTTAATTGTAGAATCCCTATATGAAACATACGGTATAACACCTCTTTATTGTATTTTACATCGATATAAATTATAACAATTTTTCCGGAATTAATAAAGCTTGAATCCTTATCTGGCAAAATAAAGCTTTTATTATACGGAGATTTGCTTTATAATAAATATCAACGGATAATTAAAACTGTTTGCAGGAACATTTTCATGGAGATAGAAAATAATATTCAGCAGAACTTTGAATATTTTGGAAAATTCGTGTATAATGTAAGAAAAAATTCCTACAGGATGAAACAAAATATATTGAATGAGGTGTTGGCGGATGAAGGGCACAATTGTAGCAACTTGGATAGAAACATCACGAAAGCTGTGGGGATCAGAAATTGTCGATGCGGTTATGAAAAAGCTGGGGTGGGCCCAGGATCGGATTTTTATGCCGCTAGAGGATATCGATGATGCAAAGGTACGGCAGATGATCGAGACTATTGCCCAAAACACCGGCAAGACGAACCGTGATGTCTGGCAGGCCATCGGCAAGGATAATGTGACGACATTTGCCAATGCCTATCCGTCGTTTTTCAGCAATAAGAACTTATATACATTTTTGGCTTCTCTATATGATGTACACGTTGAAGTTGTAAAGCGTATTAAGGGCGCAAAACCGCCGGAACTCATTATGACGCCGTTGTCGGCCTATGAGGCTGTTTTCAGCTATCGTTCACAGCGTGGCATGTTCGACTATTTTCAAGGCCTGTTAAAAGGGGCAGCAGAGCGTTTTAAGGAAGATATACATATCGAAACGATGGAAAAGACAGCGACCTCTTTAAAGCTGAAACTTCGTTTCGCCAAGCCCATCACCCGGGAAAATCGCTATCGCTTGAACCAATTGCTAGGTTTTACCAGCAGTGTTTCGGTTAAAATCGCTGTTGTCAGTTTCTTACTCAGCGGCATGGCCATTGGCCTGCTTGATTTGGCGGGGGGGACAATTCCAGTTTGGTTCGCTGTCATTACGGGTATCACAACCTGGTTTGGCGCCTCGTTTTTGCTGCGGCCACTGCAGGCTGTAGAGAAAGAGCTTGACAGCTTGATCGAATACCGCTATTTTGATGCGCTGAAGATTCATTCACGGGATGAATTCGAAGTTTTGGGCGGTAAACTTGAATTGTATAAAAAGCGGATAAAGGCGGAATTTACCGGGTTTAAAGGAAACGGGGACGAGCTCAGCCGCTATGGCGATAATTTCAATGAATTAGCTGGCAACATGGGCCGTACTTCTGATGAAATAGCCAATGTCGTCAACGAAGTGGCCTCAGCGGCGACGCATGGGGCGGAAAACACGACAGAGGCTGTGGCCATTTTAAACGGCAGCATGACGGCTTTGCAGTCGGTTGTCGATGACCAGGTGCGGAACAACCAGAATCTGGTCAATGCCGTGGAAAAATCAATCTGGGTTTTGGCAATGTGAATCAATCCAGTGACAAGCTGAATCACAGCATGGAAAAATTTGCCGTTGTTAAGCAGTCGGTAGAGAACTTGAAGGGTCAGGCGGAAAGAATTATTGAAATCACTAAGCTGGTGACGAACATTGCCGGCCAGACGAATTTGCTGGCTTTAAATGCGGCGATTGAAGCGGCGCGGGCTGGTGAACAAGGCCGCGGATTTGCCGTTGTCGCAGAAGAAGTGCGGCAGCTGGCAGAACAATCGCAAAGCCATGCGGAAGTCATCACGGCGGATATCCTGAACATCACCAAGACCATCAACGAAGTTGTGGGATCGGTCGGCGAGGAGTACGATGTGCTGGCTACCGAAAGCAATCAATTGCTGCAAGTCGTAAATGACAATGTGCAGTATGTGGATAATATCCGCGGGGTGTCAGGAAATATTGCGGATATGATACAGCAGCTGAAAGATGAAATGCGCGGCATGGATCATGTTTACGGGAAAATAGAAGGAATTGCGGCCATATCAGAGGAAAATTCGGCGGCAACCCAGGAAGTAAACGCTGCGGTTCATACCTACAATGAAAAATTGCAGGATATGATGGATAAGATTCAGGAATTCAAGAAGATCAGTCAGAGTTTCTGCAAGGATATTGATCGTTATAAGGTTTAATTAAAGACATGGAGGAAGGAAAAGGGGCTGGCGCTTGTCGGCTCCTTTTTTGTTGGCAGCAGTTGTCGACGGGCGCTGGCTTCGCTATAATAGACTAAGAAGGCAGGCCCGTGGAATATGGTTTGCCAGGATAGAGAGGCTTACATATGGAAGAGATGAAACAAACAGCGAATGAGACCTTTGTTCATTTGCACGTGCATACGGAGTACAGTTTATTGGATGGTGCCAGTCGGATTAAGGATCTTGTCAAGGCGGCAAAGGAAATGGAAATGCCGGCGATTGCGATTACGGATCATGGTTCGATGTATGGCGTGATTGATTTTTATAAAGCGGCGCAAAAAGAAGGCATAAAACCGATTATTGGCTGCGAGGTGTATTTGGCGCCGGCATCGCGTCGTGATGCTTTTGAAGTTGACGGCACGCGGTATTATCATTTGATTTTATTGGCAGAAAACCAGCAGGGATATCGCAATCTCGTGAAACTGGTTTCGTTAGCGAATACGGAAGGCATGTATTACAAGCCGCGCGTCGACAAGGAGATTCTGCGGCAGTACCATGAGGGGATTATTTGCCTGAGTGCTTGTATTGCTGGTGAGATACCGCAGGCGATCCTGCGCGATAATCCGGAGCATGCCGATGAACTTGTCGCTGAATACATCGATATTTTTGGCCGGGATAATTTTTTTATTGAGATTCAGGACCACGGCATGCCGGAAGAAAAAAAATCGAATCAAGCACTGGTTAAACTGGCTGAAAAATACGGTTTAGGTCTGGTGGCTACCAATGACTTGCATTATATAAAAAAAGCTGACAGTGAATTCCACGATATCCTGCTGTGCATACAGACCGGCAAGACGGTCGACGAGGAGAGCCGCATGCGTTTTCCCAGCGACAGCTTTTACTTAAAATCGCCGCGGGAAATGACAGAACTGTTCTCGGCTTATGCTGGAGCTTTGGAAAATACTGTAAAAATAGCCGAACGTTGCAATGTGGCTTTTGAATTCGGGCAGCTGCATTTGCCGAACTTTCCGCTGCCGGAAGGCATGACGGATGAGCGCTATCTGCGAAAGCTTTGCGAAGAGCGGCTGGAACAGCGCTATGCAGCGAGGAACGAAGAAATTGACAAGCGCCTGGAATACGAACTGGGTGTTATCCACAGCATGGGGTTTGACAGTTACTTCCTCATTGTCTGGGATTTCATAAATTATGCTCGCAGCCAAAAAATTGCTGTAGGTCCGGGACGCGGCTCGGCAGCCGGCAGCATTGTCGCCTATCTTTTGGGGATTACGGATATAGATCCGCTCAAATATAAACTTCTTTTCGAGCGCTTTTTGAACCCGGAACGGGTTACGATGCCGGATATTGATATTGACTTTTGTTATATTCGGCGCGAAGAAGTCATCGAATACGTAAAACGGCAGTATGGCGAGGATCATGTGGCTCAGATCATAACTTTCGGTACCATGGCAGCTAAGGGCGCCATTCGCGATGTCGGGCGCGTGCTGAACATGTCCTACGGCGAAGTCGATCTGGTAGCCAAACTGATTCCAACCGAATTGGGAATTACGATCGATAAGGCATTGAAGCAGTCGAGTGAATTGCAGGACATCTACAAGGAAAATCCGGCGGTAAAACGGCTGCTTGATTTTGCTCGCGATGTCGAGGGTCTGCCGCGGCATTCTTCAACGCATGCGGCGGGGGTCGTGATTGCCCGCGATCCTTTGACGGAATACGTCCCGGTGCAGGTGTCCGATGGCACGCTGGTCACGCAGTATGATAAAGATCATGTTGAAGAACTGGGCCTTTTAAAGATGGATTTCTTGGGGCTCAGGACACTGACGGTCATCAGTGATGCTCTTGAGCACATCAAAGACAGCCGGGGCCTTGATGTCGTTTTGGAAGAGATTCCGTTGGAAGACGAAGTGACTTCGGCAATGCTTTGCGCTGGTAAGACCGGTGCAGTTTTTCAGATGGAATCTTCCGGCATGACGGCTTTAGTCAAGGATCTGCGGCCGACGGGGTTTGCGGATTTAATCCCGCTGGTGGCTTTGTACCGGCCGGGACCGCTCGGTAGCGGCATGGTTACGGACTTCATCAACGGGCGCCATGGCAAGAAAACGGTGACGTACATGCATCCGCTTCTGGAACCCATCTTGCGGGAAACCTTTGGCGTTGTCTTGTATCAGGAACAGGTCATGCAGATCGTGCAGGTTTTGGCAGGCTTTACTTTAGGACAGGCGGATTTGTTGCGCCGGGCCATGGGAAAGAAAAAGCATGCCATTCTGATGGCGCAAAAAGAAAATTTTGTCAAGGGTGCTGCCGCAAATGGAATTGACAGCCAGCTGGCCAATACGATTTTTGATTTGCTGACGCATTTTGCTGACTATGGCTTCAATAAATCGCATAGTGCGGCCTATGCCATGGTGGCGTATCAGACAGCTTATCTAAAGGCCCATTATCCGCAGGAGTTTATGGCGGCGATGCTGTCAAGCGTCATGGGAACAAATGATAAAGTTGGCATCTATATAGAGCAATGCCGGCATATGGGGATTCAGATTCTGCCGCCGGATATCAATGCGAGCAAGGCGTCGTTCAGTGTCGACAAAGCGGCGATCCGGTTTGGACTGGCTGCGGTGAAAAATGTCGGCGATGCCGCATTGTCGAATCTGATCCAGGTTCGCGAAAAAGACGGTGTGTTTAAGTCCATCATTGATTTTTGTTCGCGGGTGGACATGCGGGCGGTCAATAAACGGGTTATGGAGAGCTTGATCAAATGTGGCGCTTTCGATTCTCTTGGCGGGAAGCGTTCACAGATGCTGGCTATTTTGGATCAGGCGATCGATGCCGCGGCCAGTAAGCAGCGCGATGCTGCCAGTGGCCAAATCGGGTTGTTTGATGTAGCGGCAATGGAAGAAGTTGAAACTATAACTTTACCGGATATACCGGAGTTGCCGAAAAACGAGATCCTGACTTTGGAGAAAGAAATCACCGGGTTTTACATTACGGGGCATCCACTTGATCAATACCGGGAAAAAATAAAGAATTTCAGCACAATCCCTGAAGTGCTGGATGGCTCTGTAAAAGACGGGCAAGCGGTCAAAATTGCAGGGATTATTTCAACCGCTAAGCGCATTACGACAAAAAAGGGCGATACGATGTGCTTTCTTGATGTAGAAGATTTTACGCAGTCGATCGAAGTGGTCGTGTTCCCACGGATTTTCTATCAGAATGTGAATGCGCTGGCACCGGATACGCCTATTGTTGTTTGGGGCCGGACCAATCAGACTGATAATGGCAATAAAATTATTGCGGATACCATTTGTCCGCTCGCGGAGTACAAGCCGGAGATCCGCATTCAAATACAGGCTGAGCAGGACAATGATGTGACCTTTGCCGCCTTGAAGAAAATATTTGCTGCTTATCACGGGGATCATATCGTTTATCTGCATTTGGTCAATAAGCGGAAGCTGATCAAGACCGAAGCACAATTTTGGCTGATGCCGTCGCCGGAAGCGATCGCTGCCGTAGAGAAGCTGTTGGGGGCAGATGCGATACAGCTTCGTTAGAAAAATTATTTTCTTTGCAGGATATATAAGATTATACAGAGAAAAACATGTATGTTGAGCAAATTAGTTTTGGTGCAAGGAGGAAATTGCGGATCATGTGGACGTCTATATACATTGCAAACAGCAAAAATCAGGCAGAAAAATTAAAACAGATGTTAGATGAGAACGGAATATTGGCCAATATTCGACCTGTCGGGGCGGCTGCTGCTACCGGGGTAGGCATGTTCGAAATTCAGGTGTTGGAATCGGAAGTTGAGGAAGCGCAAATGATCGTTTGCCAAGGACCGGTAAAATATAAAGATGAATAAGGCCCTGTCAGTCAGGTGATTCGCGGGGATTAACAAAAACAGCGTCGTGCAGGAGAGGATCTGCGCGACGCTGTTTTCTTATGACAAGGAATTATTTATTTTTGGGATACACGCCAATGGTCAGGATGTTCAACAACGGAGCGTTCTGTCCGAGTTTGCGAAAAACCATAGCCATTAGTGTGCTTAAAATGATGACGGTGAAATAGAAGAAAATCGTGGTTCCGGCAGTCATGAGCTTGTTTTGCCAAGCGAGGAAAAAAGCTAAGTAGGTGATGATTACTGGGTGGAAAAGATAGGCAAAATAAGAATGTCGCCCTAAACAAGACAGCAGTGCATGCACCCAGTTTGGATACTTGTTGTAAGAAAAAATCGTGAACAAAAAAATGGAGGCACCGATGGTATAAATTATCCCGGCAGGAGAGAGCTGGTGCGCTGTGTTAATAGCAGATTCTGCATTATAGCCTTTATCGAAGACTAAATCATAGTAATAGGCGAGCAGGGAGGCTAAGCTGGCCCAGAAGAACAGGCAGATAGCAAGGCGGCGCTTTTGCATGAACTGCTGAAAAGCGCTGTAGTGTACAGCCAAATAGCCGCCGAGAATGAAGATGAAAATATAATGGAGCACCCAATAATTCAGCCGGTAAACGAACAGGGCATTCAATACAGGGTTTTCTATGCCATAGGCATTGAGGACAAAACTGGAATAATAATCGAAGGCGATTTGGAAGGCGAGCAGCAGAACCAAATAAAGCCGATTCATTCGTTTTACCATGTAAATCCAAAGTGGCATGAAGAGGTAGAACCAAAGCATAATGACGAGAAAGTAAAGCTGATAGCAGGCAAGGCCAAAAAACAGGTATTTTAGGATGGTCGGCAGCGACAGCAGGGAACCGTCATGATAGAGCAGGGTGTAATGCAGGATATAAAAGGCCGACCAGGATATATAGGGGATGAGGACGGTTTTAAAGCGGCGCTGCAGGAAGTTTTTGTAGTTGAAATCTTTTTTTAAATCGAGGTTGTAAAATAGGCCGAAAGCCGAGATGAAGAAAAAAATGGGCACGCTGAAGCGGGTCAGGATTTCAAATAAAGCGATGAGGTGAATATTGGTGACGGGATTCGATAGATATTGTGAACCGGTATGTATGCCGATGACGCCGAGCATCGAAATTCCGCGAATGTATTCAATCGCGGGAATGCGTTGTTTTTGCATGAAGAAGCAGCTCCTTAAATTAATATATAAGTTCTATTGTAAAAATTTTGATGCGGCTGAAAAGCAGCAGGCTTAAAAATGGCGGGGGCGCTCTTGCCACAAAAAGTGAACGGCTGTAAAATAAAAATTTTGCAGCCGTTCACTTTTTTCAGAT
>Ga0183099_1001539_pt1 | contig 13169 bp, 9 predicted proteins | sample Biomet1_FD_127788 | JGI IMG/M metagenome (GOLD analysis project Ga0183099, IMG submission 127788) | Microbial communities from bioreactor (seeded with anoxic lake sediment) at LBNL, California, USA - Biofuel metagenome 1 | ecosystem: Engineered > Bioreactor > Anaerobic > Unclassified ... | reverse complement strand
ATTCAGGCGTTCTGCAAGTTCATGGCGGATAAAGCCCGAAGCGGAAACAAGTCCTTTTTTTACTTCATTTTCATCGGAACCGAGTATACTGTAATGAACTTTTGAAAACTTCAAATCTCCGCTGGTATCGGCACGTATAATGCTGATAAAAGCACCACTGACACGAGGGTCCTTGACGGTGCGGAGAATTTCAGTTAATTCTTTGGTGATTTGCTCATTAATACGGCTTGAATGATATATATTTTTTTTATTGACAGGCATCATTTATCCTCCTTTGGAAGAGCTTCGTTTCTTTAAAATCAAAGGAAACCGTCAAAATACAAACTCTGAATATTTGACGGTTTCTTGATTGAGTGATTTATAGTTCTCTTTTGATTTCTTCCATGATAAACGCCTCTAAAATATCATTTTCTTTGATATCATTAAAGCGTTCGAGTGCGATACCGCATTCGTAATTCGTTGCAACTTCACGTACATCGTCTTTGAACCGTTTGAGGGAGGAAATTTTATCTTCAAAGATGACAACTCCATCACGCACGACACGAATTTGAGCATTTCGTGTGATTTTTCCATCTAAAACATAACTTCCTGCAATGACCCCAATCGGAACACGAATTGTCTGGCGAACCTGTGCTCTTCCTAAGATGACTTCTTTAAATTCAGGAGCGAGCATACCGTTGATTGCTGCCGTGATTTCCTCAATACATTCGTAGATAATACGGTAAGTCCGGATATCAACTTTTTGTCTATCGGCGGAATCCATGGCACCTTTATCGGGACGTACATTGAATCCCACAATAATTGCATTCGACGCATCGGCAAGCATAACATCGCTTTCTTTAATGCCACCGACACCGGAATGTATTACTTTAACTTTTATTTCATCATTGGAGAGCTTTTCCAACGATGCTTTTACAGCTTCGGCTGATCCTTGTACATCCGCCTTTACGATGATAGCAAGTTCTTTGACGCCCTCGCTGATTTGATCGAAGAGAACATCAAGCGACACTTTAGCGTTTGCATTGAAGTTTTCTTCTTTTTCCTGGGATTTACGCTGATCGACAAGTTCTCTTGCCATTTTTTCATCGGCAACGGAACGGAATTCATCGCCTGCGTTCGGAACTTCGGAAAGTCCGGTGATTTCAACAGGAACGGATGGACCTGCTTCTTTTACGAGATTGCCTTTGTCATCTGTCATTGCTCTGACACGTCCTACCGCAGTTCCAGCAATCACGATATCGCCCGAATGTAGGGTTCCGTTTTGTACCAAAATGGTTGCAACGGGTCCTCTGCCCTTATCAAGCTTTGCTTCAATTACAATTCCCTTTGCTGCTCTGTTCGGATTTGCTTTCAAATCCTTCATGTCGGCAACAAGCAATACCATCTCCAGAAGTTCTTCAATTCCTTCGTGCTTGATGGCAGAAACTGGTACACAGATCGTATCTCCGCCCCATTCTTCAGGAATAAGTTCGTATTTTGTAAGGTTTTGTTTGATTGCATCGGGATTTGCACCCGGTTTATCCATTTTGTTAATGGCAACGATTACTGAAATGCCTGCTAATTTTGCATGATTGATGGCTTCAATTGTCTGAGGCATAATGCCGTCGTCCGCAGCAACAACAAGAATCGCAATATCAGTGACCTGTGCACCTCTTGCACGCATTGCCGTAAAGGCTTCGTGACCGGGCGTGTCAAGAAATGAAATTTCTCTGTCTTTGATCTTCACACGGTATGCACCGATATGTTGTGTGATGCCGCCCGCTTCTCCTGCGGTAACATTGGTATGCCTAATTGCATCAAGCAGTGAGGTTTTTCCGTGGTCAACGTGACCCATAACAACGACAACAGGGCTTCTGGGTTTTAAATCTTCGGCTGCATCGAGGTCTTCTTCTGCAAAGAGTTTGTCTTCAATTGAGATGACAATTTCTTTTTCTGCGGTAATTCCCATTTCATCTGCAAGTAGATAAGCGGTATCATAATCGACAATTTTGTTTGCACCGACAACATCCATGCCCAAGCCCATCAGTAAAAGTTTTTTAATGACTTCCCCTGTGGTAATTTTCAATTTTGCGGCAAGGTCTGAAATCATGATGTCCTCAGGAAGTGTAATTGGACCTGTAAATTTCTTTACCGGCTCACGATCCTGCTGAACCACTGTTTTTTGCTTGATATATTTCTTTCCAAATCTTCCTCTTGGTTGTGTTCCGGAAACAACATCGCGTGCAGCAGATTCGTTTCTGTTCACTCGATTGTTTGCAACACCTTTTGTCGGAACTTTTTTGCCTCTTTGATCATCAATTTGCGATACGGTATCGGGAACGAGGTTGTCTAATCTTTCATCATATTTGGAAAGATCAACTTCTCTTTCTCTGATATCAACCAGTCTGACATTACTGTCATTCCGAACACCACCATCCGGACGTGAAACAACGTTTCCGGTGGTTGGAGTAGCGGGACCTTTGCGATCCTGTGCATATTTGCTTCTTGCTCTGCCGTCTTTGTCGTAAATTGGACGCACACTCGGTGGACGAACCGACGGAGAATCATCCTCTTTGCTGACATTTGGACGGAATCCGCTGTTTGATGTCTTTTGTCCAGGCTTGCTGCCAAATTTATTGTACCCACCGGTGGGTGCATTATTCGGTCTTTGTGTGGGCGAATTGACAAATCCGTCCTTGGTAAACTGGACATTCGCATATGTGTCGGTTTTCATTGGACGATCGGAGTCGGCATTTCTCTGATACGGAGGTCTATCCGTCGAATCGCCACCCTGCGGACGAGGTGCATTGTTGTAGGTGTTATTTCCGTAAGGGCGTGCCGGTGCGTTATTATATGGCCTTTGGCCAGTTGGTGCATTATTGTATGGGCGTTGCACGTTGCCGGCATTGTTGTACGGACGAGGCTCATTTGTTGTATTGTTATACGGACGTTGACCATTTGTGTTGTTGTTGAACGGTCTTGTCTCATTTGTATTATTGTTATACGGACGTTGCACGTTCGTGTTGTTGTTGAACGGACGTGGTTCATTCGTATTATTGTTATACGGACGTTGCACATTCGTGTTGTTATTGAACGGACGTGGTTCGTTTGTATTGTTGTTAAACGGACGCGGTACATTTGTATTGCTATTGAACGGGCGTTGCACGTTAGTGTTCGCAATCAATGGGCGTGGTGCGTTTGGATTGTTATTGATTGGGCGAGGTTCATTGGTGTTCGCAATCAATGGACGCGGAACGTTCGTATTGCTAATAAACGGACGAGGCTGTTCTTGCTTTGGTTGTTCCGGTAACGGTTTCGTTGCGTTCTCCAAAACAATTTCTTCCCTGTTTTGTGTTTTTACGGTATCTTCTTTTACAGAATTTTCTGTTGTAATAGCAGGGGTTGCTTTTTCGGCAGCCTGTATCGGTTCTTCATTCACCACTGTTTTTATTTCCTTTTCCGGAACGGTATCAATCGTTGCGGTTTCTTTCTTTTGTTCCGGTTTCTTTTTTGTGGAAAGATAAGAGTTAATATCGGGAACAGTACTTTTACTTGTATAATGATCAAACAACAGGCTCAATTCGTCTTCCTCAAGAGCCGCCATATGTGTTTTTCCTTCGATTCCTTTTTCTGCAAGCACATCAACGATGTCTTTGCTTTTTAAATTTAAGTCCTTTGCCAATGCATTGACTTTATATTTAGCTGCGTTTGCCATGTATGGTTGCACCTCCGTTAGTCGTGTTTTCCGTGGAATTTATGTTGTATAGTTTCTTTATGATATTGACAAACCCCGAATTTGTGATTGCGGCGCTTGAAACAAGGTTGAATTTGCCGAGTGCTTTTGCCAGTTCTTCCATTGTTGCTGGCAATATGAGATAAGGTACCTCATATGTTTTCAAAGCGTTGGTCAGCTTTTTGGATGTGTTATCCGATATATCGGATGCAATCAGAACCAATAGAGCTCTTCCTTTTCTGATTGCTTCCTCGGTAAGTCCGCTGCCCGTAATCAGTTCCCCAGCACGCAAGGCAAGTCCCATTGCGCCGTAAACCTTCGGCAAAGATTCTGTTTGAATGCTATATCCTTCCGAAGAAATCATTCCGGCATCACCTCAAGCTTTTCCCGAAGGGATTGATATACTTCTTCAGGAATTTCCGTTTCAAGACTGCGTTCGAGTCGTTTTGTTTTTTGCGCTTTTGCAAGACAGTCTTTCTTTTTGCAAATATAAACGCCGCGCCCCGATTTTTTTCCTGTTTCATCAAGGGAAATTTCGCCTTCAGGGGAACGAACAATTCGTACCAACTCTTTTTTTGGCTTTTTTTCACCGCAGCCCATACATTTTCTTTCGGGTGCTTTTTTTATAGTCTGCCCCATACCTCATCAGCGAAAAGAATACGCTGTTTCCTCCTTAAAGAAATACACGAAACAAGTGTTGCTTATAATTCCAAATCTCCGTCTTTTGCCGCTTCTTTTAATGCTTCGGCAAGCTTTGCGCCAAAAGTGGTGGAAGATTCTTTTTTACCTTCAATAATATCGTTGATTGCCATGGCTCTTGCAGCGGATGCACTCTTGATATCGATTTTATAACCGGTCAGTTTGGCGGCAAGTCTCGCATTTTGCCCCTCTTTGCCGATTGCAAGTGAAAGCTGATCGTCCTCAACAAGCACTCTGCACGCGCGATCGCCCATTTCTGTAACCGAAACGACGGTGGCGGGAGAAAGTGCTGATTTGATAAATTCTTTCGGATCATCGCTGTATTTGATGATATCGATTTTTTCGCCCTTGATTTCAGCGGTGATGTTATTCTTTCTGATTCCTTTCGGCCCTATGCAGGATCCGATTGGATCAACATTATCATCTCTGGAATAAACAGCAATTTTGGTTCTTGAACCTGCTTCTCTTGCCACCGATTTGATGATGACTGTCCCATCTTGAATTTCAGGAACCTCCACTTCAAAAAGGCGTTTTACAAGACCTGGATGTGTTCTGGAAAGAACAACGGCAGGACCTTTTGTTTCTTTTTTGACTTCCATGACGTATACTTTTAAATAATCGCCCTCACGATAAGTTTCGCCGGGTATTTGTTCGTTTTTAAAGAGTGTTACATCATTTTTGCCGATTTCCAACGCGACGTTTCCAGTAAGGGGATCAATACGAACCACAAGCGCTGTAACAATTTCTTCTTTTTTGCTTTCGTATTCTTTAATCATCATTCCTCTTTCCGCTTCACGGATGCCCTGAATGATGACTTGCTTTGCGGTTTGTGCAGAAATTCTTCCGAAATTCTTTGGTTTTACATCAATTTCAACAATATCGCCGATTTTATATTTTTTGCTTAATTTATGCGCTTCTTCCAACGTAATTTCGGTTGCAGCATTGAAATTTCTTTTTTTAATTTTTTGTATGTTCTTTTCTTCCAAATTGTCGGTATCATACAAGATTCCGAAGCTGTCGTCGTCCTCTTCCGGCTCTTCCTGTTCTTCTTCGGGAGCCGTTTCGTCAACAACCTCTTCGTCGGGATCGATTACAGTCAAAAGTTTAAATACTTTTACATCTTTTTTTATTGGATCAAGGGTAACTCTTACATTGTTATATCCATTATCCTTTTTAAAAGCGGTAAGCAATGCCGCTTCAACTTTTTCGATCATGTATTCTTTCGGAATACCTTTTTCTTTTTCCAGCAAATCAAGAGCTTTGAAAAACTCGGTGTTCATTTTTTTACTATTCCCCCTGCGTATAATTGATTGTTCTTACGATGTGTTTACGCTGCCGTGGGAAGATCTTCTATTGAATGATTTTCCACAATGTTGTAGCACGGCGTTTGCAAGCAGTCTTAAAAATCACAGACTGTTTGAATTTTTGCGCACTCCTTGCGGGTAAGCAAGGTTTTTTCTCCAGCTTCGCTGACAATACAAATAACTGCATTTTCTTTGTCAAACGATTCCAATATTCCGAGAACATTTTTCTTACCATCCTTCGGTGCATAAAGCTTGATGTTTACTTCAGTTCCGATATATGCTTCGATATGCTCGGTTGTTTTTAGTTCCCGTTCGATTCCGGCAGAGGATATTTCAAGATAATAACTTCCCGCAATCGGATCGTCGGCTTCAATAATAGGGTCAACAGCGTCATTTACCATTTGACAATCGGTAAGACTGACACCGCCCTCCTTATCAATATAGATAATGAGATTATGATCGGATCCTTCTTTTACAAATTCTACATCCCATAAACGGCATCCACATTCTTCAACAGCATTTTTCACAAGAGAAGCAACTCTTCCGGCAATCCCTTTTATCTTGTTTTCGTTTCCGTTCATCTAATTTCCCTCAAATAAACTTTGAAGAGCGATTTGTCAACCGCTCTTCAATACCTCATATCATAATTTTTACTTATTATATCATATTTAGCAGGTAATTGCAATAGCTTTTCACAAAATAATGCAAATATTAAATTATTTGGCTTTCAAAATATCATTTCTTTTTACGGTTCATTCGATTCTATTTTTTATGTGCAAACTTTTTATTCTCATATAAATTTACTTGTTTTCGCAATGTCTATTGCTTTTCTATATTGGTTCGTTTATAATACTATTAAATTCCAAATTATCACAGAGGAGTCGTTTTTATTGTTTAAAAGTATTTTTGTAAAATATATAACGTCCTTTGCCCTGCTGATAGGAATAGGATTTACAATTATTGCGTTAATTATGAGTTCAATGATTACAAATTATTCAATCAACGCAAAAGATGACCTAATGTACCAGACCGCGGAAATTACTTATACGGCTGTCAGCGGTTTGATGCAGGATCTCGGCATCACGTATCGGGAAACACTTGAACGATATCCGAATTTTTTAACCAATTCACTGGACAAGCTTTCTCGGGTATCTGATTCGATTATTCTGCTTACCGACGAAAACGGTAAAATCTTATTGAAAATTGGAGATAAGGGAAACGAAGTATTAACGAAAAGCGTTCCCACTGATATTATATACAATTTAAGTGTAAAGAGCAACAGTTATAAATACAGCACACTCGGCGGTGTTTTTTCCTCGCGTTATTTGAATTATTTTTATTTGATTACCGATAGCATGAAGGTTGATAATACTGTCGTGGGTGCAATTCTAATCTGTTCCTCCTCCACAGGCGTTTCGGGTATTGTTGAACAAATGACAAAGACCATTATCATTTCAAGCATTTGGGTGTTTTTGGCGGCACTCATTGCAGTTTATTTTATCACCGAACGGATTATCGATCCACTGAAAGAAATGAGCCGTGCTGCAAGAAGCTTTTCCAAGGGCAGATTTGATGTTCGTGTTCCGGCTTCCGGAACCGATGAAGTGGCAGAACTCGCAACAGCCTTTAATAATATGGCAACTTCACTCGCAAAAACCGAGGAAACACGACGGCAGTTTTTGGCAAATGTATCGCACGATCTACGAACACCGATGACCAGCATTTCCGGCTTTATCGATGGAATTATGGACGGAACGATTCCTCCCGAAAAACACAATTATTATCTCGGAATCGTTTCTTCGGAGGTGCGGCGTCTTTCAAGATTGGTGAACTCTTTGCTCGATATTACAAGAATGCAGGCAGGGGAACGGAAATATACCAAAATACCGTTTGATATCAGTGAGATGGCACGATTGATACTCATTTCGTTTGAAGAAAAGATTGATGCGAAAAAATTGAATGTATCCTTCCTGTGCGATGAAGAAAAGTCCATTGTTTATGCCGACAGAGATGCCATTCATCAGGTTTTATATAATCTGTGCGACAATGCAATTAAGTTTATCGAAGAGGAAGGGGATTTAAAAATCTCCGTCACAAAAAAAGATAAGAAATATCAAATTTCGGTATACAATACCGGGCAGGGAATTGCATCGGAAGACATTCCATATATCTTTGACCGCTTTTATAAGTCGGATTCCTCGAGAGGACTTGATAAAACAGGTGCAGGTTTGGGATTGTATATTGTGAAATCAATCATTGACAGCCATGAAGAGGAAATTCATGTCAATTCGCAGTACGGAAGGTTTTGTGAATTCGTTTTCACATTAACACCGGCAACCTCTTCACAAATTGCGGCTTTTACAGTTGAAAAGCAACAAAAATCAGAACAATAATGAAATGAATTGCAGTTATGAAATTAGAGTAATTACAAATAAAGAGGTAGTTTTATGGGGATTGACATCGGGATTGATTTGGGGACATCAACGGTTCTTGTATATGTAAAAGGTAAGGGTGTTGTCATAGAAGAACCGTCGGTCGTTGCCATTGATAGAAATACAAACAAAATTTTAAAAGTAGGCAAAGAAGCTCAGATGATGTTAGGAAGAACGCCAGGGAACATCATGGCGGTTCACCCAATGCAAAACGGTGTCATATCACAATATGACCTAACCATGAGAATGTTGCGCTATTTTATCAAGCGTGCAACTGGAATCAGCTTTTTTAAGCCAAGTGTAATTCTTTCGGTGCCGAGTGGAATTACAGAAGTTGAGGAACGGGCAATTTGTGATGCTGCCATTCAAGCGGGGGCAAAAAAAGTATATCTAATCGAAAAGCCCCTTGCAGCTGCAATCGGTGCAGGGTTGGATATTGCAAAACCAATCGGCAATATGGTAATCGATATCGGCGGAGGAACGACCGATATTGCTGTTATTTCACTCGGTGGTATCGTGATTTCAGATTCCGTTAAGGTTGCAGGAAACAAAATTGATCAGGACATCACGAAATATATCCGGCGGAAACACAATGTTTTAATCGGAGAAAAGACTGCAGAGGAACTGAAAATAAAAATCGGAAGTGCCTGGCCGTTCGATGAAGTTTATGTTGCGGAAGTGAAGGGCAGATGTTTGTTGGAAGGTCTGCCGAAAATGATTTCGGTGAATTCCGCAGAACTGTTTGAAGTAATCGAGAAGTCCGCTTCCGCCATTGCGGATGCTGTTTGCCATGTGATGGAACGGACACCGCCCGAATTGATTGCCGATATTTCCACCAACGGCATTATTATGACCGGTGGCGGTAGCTTGCTTTATGGTATTGACAGGCTCATTGAACATGCAACTGGAATTAAGACATATATTGCGGAAAGCCCGGCAGGCTGTGTTGCAGTTGGGACCGGTCGCTCATTGGAAAATCTTGAAGTGCTGACCGAAGGGGTTATCAACATTTCCCGCCGGAAATATGCACGGCTATAAAGGGCTATGTGAAACAAAATCGTTTGAAAAAAAAGAATAAAAAAATGCGCTTTTCTTGCCGAAGATACGGAAGAAAGGCGCATTCTTTATAAAAACACGGTTCCTGTTTGCCAGGAACCGTGAACTGCTGTGGAATTGCGTTATCTCATGATGGTGTTTTTTAAAAGGGTCAATGCTTCTGCACGGGTTATGGTATCGTAAGGGCGGAAATTTCCGTCGCTGCCTTGAATAATTCCAAGACCTCTTGCGATTGCCACATAACCGATATCAGTATCTTTAATTGCAAGATTGTCTGCAAAATCAGTTTTGAAAATCTCTTTGATAGTTGCTATTTCGGAAAAACCCAAAGCGTTTACAATGGCTTTTACCGCATCCACACGGGTTATTGCAACAGAGCCGTCTGCTTTTACATCTGATTTCTTGATGTCGGATGTTGAATCATAAAGACCTGCAGTGTTCATCAGTTGTTTGAATTCACCGGTTGTGATTGCATTTTCGGGAAGAAAACTGCCACCTTTGAAACCGACATTGACATCGCCGAACAGTTGGATGATTTTTTCAGCCCAGTGTCCGCTGATATCCTTGTATTGATACCCTTCGGAATTCGATTGGGGAAGAAGATAAACATCACCACTGTAATCAATTTGTTTACCAGTAATGGCGGAAAGGATAGCAGGGTTGGTATCATAGGAGGAATAAACAAGGCGTACTTCTTTCTTGAACGCATACAGATCATTGGAATTGACATAATCCTGCGTTTTGCCTGCCTTCAATAAATATTCGTTATACGTATAGTTGCTTTTTGTTTCATAATTCAATCCGAACCCGTCAAGGTTCATAAAAATTTCATATGCTTTGTCTGCTGAAATTGCATTTTGGGGAGATTCAAATACAATATCATTGTTCCAATTGTAACCGAAAGAAACGATCTTTCCGGTAACGCCGTCAACCGAACCGTTGATATTATTGTCGGAATATTCTACACCTTCATTTGTACGGTTGTAATTATAGCTGTATGCTCCGTAAACCGGAGTTTGAATGTCACCATCTGTCACATATTTTAAAACATGAATCGGAGCGGAAGTCGTAAATTTCGAATTTTCAAATTTTTCGGGGATTTGTGCTTTTAAGAAGCCTTCCATGATGGCCTTTGCCTGTTCGTCGGTATAAGTTACCTTTGGTACATCAATTTTATTTGCAGAATAATAAGCATCTTCATAAAGACTTGCATTAAATGCAATCAAATTGCCGTTTTCTGCATTGACAACTGCATTCGCATAAGAATAGTCGTACTTCTTATCTGTGTCGGGTTTCGGGTTTGTGAAATTAATGGACCAGTAATAATCACAGTCATAATTGTTTCCATAATAGTATTCAGAGCGATAATTTCCTGTTTTTTGCAGGGTTGCGTTGACGGTTGTGAGTGCCGGATTAATGTAAAGGGAATCATTTCCGGTAACTGCCTTGATGGCATCTTCCCGAGAAATGAGATTCTTCAGAACATCCAACTGTTTGAGTTCATTATCATTCAGTTGATAATCACCTTTGCTCACCGCAGCGTCTTTGGATCCGGCGAGAGCAGCACTTGGTGATTTTTCACTTGTTCCATTGGCTACTGTTTTCCATTCGGCAGTTTCTTTATAAATTTCGCCTGACTGAGCGTCAATTGATACATAGGAAAGAAGAGGCGTGTAAACGAGATATGCACTTGCTTTTCTTTCACCCTTTTCGTTTGTTTCATACTTTGTACGGTAGGAAAGAACCATACTCTGTTCTTTTTTCAAAAGCTCAATTGCTTTTTCTGAAGAAATCGGGTCAGTGGGTTTCTTTCCTTCAAGATCATAATCATAAGTGATATTGAATGCGGTAACCTCTCCCGTAATGTTATCGATAGAAACGCTTGCGGTATTGGAAGGAAACGGAATATCATTTTCATATCTTACAAAGTTATAATTATAACTACCTGCATATATACCATAACAAGTTGTGCTTTTTAATTTCAAGGAATCAACTGCTTCGGGTACAATTTTTGTTAAAAATTCTGTTGCTTTGCTTTCGAGATCACTTTTCAAATAGGTGGGGAGTACGGATTTGTAATTGCTTTTTTGTACGTATTTGTTGTAACTCTGGATATGTCCATCTTTGTCTGCATTGATAGTGACATTTCCGGTATTATCTGCTTTGGACCAGGTGAGTGACCAAATGGAAGCTTGATCATAACTGCCTGCATAATAGTTCCATGTAAATTCCTTGAACTCTTCTGGAACATCAAATTTCGGTTTTACAAGTTTAATAATCGTTTCCATTTCTTCGGTTGTTGGTTCATACGCTTTTGCAGTGTCGGTGCTTGTACTGCCGGCAGAAATCAAAACAGGAACAGCTTCAATATTTCCTCCTGCAGCATTTGCGGAAAATGACATTGATGTGACAAGCAATGCGGTGCTGAGCACTGCTGATAGGTACTTTTTCATAAAATGAATTCATCCTTTCTGATAGTTGTAATTATAAGACTTTAAAGCTTTCCATTTTGTTCCGTTATTTTACAACTTTTTATACACAGAAATTAAAAATTGTGCTTTTGTAGTGAGGTCGTTTAAACTTTCCAACTTCTCTTGCGTTTCCCGAGGGCTTTTCCAGCAATAGGGCGTCATGTAAAATAAATTCTGGATATCAACATTCGGCAACGTAATTTCAAATGCCACCCGTTTGGTTTCGATGTGAGAAAAGCCGGTATAGGCAACAGCCTTTTCACTGTTTGGATAGGGTATATCGTATAAAGCTCCTTTGAATTCCCACAAATGATCTTCCCCCGGAGAAGCAACCAATAAATAACCGCCGTCGTGCAGCGTTCGGTTCGCCTCTTTCTCCGATACTGGCGCAAACACCGACAATACCGCCGCCAGGGAATTGTCGGCATAAGGCATATCAAAAACGCTTGCAGCAGCATAACGGATTTGATCTGTTCTGCTTTTTTCACGCTTTGCCGCCATTTTTACGGCACTGCGGGCAAGATCAATTCCAGAAAGTCGAGTGCTGGATATTCCATTGTCTCGCATGTTTCTCAAATAATACCCTTCACCGCAACCGGCGTCTGCAATATAACCCTCCGTGCCTTGTAAGAGCGTTTTTGCTGTATTTGATAATGCATTTGCAAATACGGAATAATATCCTTTTTCAAGAAAGCCGCTTCGAGCTGCACACATCTGTTTATTATCACCGCTGTCCTTTGAATGGGACGACTTGGCGTTGTCAAGGTTTACATATCCTTCCGAAGAAATGTCAAAAGTGTGATTCTTTGCGCAGAAATATAGTTTATCGTTATGTTCGAGAATCTCATCCGTTGCATATTTTACTTTGCATACTGGGCAGATAAATTTTCCGTTCAATTTGATTCATCCTTCAATATTTTAATTCACGAAATGCGAAAACACGGTGGTGTTTCCGTATCCTTATTGTAACACAACTTGTGGTCGAATACAATATGTGTTCAATGGGGAGCTTTTTTGAACAAAAATGGGTTCAGCATTTCCGATAAAAAACATGTGATTCCAATACACAAAACTTGACATTTTTCCTTTCTGTGGTATAATAAATATGAACATTTCAGCTTTTTTAGAGTATAGATACATTCAAAATAATAAAACGAAATGCATTATGAGTTCAGATTCAATAAAAAGATAGAATCGGTTGACAGAAGTTCATTCACTTGCAAAATTCCTAATTGTAGACGTTAAAAGGAGAAAAACATGAAGAAATGTCAACTTGTAAACTGCATTTTATTTTCATTGTTCGTTGCGATGATATCGGTCGTATTTTCTGTATCGGTATCAGCACAAATCAGCCTGGTATCTGTTTCGAATCCGGCTGTCAGCCGAATTGTAACAGAGAACGATCCCGGGGAGAATATCCCAATTGTTGATTTCATTTATTCAAGACCAGAAGTAGCTGTAACAGGCCTGTTTTTTATTATTCTGATCTTTATTT
>Ga0183099_1001538_pt1 | contig 13182 bp, 12 predicted proteins | sample Biomet1_FD_127788 | JGI IMG/M metagenome (GOLD analysis project Ga0183099, IMG submission 127788) | Microbial communities from bioreactor (seeded with anoxic lake sediment) at LBNL, California, USA - Biofuel metagenome 1 | ecosystem: Engineered > Bioreactor > Anaerobic > Unclassified ... | reverse complement strand
CGAGCCACCCCCCGCGCAGGAAGGGAGCCGCAAAAACCCCCGAGCTACCCGACTAGCCGCTTTAAGGCTTGAATTCACCGCCAACAGTGAAGCCGTTTTTTATTACCTAACTTCAAATTGTGGGGCCACGAAGTGGTCCCACACTAATTTTTTGTTAGGTATGTGTTCGAGCAAAGATTACGTTCTACTCTATATAAAAAAGCACATTGCCAAAAACCTAAAAACAAAATGAACATATCAATAATTATAAATAAGCATAAATTTATTTGAATGATTGATAGGTCTTGCTTATAAATAATTGCAATTTAGTAACATTATTCCAGACAGAGAAAAAACATGAGCTATAGACCATCTATATGTTAAGTAACCCAAGTAAATTGTTATTGGCTTTTTCTGAATATTTCCACTCAAGGAAATTGGTGTATGGTTTATCATACCATGGATCTTGATGATAAAATATTGATGGTACTGACCAACCACACTTCCATGCGATAGCATCACCTGCAAACCAAAACAACATTCTATAAATAGAAAAACATATAAACCCTATGATTGCAATTGATGCAGCTATAAAAGTTTGGTGTTGTGTTATCAATTCAATGTATGGAGGATGATCTGTGCGACTAAGGATATATACCAGGGCGGGATCGCACTTTGTTAACAAATTTGATCTAATAGGCAAAATTCCACTTACTGGCCAGTATTTTGAGTCTAATTGACCATCTCTCTGTTATTGAAGACACTCGCTCAAATATAAATCAAAAGCATGATCTTATTGATGTTATGTTCCTTGTTATCAGTGCCCTTGCTTCAGGTTGTGAAGGCTGGCAAGACATTGAAATATATGGTGAAGAAAAACTTGCTTGGTTGAAAAAGTATCGTCCTTTCATCAATGGTATTCCCCGTCGCCATACTATCGCTCGCATTCTTAGAGCTGTCGTCGCCGAATCGTTGCTTGAAGCATTAGCACAGTGGGTTAATGAACAAAGAACCACTCAGCACAAACCCGTGATCGCATTTGATGGAAAAGTATTACGAGGTTCATACCGAAACGACAAAAAGACGGCATTGCAATTAGTCACCGCTTACGATACCGAACGAGGACTTGTTCTTAGCCAAAAGCCGACCGAAACTAAAAACGGTGAAATTAACGTGGTTAGGCAATTGATTGATATTCTTAATGTTAAAGGAAGCATCATCACCGTCGATGCGCTTCATTGTCAGCGAGAAACATTGGAGAAAATTGCAGAGAAAAAAGCTCACGTTGTCGTTCAGGTAAAAAATAACCAACCTAAACTACGAGAAGCGGTTGTATCGCAATTTCAAGCTGTCTTTGATGCTCAAAAGGAAAAAGTCGTCACGGAAATCAAGCAAGAACATCATGGACGAAAAGAAAGACGGTATGTTTTCCAGTTAAAAGCGAAATTGCCAGAAGAGCTTAAAGATAAGTGGCCAACAGTCCGAAGTATTATCGCTGTGGAGCGACATCGTCTGAGCAATGGTAAAGGCACAGTTGAGACATCCTATTACATCAGTTCACTGTCGCCAAACAACAAACTTATCGGGCATTATATTCGGCAACATTGGCGTATCGAAAATAGTCAACACTACGTGTTAGATGTTGTATTTAAGGAAGATGAGTCGAGAATAGCATTAGATGGTGCCGTGGAAAATATAGCTTTATTTAGACGCTTCGTCATGAACATGTTGCAGCAATGCGATTGCGGCGCACCGAGTCAACGAAGCAAGCTTAAAAAAGCAGGATGGAGCGATGATTATCGGGCACAAATATTCTTTGGGTTATAATTTGAGCAAAGTATGCTCCCGCCCTGGGCTGGCGACCCTGACCAGTCCACGTTTGTGTATTACCTTCCGCATCAGTATACTTATATTTTGCTGGGCGTGGCTCACGTTTGCTTGTTTTTTCGGTTAATTGAACAGAACCAACCAAATCCGCTAAATCAATACCTTCTGATTTCAATAGTTCTTTATACTCAGCGATTTTCTGTAAACGAGCTTCCTGACTCTTACGTACAGATTCTTCCTGTACACGGCGTTCTTCAACAATGGCGGTTAACTTGTCGAAACCTTCATTCAATTGTTCCAAAGTTAATTCGCGGGTAATGGCTTTTAAGCTACGAGCATTTAAAAATGTGCGTAAAAAATCTGACATAGAAATTTGCCTTCAAAGAGTAGTTAAATGGGTGGCTGTATTAGCCTGCCCTTTGATTGTATATTGTCGTTTTAAATAAAACAAATTAGTTAGTAAAAGTTAATTCTGATTTATCAGTAAATGCTGACAAAGAAAAGTGGCACATAATGCCATCTTCATAGCATCCGCTTCAAAGATAATTTTCAAATCGTTTTTCGTTGCTTTCAAATCTGGTTGGATATTACCGCAATGTACAGCTAGCAGTAGGTAGTGATGCTTTTTAAGCTGTGTCTCTTTAGACATAATTGCTCGGGCATGCCTTACTGAACAGCCCCAAATTTCAGCTAACTTTTATATTTGGGGATACACTGATTAAAATCAGTAGAACGCTTGTCTTGAACCATTAGCAAATGTTCAGCGAAAAATAATATTAAATCGTCGTGCGTAAAGTTTTAGTATGAATTCATATATAGTCTAATTATTATTTTTATATGTTACCAGTATCATTTGCCGACTGCTAATACAAGCAATAAAATTAATTATTTTTTACTTGTTAGTCCTGAGAATTTATTTTTGTTTGCAAAGATCGAGAGCAAACAAAATTTCATCTTTTTTGCTTTGCACTCCCCTATTGCAAATAATTTTGTTTGTTTATTGGTTTGCAAACCTGTAGTGCGGATTTGAATGGTTATTACAGTACTATTGTGTCAACTATATTCATCTGTTACCTGTTTGCTTGCCAGTAATGGCATGCATATTCAGAACTTCTGCATTTGCGTGCCAAAAATGACAAAAGCACTGTCACCAGTGGCATAAATGAAATATGGATTACTTCGCAAGCAACGCTTGCGGCAAAGGCTAAAAACACGCTATAGCGTGTAAACTGCATTTTACACGCTACAACAGGTAATCCGTTTTGGTGATGATTGCATGGCGTTCGGAAAAGGGATCGGATTGAATTGACGGTAATCCAAAAAAACAGCTCTAGTTTGCAAAACGATAAATCCTCGGCGTTAATCGCCGAAAAAATAACATTAGATAAACTAACGCCGACACCTGAAGTCTTACTTCAGTCATTCAAAAAGACATAACCATTATATCAACCCACCCCAACACCGAGCCAAAAGTCATCGAATAACATCGGTAACTTCTCGTTATCGGAAATTCGTGTTGGCACTCGGATCATACTGTCTACCAATTCTTCTGCTCGTAAGCGATGCAAGTCGCACAAAAAGGCTTTCGTTTCATCCGACAACAGCGATTTGACATCACTACCAAGCAAAAATGCGGCTTGTCGATCGATATCATAATTTAATGCGCTAGACGGTATCTCGTCATCCCATAGGCGGTCACTATAAATGACAGCGTATTCACGCAGAATTATCAGAAAATCCGACGCATCTTTACTGCCGCTACGTTCACTCCAAGCCACTAATTTCAATAAAGCCATTCCAGCCAATGAAGCAACTTTCAGTATATAACACTGACCTATATCAATTAATACGGCAGCATCATAAGCCTCTTTGAATCCCATAACGGACATCGTCGTAGTATGCTCTGGCGGCCATTGGATATCGCCATGCTCATCCGCTATGTCGCCAAAAGGAATAATATCGACGGGTAATCCATTAGCTTCATAGACTAAACGATGTGCAATTTTTGTTGCTTCAAATCCAGCACAGAGCATGGCATTTTTTACCATATCAAACTCAGCCCATCCCGAGACAAATATAGCTGTGTCTATATCTTTTGTTTGTCTTCCTGGATCGCGACCAAACACATGAAATAGCAGTAACTCTCTTGCTGTAGCACCTGCAATAAAATAGGGAATACCTAATTTGTCATTCACATCAACAATGTGTCTTAAAATAGGCTCAAATTCCGGCCGGAGTAAATTCTGCAAGGTGTAGATATTGTTCATTTATTAACTGTGCGACCTCATAATTACGACCATCTTGGCTTGCGAGTAATTCTGCAACTGACAACAGCGCTTTTCCCTTTTGATCCAATTCAAGATCCTTTCCCCAAAATGCCGGGACCAGCCAAAATCGACCTTGAGCATCTGGTCTAACCTTTAGCTCACTAATACGTTGAGGTATAGGGTTGAACGTAAAAAGTTGCATATACTCTGGTTTTAAATGATTAGTTAACTGCTCCGCAGCCACTTCTCCGCCCCAGTATTCATGTTCCCGGATAACCACATCGTGCCAGTTACCTGTCAGTCCTAAAACAACACCACCCAACTTTGGTCTTAATGTTGTTGCATACTCGCTGAGCCACTGATGAGTAAGCCCAGGAAGGTCAGTTATACGGTAACCGGATCCCGTTATCCGTATAAAGTTTTCCGATTTTAGCTGGTTGAATGCTTTACTCGCCATCCCAAGAGAAATACCAGCCAGCGCAGCCAATTCTCTCATAGTCAATGAGACGGCATCGTTATTGGTTAACAAAACAAAAAGCAGTTTCATCACACCAACAGTAAAGCGCTTTTTTGTATTGATATTGAGATGTCCGGGCTTCAATTTACGGCCAGATACACGAAGATATATACCGTCTGCTGAAATGAACGTATTACCGGCCTCATCAATGAAATTGATGCGATTTTTCTCGCAGTACTCAGACAGAGACTCTGACAAAACATTGCAGATCAAAATTTGGTTTTTATCCGTGCATTGCATATATGCATTCAGCGATTCCTTCCTATGAATGTGCTTCACAGATAGCCTAAATTTCAATGTCTGCTCATTTATTACTAACTGCAATTCGCCATCATTGCCGCCGTCTGGACACTCAATACGAGCCTGGTATTGCTCAGGAATATGTAGAAGTGTATTTGAGATCAGGTCATGACATCTGTTCACGATAAAACTCCGTTCATGATTCATGAACAAACAGTAATCGTGAACAAGCTATACGTCAAATCTGAATGCAACCAATCCAATTCAACTGATCTCTCACCAACTCGCTGATGGCATAAAAACTAGTAAACATCACAACATAAAAGACTTCTATCAGAAGCCATTCTTCTCTTCCAATATCCAAATTTTGCAATATACTCGACTGATAAAGATGTTAATTGTTAGTGTTATTTCGACAACAATTCCATAGCTACGCATTAGAACTATTTGATTTTTAAAGAGAATGGTGCAAAAGTGAGGGTTCGAATCCCTCCCTCACCGCCATCTTCGAGCGAAAAGACCACTGAGAAATCAGTGGTCTTTTTGTTTTTGGCGCATCTGAATTAGCCAGTGTCACAATCAGGTGTCACATTCATGGCTAGCTACCTGCTTCGGAACCGCAACGTAGCTATTACACTCGTGTTCCTTTCCCACTTGAATTAAAGCAACTCGATTTCCCGCGTGAACTTAGGTTAGCGCTACTAACCTAAGACCGAACTGTAGCCTCTTTCCGCAACTTAGTGGCTGCTCATCTGATCTAACTCCGCATTACGGAACACCTCATTAAACAAATCAAATAACTCATCGAGGTGGATCATGACCAAAACTGCAACCAAAGCTCCGAACTCAATATTCTCAGCGCTATAAAAAAGGTGCTTTCGCATTTCAGGCAGAAAAAAGTCGCTATGGCACGACCAGGTTAGTTCGACACTTGTCTAAACAAAGACTGCACAATAACCGCACAACGGCGGTTACACGCCTGAAACGCTTTAACGCCAAGATTACGGGCAAAAACCAATTGTCATGTTCCGTTTCATGCCACTACAAATATAAAATCACATTCCTCATTGTGGAATGAAATGTGTGTATTTTGTGCATTTCCAGCCTTACCTTCACAGTTTTGTGATCTATGTATTTATTTTTATGGAATCACTGATAGCATTTGTTTCGTAATAAGGAATCTTCTAATGGAGAAAACAAATGCCTTTAGTAAAACTTGATGATTTGCGCAGCGAATATGAACGCATTCTCTTAAAACGAGATATGAAACCCGAGCAGGCCCAGAAATTAGCCTGTGGTTTTGTCGATATGGCGAATGAAGGTACTTATTCGCACGGAATCAACCGCTTTCCAGTGTTTATTTCTCAGGTTGATAAAGGTGAAATCAAACTGAATGCAGAACCGGAATGCGTCAACAGCCTTGGAGCTCTTGAACAATGGGATTGTCACTTTGCTCCTGGTGTATTGAATGGATTGATTTGCGCTGATCGAGCAATGGAGCTTGCTAAGCAATATGGTATCGGAATGGTTGCAATGCGAAATTCCAACCATTGGATGCGTGGTGGTGCTTACGTTTTAAAAATGGCTCGGGCTGGAATGGCAGGTATCGCATCAACCAACTCTATTGCAGTAATGCCTGCATGGGGTGGGAAAGATCACCGTTTAGGGTCAAATCCATTGATCATGGCGATTGCCGGTGATCCACCAGTATTAGTGGATTGCTCGATGACTCAATACTCTTATGGTCAGTTGCAAAACTACGTGCTAGGCAAAAAAGAATTACCCGTATTCGGTGGTTTTGATAACAACGGAGAATTAACCAAAGATCCGAATGTTTTGTGGGAAAATAAGCGTATGTTGCCGATGGGCTTCTGGAAAGGCTCTTCGCTCTCATTAGTATTAGATATGTTTTTAACCGCTATCAGTGGTGGCTTGTCTGTGCCTGCGTTAACTGAAGATATGGCTGGCGAATTCGGTGTGTCTCAGTTCTTAATTGCCATTGATCTCAGTAAAACGATTGCAGCTGATCGTTTCGCTGATGAGATGAAACGTATTCGTGACTATGTTCTGGCTTCAGAACCTGCAGAAACCGGTAGTGTTATGATCGCAGGCGCTGAAATTGAAGCATTCCTGAAAAAACACGAGGCACAAGGTGGAATAGAGATCCACGAAGAAATTTGGAATCAGATCATCGCACTGTAACTTGCGACGCTGTCACACCTGAAAAATTCATCTCCAGTTAGATCTATTGTTTGAGTACATACGAAAGCCTCTTCAGAAGAAGAGGCTTAAAATCAACCAGATATAGACTAAATCAGACAGCAATCCGGCAATAATCACACCGCAGTATTGAAGAATTAACAACAGATGATATGGTCATTAGCCATGGTCGTCAGACATTAACCATCTTTGGTAAGTTGTGCCTATGAGTGAACAAGTGAAGTCACTGGCGAAAGCCCTTTCTGTGATCGAGTTTCTAAGTAAACATCCGAATGGCGTACCATTACAGGAAGTTGCCAACGCCACTGGTGTCAACAAAACCTCTGTGCATCGAATGTTGTCTACTTTCGAGGAAATGGGTTACGTCTCTCAGGTGCCAAAGAATAAAGATTACAAACTCACACTGAAATTATTACATCTGGGGCATTCCGCATTGAGTTCCGATGTCATTGCGATCACTCGCGCTAAGCTCTATGGTTTGGTCGAGGATTTAAATGAAACAATTAACTTTATCGCCCGTGAAGGCGATAAGATCGTCTTCCGTGACAAAATCGAACCGCAATATTCTTCTTTTCGTACCCGTACTTTCGTTGGGCTTTATGGTGATATGTATTGCACTGCAGCAGGTAAATGCTTTCTCGCCTTTTCTACCGCAGAGGATCAGCAAAATTACTGGCAGCGAAATCAATTCGTGATTAAAAAGTTAACCGATAACACCATCACGCAAAAAGAGCTGTTTTTAAAGGAATTGGAGACGATACGCACGCAGGGTTTTGCTGTAGATAATGAAGAAAATGAAGCTGGCATTTCTTGTACAGCCGTACCTATTTTTGATAACTCTGGCACTCCGGCTTATGTGGTCAGTGTTTCAACACTCACCCCTCGCCTTCGTGCTATGAACCCGGAAAAACTTGCAAAGCGCATTCAAGTGACAACAAAGCAGATCGAGCAAGAACTATTCGGATGATGGCCCAGCCATGAAAGTTTCACGATATATCTGTAAAAGAAAGGCCTGATGACTCAGGCCTTTTTCGTACGGAATGAATACTTCATCTATCACACTAACAAGGCATTTGCCTTTTCAACGATATTGGCCTCTGTAAATCCAAACAGTTTAAACAGCTGATCCGCTGGTGCAGATTCACCAAAACCAATCATGCCAATCACATCCCCATCAAGGCCGGTGTAACGTTGCCAGTAACCCGCAATTCCCGCTTCAACCGCTAAACGTGCTCTGATAGCTTTTGGCAGGACGTGCTCTTTGTACTCTGCCGATTGTTTGTCAAAACGCTCGGTACAAGGCATCGACACCACTCGGACTTTCTTTCCTTGTTCAGTCAGTGTTGCCGCAGCGTTGATGGTAATACCGACCTCAGAGCCTGTGGCAATTAGAATCAGCTCCGGCGTGCCTTCACAATTTTTTAGGATATACCCGCCTTTCTCGACGTTTTGCAGTTGAGCTGCGTCGCGAGGTTGTTGGGTCAGGTTTTGTCTAGAGAAAATCAGCGCACTTGGGCCGTTGTCACGCTCAATGGCTGCCTTCCACGCAATGGCTGATTCAACCTGGTCACAAGGGCGCCAAGTTTCCATGTTGGGAGTCAAGCGCAGTGATGCCATCTGCTCAACCGGTTGATGGGTTGGACCATCTTCACCCAGACCAATCGAGTCATGGGTATAGACAAAAATCGAGCGTTGTTTCATCAATGCCGCCATACGCACAGCATTACGGGCATATTCCATAAACATCAGGAAAGTGCCACCGTACGGAATGAATCCACCATGCAATGCCACACCGTTCATAATGGCCGACATCCCAAATTCACGCACACCATAGTGCATGTAGTTGCCTTCTGGGGTTTCGTTGGATACATCCAGTGCGCTGGTGTGACGAGTCAGATTCGAAGGTGCAAGGTCTGCAGAGCCGCCGAGGAATTCAGGTAATAGCTTTGCGTAGGCATTCAGGGCTTTTTGGCTCGCCTGACGAGATGCAATATTGGCTGGGTTAGCCTGTAAGTCTTGAATGTAAGCACTCACTGTTTCTGACCAGTTGGCTGGTAGAGCACCGGCACTGCGGCGTAGCAGTTCAGCTGCTTCCGTTGGGAAGGCTTTTTGATATTCCGCGAACTGTTGGTTCCAGTTTTGTTGTGCTGCGCTACCTTTCTCTTTAGCATCCCATGCCTGATAAATCTCGGATGGAATTTCAAACGGGGCATATGGCCATTTTAAGAACTCGCGCACCTGCACGATTTCATCTTTACCCAGTGGGGCACCATGACAATCGTGGCTACCGGATTTATTCGGAGAACCATAACCAATGATGGTTTTACAGCAAATCAACGTTGGTTGCGTGGTGTTAGCTTTGGCTTGTTCAATCGCAGCATTGATGGCTGCAGGGTTGTGACCATCGACAGAGTCAATGACTTGCCAGCCATACGCACGGAAACGTGCAGGAGTGTCATCGGTAAACCAGCCTTCCACATGACCATCAATCGAGATGCCATTATCATCCCAAAACGCAATCAGTTTGCCTAAACCTAACGTACCGGCCAGTGAACATACTTCATGAGATACCCCCTCCATCAGACAGCCGTCGCCCATAAAGGCCCAGGTGTAATGATCAACAATGTCATGGTTGGGTTTATTAAACTGTGCTGCGAGAATTTTCTCAGCTAAAGCCATACCGACGGCATTGGCAATGCCCTGACCGAGCGGGCCGGTAGTCGTTTCAATCCCCGGTGCATAACCATATTCAGGATGCCCCGGTGTTTTAGAATGCAGTTGGCGGAACTCTTTTAAATCATCCAGCGATAAGTCATAGCCACTGAGATGCAGCAGTGCGTAATGCAGCATGGAACCATGACCATTTGAAAGCACAAAGCGGTCGCGGTTCAGCCATTTTGGGTCGGTCGGGTTGTGCTTATAATAATGGCGCCACAACACTTCCGCGATATCAGCCATGCCCATCGGGGCTCCCGGGTGGCCGGAATTAGCCTTTTGTACTGCATCAACACTGAGCATACGTACGGCATTCGCAAGGGTTTTAGCATCTAAACTCATCAGAAACTCCAAAATTAAATAAGTAAAAATGGCTGGAGTCTGAGCAGGGGTGAATTTTTGTATCAATCAAATTCCAACCATATTGATCATGATGAGCATTACTCACTAGGTTTTGCACACAAACAATATGGCTGATGTTTACTTAATACACTCAGACCCCAGCCAAAAGCTTAAGCCAAACGTGATGCCAGCAGTTGTTCTAACTTCACTTGGTCGATGGCGAAATTTCGAATGCCTTCCGCCAGTTTTTCTGTCGCCATCGCATCGTCATTGTGCTGCCAGCGGAACTCTGCTTCGGTCATCGCTGCTGGGCGTTCTAAGCGCACACCATCATCGGCCAACACACGCACTAACTCGCCTGTAGTTTCTTCTAACTCTTTCAGAAGATTGGGGCTGATAGTCAGTCGGTCACACCCAGCCAGCGCCAATACTTCGCCTAAGTTACGGAAGCTGGCTCCCATCACCACGGTCGAGTATCCGTGCTGTTTGTAATACTGATAAATAGCGTGCACGGACAACACGCCAGGGTCTGTTGCAGACGTATAGCTTTGGCCCGTTTTGGCTTTGTACCAATCTAAGATCCGGCCAACAAATGGCGAAATCAGATAAGCCCCCGCTTCTGCGCATGCCCGCGCCTGTGCAAAGCTAAACAATAAAGTTAGGTTACAATTAATGCCTTCTTTCTCTAGCTGCTCGGCGGCACGAATGCCTTCCCATGTAGAGGCAATCTTAATCAGTACGCGAGAGCGTGGAATGCCCTGATACTCATACAAGCCAATCAGCTTGCGAGCTTTCTCGATGGTTGCTGCGGTATCAAATGACAAACGCGCATCGACTTCGGTGGAGATACGACCGGGCACATGTTTGAGCACTTCACAGCCAATCGCGACAATCAGGCGGTCAGCGGCTTCTTCGATTTGCACGGCAATGTCAGCCGACAGTGGTTTAGCCTGTGCAATCACGCTTTCCAGCAGTGGCGCGTATTCGGGGCTGGCAACGGCTTTCAAAATCAGAGATGGGTTAGTCGTTGCATCTTCTGGTTTGAATGCTTTGATGGCTGGCAACTCGCCGGTATCTGCCACAACGGTGGTAACGGCACGAAGTTGATCTAATAAATGACTCATGAATGTGCTCTCTTATTGGCCGTAATATGCATTTTTACCGTGTTTACGCAGGAAGTGCTTATCGAGCAGGGTTTGCTGCATATTCGGTAATTCAGGTGTTAATTGACGAGAGAAAATGCCCATATAGGCAATCTCTTCTAATACGACTGCGTTGTGTACCGCGGAATGCGCATCTTTGCCCCATGAAAACGGGCCATGGGAATGCACCAGCACGGCAGGCACCTGCGCTGCATCGATGCCACGTTTCTCGAAGGTTTCGATGATGACATTGCCAGTTTCCAGTTCGTATTCCCCTTCAATTTCAGCTTCGGTCATCAAACGTGTGCATGGAATATCGCCATAGAAATAATCGGCATGGGTGGTCCCCCAAGCTGGCAGATCTTTCCCTGCTTGTGACCAGATCGTTGCGTGACGTGAATGGGTATGCACAATGCCACCAATCGATGGAAACGCACGATACAACGCCAAATGTGTGGCGGTATCTGACGATGGTTTTTTCTTGCCATCGACCACTTCGCCGGTTTCGAGGCTCACAACAACCATGTCGTCGGCAGTCATCACGTCATATTCAACACCTGATGGCTTGATCACCACCAAACCAGAAGCGCGATCAATGGCACTTACATTGCCCCAAGTGAAGGTGACTAATCCGTAACGAGGAAGTTCCAGATTGGCTTTTAATACTTCTGCTTTTAATGCTTCTAACATGCGAAATCTCCTTCACTCATACGCGTTTCAATCCACTGGCGGGCATGAATAATTTCACTGACCGGTTCATCTGCTTTTTCTGTCCACATTTCAATCACGAATGAACCGCGATAATTCAGTGCTTTTAAGGTCTTAAAGACATTCACGAAATCAACGCAACCTTCGCCAAATGGCACGTCACGGAACTGACCTTTGCAGGTTTCAGTCACGGCATACGTGTCTTTCAGATGAATGGCTGCGATTTGATCGATGCCTAAGGCGAGTTCTGCCGGCACATCGTTGCCCCACGCGGTCAGGTTGCCAACATCTGGGTAAACACTGAACCAAGGTGATTGCACTTCTGCTTCCAGCACTTTCCATTTGGTAATCGAGTTCATGTATGGTGTATCCATGATCTCAACGGCTAACATCACTTGTGATGCTGCTGCTTTCTCGACTGCCCATTTCATGCCATCGATAAAACGCCGATGCGTTCCTGCATCTTGTTCTTCGTAATAGACGTCATAACCCGCCAGTTGGATCGTGCGGATACCGAGATCTTTGGCCAGTTCAATGGCATCAATCATGATCTCTTTGGCTTTCGCCTGAATGACCTCATCGTGGCTCCCGAACGGGAAACGACGGTGTGCAGATAAGCACATCGATGGAATATGCAGACCACTTTCCAACATGGCGTTCAACACTGCTAAACGTTCTTCTTTGGTCCATTTCAGACGCGATAAACGCTCATCCGTTTCATCAATTGAGATTTCAACAAAGTCAAAACCGCAGGCTTTCGCCACGGCAAAACGCTCAGGCCAGCTGAGATTTTTAGCCAGTGCTTTTTCATAAATTCCGATTGGGTTCTTACGCATGATCATTCACCCCAGATTTCATTGATCGATTGGTGGAATGCTTTTGCAGCAGCAGCCGGATCCGGCGCTTGCGCCAGTGCACGACCGGCGATAAATGCTTTCACAGAGATATCGCGGAAGAGGTGTAAATCTTCGGGTGTAATGCCGCCGGTTACTGATAACTGAATGCCGACATCAGAGAGTTGTTTCATCAGATCGAGGTCTTTCTGACCCCAAGTTTGACCACTCGCCTGTGCGTCGCGGCCACGGTGATAAATCGCTTGAGTAATGCCGAGTTTCACCCACTCTTTGGCGTCTTCAATATAACTGAATGCCGACATCAGAGAGTTGTTTCATCAGATCGAGGTCTTTCTGACCCCAAGTTTGACCACTCGCCTGTGCGTCGCGGC
>Ga0183099_1001536_pt1 | contig 13195 bp, 14 predicted proteins | sample Biomet1_FD_127788 | JGI IMG/M metagenome (GOLD analysis project Ga0183099, IMG submission 127788) | Microbial communities from bioreactor (seeded with anoxic lake sediment) at LBNL, California, USA - Biofuel metagenome 1 | ecosystem: Engineered > Bioreactor > Anaerobic > Unclassified ... | reverse complement strand
GCTGCGGTTCCCTGCTGCATATTTGTTCAGAGAGGATTGCCCCCATGTATTTTGACACCCATGCCCATTATGACGACGCGGCCTTTGAAGCGGACCGGGACGCGCTGCTCTCCGCCCTGCCGGAATTTGGCGTGGGCCTTGTAATTGATCCCGGCTGCGACGTGGAATCCTCCCGGGCCGCCGTGGCGCTGGCGGAGAGGTTCTCCCATGTCTATGCCGCCGTGGGCCTTCACCCGGAAAACTGCCAAGGCTGCGGCCGGGCGGAGCTGGCGGTGATTCGGGAGCTGGCCGCCCATCCGAAGACGGTGGCCATTGGGGAGATCGGGCTGGATTATCACTGGGATATAAACCCACCCAATGCGTTTCAGCAGGAACTTTTCCGCCTCCAGCTGGAACTTGCCGGGGAGCTTGATCTGCCGGTGATCGTCCACGACCGGGACGCCCACGGAGACAGCCTTGCCATTGTGGAGGAATGCCCGGAAGTCCGGGGCGTGTTCCACTGTTATTCCGGCAGCGCGGAAATGGCGCAGATTCTCCTGGAACGGGGCTGGTACCTGGGCTTTGACGGACCCGTCACCTATAAAAACGCCCGGAAGGCCCGTGAGGTGGCGGAGGTGACGCCACCGGAGCGAATCCTGCTGGAGACGGACTCCCCCTACCTCTCCCCTGTTCCAAACCGGGGGAGGCGGAATGACAGCCGGAATCTGCCTTATATCGCCCAGACGCTGGCAGCATGGAAAAACATGGACCCGGACAAGCTGGCGCGAATTGCCATGGAAAACGGAAAACGATTATTTGGAATCGAGGTTTAAACGCGATGGACCAGAAAAAGGGCTTTACCATTACCTATGAATACGGCGGAAATCTGTATGTGAACACCACCAACCGCTGCAACTTCAACTGTGAGTTCTGCCTGCGGCACAACAAGGGCGGCGGCAGCATCTATACCCACAACCTGTGGCTTACGCGGGAGCCCACTCGGGAGGAGATTCTGGCGGATATTGAAAAGCAGGATCTGAGCCGGTATGCTCAGCTGGTATTCTGCGGCTTCGGAGAACCAAGCTATCGCATGGAGGACATCTGCTGGGTAATTGACCGGATGAAGGAGCACGGAACGAAAATTTTTACCCGGATGGACACCAACGGAACCGGAAATCTCATCTATGGCCGGGATATCACCCTGGAGTTTGCCGGACGGTTTGACATGGTTTCCATTTCTCTGAACACGGATACGGCGGAAAAATATGACGCGCTGTGTCACCCTCAGCAGAGCGGCGCCTATCAGGCCATGAAGGACTTTGCCAGGGAGCTTTGCCGGTACGTACCCGAAGTGATGATGACCGTGGTGGACACCATCCCCAAGGAGGAGATTGAGAACTGCCGCCGTATCTGCGAGGATGAGATCGGGGCGACCTACCGGGTGCGGAAATATATCGAAGACTGAACGCGCGATTGCTGAAAATAAAAACCGTCGGCCTGCTGAAAAGTGGGCCGGCGCTTCTTTTTTACGTTCCTAGTGCATAGGTTGTCCCATGAGGTGATGCAAATGAACACGGCCGTAAAAAAGCGAAACGGCCCCCGACGGCTGGGGGCCATGGGGCTGGCGGTATGTACGCTGTGGGGTGTGGCGGTCACTGCCGGAAGCGACACGGTCATATCCGCGGTCTCTGCCCTGCGGCGTGAGATCTCGGTTCCGCTGTCGGCCCTTCAATGGGAATTGGGAGACCTGGGACCGGAAGACGGACTGTCTCCTGCTGCCGTGATGACCCTTGCGGAATCTCCCCTGCTGCTTTCGGCAAGGGAGACCGTGGCGAAGCTGCTGTCCACAGAGACTCCGGATACGCCCCAGGAGCCGGTGCAGCAGACCCCGGTAGAAGAGACGCCGCTGGACACGACTCCACTCCCCACGGAAAATATTCCGGATAACGGGGTCCCCGCCAAAACGCTGGTTCCTACCGGTAACGAGGGATACACGGTCAGCGGAAAGGTGTATATTACCAACAGCACCGAGCATGCCCTGACCATTCAGGATTTGACAGCGCCCTTTGACGCGGGACTGACCGACGAGGAGCCTCAGATTTTGATTATTCACACCCACGGCAGTGAAGCCTATACCCCTGCGCCGGGCGTGGAAGTGACCTATTCCGGAAATCACCGCACCACGGATACCCGGTACAACGTGGTAGCCGTGGGGGATGTGATGGCCCAGACCTTTGGAGAGCTGGGAATCTCCGTGCTCCATGACCGGACGCTGTACGACTACCCCTCCTATTCCGGGTCCTACGACCGGTCTCTGAAGGCCATTAAAAGTTATCTTACCCAGTACCCATCCATCCACTTCATTCTGGATGTCCACCGGGATGCCATCGAAGACACTGATGGCAACGAGTACAAGGTGATCTCCCCTGTGGAAGGCGCGGGAAACGCCGCTCAGGTAACCATCGTCGTGGGCAGTGACGGCAGCGGCCTGCCTCATCCCAACTGGATGGAGAATCTCAAGCTGGCCGTGGCCTTACAGCAGGATATCACCCAGCTGTATCCGACAATGCTGCGTCCCATCCTTCTGCGGAATTCCCGCTATAATCAGCAAGCCACCACCGGGTCCCTCTTGCTGGAAGTAGGCGCAGCCGGAAATTCCCCGGAGGAAGCCGTCCTGTCCGGAAAACTGTTTGCGCGGGAAATGGGAGAATTTTTGCAGGCAAAAAGCAAATAAAGCAAGCCCGCCCCTGGACACTCCGGGGGCGGGCCTGCGCGATTTAAGAGTGGCTCTGCTCTTCGGAGGGACGGAACAGGCGGTTCCCCCGCAGAACCAGCTGAAACTTTATAAGGGTCAAAACGGCCTCCGCAGCCAGCCAGCCGAATCCGCCCAGTACTGCCAGCCAGCCCAGCACCAGCATGCTGAACGCGAACTGCAATACAGAAAAGCCCACAAACCACTTTCGGCATCCCGGACGGAGATCGGGTGCTTTCCCTGTGGCCCTGGTGCCGTCTGCGAAGATATATCGGCGACCAAAAAAAAGCAGATATTGAAGACGATCACCCAAAACTGGAAAAGGAGTGCTTCCAGAGGGGCGTCTGCCTCTTCGCCACGGGCCAGCGTGGGTAAAATCGCCTCTGCCAGTCCAATCAGATGAAGCAGGGTCAGCATACCGATGGGTCCGAGCCGCTGGAAAAAAGGAAGCTGCCGCATAAAATTCCTCCCGGTTGTTCTAACAGAATATATGTCTAAATGTGAGACGGTCTTAATAAGAAAAGCGGAATCCCCGATCTAATACGGTTGTTATCAGAATGTTCTGAAAAGATTTTGCACATTATTCCATCAGCTTTCGTCTGTGTAAAAGAAGGCAGACAGCGTGGCAAGTAAAAAAGCCAATATCACTTTGCAAAAAGAACTGTCCACCGTGAAATACAAGACCAAAAAAGAATATTCCGAAATCTATATCTATAGAAGAAGCACCGATGTCTGCAAAAATTTCACAGACAAGCCACCCGATGACCATACCTGCTGATAGAATGTGAAATGCTCTTTTCGTTGAGAGAAATAGTCTGATATTAATACCAAGTAGTAAGAAGAACAAAAAGCGCGTAACAAACACCATATCTCCTGTTAAAACATTTGCAAAAAGAAATCTTGAAAGCCACAATATATTCAAAATAGCGCCTCCTTAATAAATCGGGGCTGTAATTTTGCGTATATTTATTCCAAGGGCATCTACAAGATCGCATTTGGTTGTCGGGTGCCGCAAGAAAAAAGCGAGTATTTCCGTCGTCCTCACCCCAGATCCACACGGAAATCTCCTCTGGCCCGGGCCTCCTCCCGGCGCTTTTTGTCCGCTCCAAGGGCGTCCAGCATTCCGCCGATGATCTGATTGGAGACGAGGAAGCCCTTCGGCGTCAGATGCCACCGGCCGTCTTCCTCCACGGCGTAGCCCGCCTGACGGCACTCCTCCAAAAAGGGCACAAAGCAATCGAACCGGCGGCGAAACTGTTTTTCAAACACCTTGGGATCCAAACCCCAGACGGTGCGCAGACCCAGCATAAGCCACTCCGTGTCCCGATCCAGCGGCGGAATGCGCTCGTTTTCCGAAAGAAGCGGTCCGCCCGCCTTGACCCCCGCGATGTAACCCTCCAGATCCTTTTCGTAGGCGTATCGCACGCTGCCAAAGTCCGAGTGGGAGCCGGGACCGAAGCCCGCATATTCCCCCAGTGTCCAGTATTTCAGATTGTGCCGGGACTCAAAGCCCGTCCGGGCAAAATTCGAGATCTCATACTGAAAAAATCCGTGGCGGTGGAGGTAGTCCACAGTCCAGAGATACATCTCAGCCTGCGCCTCGTCGTCCGGAAACTGTTCGCTGTCCCGCCGCTGAAAGAGCGGCGTTCCATCCTCTACCTTCAGTCCGTAGCAGGACAGGTGCTGCGGAGCCAGGTCCACGGCAGCGGTCAGGTTCTTTTGCCAGGTCTCCATAGACTGCCCCGGAAGACCGTAAATCAAGTCCAGAGACAAGTTTGAAAATTTGGCCTTTCGAGCGGCCTCCACCGCCGTTTTCACCTGCGCGGCGGTGTGGATGCGGCCAATGGCGCGCAGTTCGTTGTCGTCCGCAGACTGCATCCCAAGACTCAGCCGGTTAAACCCGGCCCTGCGCAGGGCGCGCAGCTCTTTAAAGTCCCCGGCGGACTCCGGGTTGGCCTCCAGTGTGATCTCTGCGTCCTTTGCAACGTGATATTTTTTTTGAATGCTTTTCAAAAGACGCATAAGCCGCTTGCTGCCAAGCAGCGTCGGCGTGCCGCCGCCAAAATACACGCTGTCCACCACATGGTGGTCCGCACGGGGCGAGATTTCAACTAATTGCGTCTCCAACGCCTGTACGTAAGCATCTATCCGATTCTCCATGCCAGGCAGAGAGTAAAAATCGCAGTAGTCGCATTTTTTCGCACAGAAGGGTATGTGGACGTAAAGGCCCAGACTTTTTTCTTCTTTTTTCAAGGCGGGTGGCCTCCTTCGAAGGTAAAAATACACGCGTGAGAATATTCTATATGGTTCAAGCCTGTTTTGCAAGGCAGAGTGGTTCCCGTACTTTCTCAGTTTATCATAGAGCCTTTCTTCATTCAAGGTACTGCATGTAATTGACGGGGACGAATATTCGCGCCCTCGCGAAAGTTGTGCCGGAAAACGCGCCCGCGAACATTGATTGTCCGCGGGCGCTGTATATTCTGTTTGAATGGATCACTCCGTGCCGATGCAAAAAAACGTAAATCTGCCGGTGGCCATCAGCTTGCCTGTTGCCTCGGCGGTAATATCCACGTTGACAAGGCAGGTTGTCTTCCCCCGATGCACCACGGTCCCGACGGCCACCGCAGTTCCCTCTTTGATATTGGACAGATAATTCATGGAGCTGTCCTGGGTCACGTAGATCCGCCCGTCGGAGTGAGCGGCGGAACCGGCGGTGCTGTCCGCCATGGTATAGAGCGCGCCGCCATGGAGCATTCCGCTGGGATTTGTGCTCTCAGGCCGCAGCGTCAGGCGACACTCCGCCCGGTCCAGCTCCAGAACACTCAGTTCAATAAAATTGTAAGTCATAAAGCGGTTTAAATTGAGTCGCTTGTTTTTGATCTCTTCCAGTGTTGGCATAGGTTCTCTCCTCGTCTTTTTTTATATTGAAAATAGTTTACCACATTTCAAGAGAATTTTCCACACCTTTGTAAAAGGGGTTGACAAACGGAGCGGACGGAATATAATGATCATATGAACAAACGTTCAAATGATCGGATAAAGGAGGCCTGCCCCTTGGAAGACCGCTATAACGCAGACATCTGCGACCTCGTCTATGTTCACGAGGATCTTGTAAAAAAGGTTCGGAGCGAGCTGCCCAACGAGGACACGCTTTACGACCTGACGGAGCTATTCCGAATTTTCGGGGATTCCACGAGAATCCGCATTCTGTACGTGCTCTCCGCGTCGGAGATGTGCGTATGCGACATTGCGGCCTTACTGGGGATGACCCAGTCCGCCATTTCGCACCAGCTGAAGGCATTGAAGAACGCGCGGCTGGTCAAGTTCCGCCGGGAGGGGAAAACCGTGTTTTACTCCCTGGCGGACAGCCATGTGCAAACCATCATTGACCAGGGAATGGAGCATGTCTCGGAGTGACTTCGAATCCTGCGCCGCATCCGTTCAGGCGAAACTGAAAAATGTATGTTCGGAGGGTTTTTTATGAAAAAGCGTTATACACTTACTGATTTGGACTGTGCCAATTGCGCGGCGAAAATGGAGAGCGCCATCAAAAAGATTGACGGCGTCAACGACGCCGTTGTCAGCTTTATGGCGCAGAAATTGACGTTGGATGCGGACGACGCCCGGTTCGACGCGATTTTAGAAGAGGCGGTCCGGGTTTGCAAAAAGGTGGAACCGGACTGTGTGATCAATCGCTGATGGGATAAAAGGAATGCTTTGGGTCCGGGTCGCCGGGGCCTATGCTTTATCCAAGCGGGCATCACGGCTTTGCGAAAACCGACTCAGCCGGAAAAGGGAGCTTTCGTATGAGTAAAAAACAAAAGAAAATGCTGATTCGCATTTTGACTGCGGCCGGACTGCTGATCGTTGTCCGTTTACTGCCGCTGACGGGGCTTGCACAGGCGCTGTGCTACTTGGTTCCCTATGCGCTGATTGGCTGGGATATCCTGTGGAAGGCCGCGCGCAATATTGTAAGAGGACAGATTTTTGATGAAAACTTCCTGATGGCCCTCGCCACGGTGGGAGCTTTTGGTACTGGTGAATACGCTGAAGCCGTGTTCGTCATGCTGTTCTATCAGGTGGGAGAGCTGTTTCAGGACTATGCGGTGGGCAAGTCCCGGAAGTCTATCGCGTCTCTTATGGACATCCGGCCCGACAGCGCCAATGTGGAGCGGGACGGCGTGATTACCACGGAGGACCCGGAAGACGTGGCCGTGGGGGAAACCGTTGTGGTAAAGCCGGGCGAACGGGTCCCTCTGGACGGCGTGGTAATCGACGGGACATCCACGCTGGATACTGCCGCGCTGACCGGCGAAGCGGTTCCTCGGGATATCGCCGTGGGCGATCCCATTCTCAGCGGCTGTGTGAATCTACGGGGCGTGCTTCGTGTCCGGGTGACGAAACCTGCCGGAGAGTCCACGGTCTCAAAAATTCTGGAAATGGTGGAAAACGCAGGGGAGCGAAAGTCACGCAGCGAAAACTTCATCACCCGATTTGCCCGGTACTACACCCCCTGCGTGGTGATTGCGGCGGCATTGTTGTTCCTGCTGCCCACGTTGGCATTGGCACTCCTTTCCTCCCCGCCGGCGTTTCTTTATGGGACGGTGTGGAGTGATTGGCTACACCGGGCGCTGATCTTTCTGGTGATTTCCTGCCCCTGCGCGCTGGTAATCTCCGTACCGCTCAGCTTTTTCGGCGGTATAGGCGGCGCGTCCAGATGCGGCATTTTGGTAAAGGGCGGAAACTATCTGGAGGCTCTTGCCGGGACGCAGACCGTGGTTTTCGACAAGACCGGCACGCTGACAAAGGGTACCTTCTCCGTCACCGCCATCCACCCCGAGGAGGGATACTCCAAAGAACAGGTACTGGAATGGGCGTTTCTGGCGGAGCAGTTTTCTGACCATCCCATCTCAAAATCCCTGCGGGCGGCCTGTCCGGCCCGGATGGAGGAGATTCAAGTCGAGGAGGTGGAGGAGATCTCCGGGCACGGCGTCCGGGCGATAGTCAACGGTCGCAGAGTCTGCGTGGGCAACGCACGGCTGATGGAGCGGGAGAATGTGAAGTGGCTTCCCTGTGAGCTGCCCGGCACCATCGTCCACGTGACGGCGGACGGGTTTTACGCCGGACATATTGTGATTTCGGATGAGGTAAAGCCGGATGCAAAAGCGGCCATTGCGGATTTAAAGGCCAACGGCGTCAAAAAGACCGTGATGCTTACCGGAGACGCAAAGGCGGTGGCGGAAGCCGTGGCCAAGGAGCTGGGTGTGGATGAATTCCATGCGGAGCTTCTGCCCGCCGACAAAGTGAATTTGACGGAGAGCCTTCTCAAAAGCGAAAGCGGAAAGCTGGCCTTTGTGGGTGACGGGATCAACGACGCACCGGTCCTGACCCGCGCCGATATCGGCATTGCCATGGGCGCCATGGGCGCCGACGCAGCCATTGAGGCGGCGGATGTGGTGCTGATGGACGACCGACCGGACAAGATCGCCGCTGCCATACGAATTTCCCGCAAAACGCTGCGCATCGTCCGCCAGAACATTGCCTTTGCGCTGAGTGTGAAAGCGCTGGTGCTGATTCTGGGCGCTTTTGGCATGGCAAACATGTGGGAAGCCGTGTTTGCGGATGTGGGCGTGGCATTCCTTGCAATTTTGAACGCCATGAGGGCCATGCGAGTCCGGCAATTCGGCCAATAAGGCGGCTATGGCGCAAGCACCGGCCCCGGATGATTCCGGGGCCGGTGCTTGCGCTGTATATAGTCTTTTTAAGACGATTCAGGTTTTGTCAGAATCCTTTGAGCCGTTCTGCTCTGTTCCGGCATTCGCTTTGCCGCCGGAGGGAGCAGTCCCGCCCTTAGTCTTTTGTCTGAACCCTCTGGGATCATTGCCATGGAGCTGGTTATGCATTTCCAGCATGGACTGGGCAGCCTGATCAAACTGCCTGGCCTCCTGGAAGTTTTCCACCAGGTCGCTGTGGACGATATCGCTGTAATCCTTTTCCGGGTTTTTGGGATACACGGCCCGAAGCAAAATGGGCGTCACAATGGTGGAGGCCACCACCATCAGAATCATCGGCGCCAGGAACACGGAGTCCATCATCCCGCTGGCGATACCCTTGTTGGCCACGATCAGCGCGACTTCTCCGCGGGATATCATGCCAATACCAATCCTCAAACTTTCCGCGTTGGTGTAGTGGAACAACTTTGCGCCGAGACCGCAGCCGACAACCTTGGTAATAATGGCCAATAAGATGGAAATCACCGACAGCATGATGACTCCGGCATTCATGGAAGACAGAACCACCTTTAGTCCAACGCTGGCAAAAAAGATGGGGGAGAGAAACATGTAGGACAGCGTTTCACACTGCGACTGCACATAAATCGCCCGGGCGGTGTGGGAGATAATCAGTCCCGCGCAGAACGCGCCGATGATATCCGCCACACCGAAAACTGTTTCAGCCACATAGGCATAGAAAAAGCAGAACGCCACCGATATCACGGCAAATCGCTTGCGGTTCCAGCGCGCAGAGGCCATCCACTTCTGAATACTCCTGTGAAGAAAGTATCCCATTCCCGCCGTCACCGCGAAGAACGCCGCAATCTTTGCCAACACCATCCAGAGGCTGACGCCGCCGGTGGACGCGCTGGTGATCAGCGTCAGCAGAATCAGACCCAGTACATCGTCGATCAGCGCCGCACCCAAAATCGCGTTGCCGGAGCGGGTAGAGAGCTTTCCAAGTTCCTTCAGCGTTTCCACGCTGATGGAGACAGAGGTGGCGGTAAACACGGTACCAACGAAAAGATTTTTCAGCGGGTCGCCGCCGCTGTTGAACACCGTCGCCAACGCGTAACCACCCCCCAGCGGGACCAGTACGCCGATCAAAGCGATAAAAAACGTGGCTTTGCCGGATTTTTTAAGCTCACCGATATCTGTTTGCAGGCCCGCGCTGAACATCAGCATGATAACGCCTAACTCCGACAGCATGGAGAGAAAGTCACTGGGCTGCACCAGATTCAAAACACTGGGGCCCAGCAGCAGACCTGCGATTAGAGAGCCGACCACCTCGGGCATATCCACCCGCTTTGACATAATGCCGAAAATTTTTGTTAAAAATATAATCGTGGCGACGTCAAACACATACCGATAGGATTCCATAACAATACCTCTTATCCGAATTGCCGTTTTCCGGCTGCCTGTGCGGTGAATGAGACGCCTCAAAGTGCTCTGCCGCCGCTTTTCAAACACCGCATTCCGATTATGACGCCGTCTGGGTCAGAATGGTTCGAGTGTTTCACAACTTCGAGCCTAACACAAACCGACGGCATTGTCCAGCTGGGAGATACGTCAAAAACTATAGTTTTTATCAATCGTATCTTTTGCAGAAATACGGCAGGAAATACAAGTGGGTGCGTAAGGGCTGCCTTATAAAATAGAAGCACTCCCCACCCGATTGGGTGGAGAGTGCTTCTATGGAGCGGGCAACGAGGCTCGAACTCGCTACCTCCACCTTGGCAAGGTGGCGCTCTACCAGATGAGCTATGCCCGCGAAACAAGAGTTATTTTAACAAATAACTTCCTGCCTGTCAAGCCTTTTTTATGGGGTCTGTAAATATTCAGTCGGAGTTTCAGACTCGCCCTCCGGTTGTATCGTGTCCTTGGCAGCGGGAGACAGAGTGAATTCAATCAGACCCACGGTTCCCTCTGCCGGATAGTAAGAAATCGTCCACTCCGGTGTTTCCGTCAGACCTCTTTCCGTGCGCAGATCCGTTACCGTCTTCTCTACCGCGGCACGGTCCTCAGCCCGCCAGTAGCCGACGCGGACCGTCAACTCCGTCTTTCCATCGTCCAGCGCCGACTCCAACAGGCTTTGCAGCGCCGTGACGCTGGTGGCGTTGACAATGGCCGCAATTTGCTCCGCCGTGCGGCGATAGCCCAACTGAACAGACAGCTCATAATACCCCCTCTGAGCGGTGCTGGAGGAGGTGATGTATTCCAGCGCGTAATTGCCAAGGGCTGTTTCCTGCTGCACCTCGGCGGCCGCCTTTTCCAGTCCGTCCGCCACGGTGACGCCGTCGTCATAGCTGTATAGGCGAATTACCGCCTGCTCCGTGTGCTGGCCGATCAGCAGCATCAAATCGTTGACGATGTCCTGATAATTTTCCGCCCGCAGAATGCCAGTGGACTCACTCTCCCAGAACTTGCTGGAGTGGGCCTCCACCGTGCTGTACTCCCGGTCCAGAAGGGAGGCACAGCCGGTGAGCAGGACACAGCTTGCCAGCAGTAAACACATCCGCTTTTTCATCCGCCCACGCCTCCCTTGATCCGGCAAAAAAAAGCCGGATGACGGTTTTTAATAACCCAGGTCCTCGTCGATGAGGACGACTTCGGTTTCCATCCCGTTCATAGGCCGCCACAGCACTGCCAGTCCCCGGCAGATCCGACTGGGACTCTTGCAGTCGTAGCACTTATCACCCTTGACGGCGCAGGGGGTCTTTGTCTGAAGCCGCTGTGCGTTTTTCGGCGCGGCGATATTCCGGGCGCGCCACAGTGCCTCGTCGTAAGTGTCGGCCAGCTTGTTGCGGCCCACCACAAGATAAAGCTTTTCGTGGCCGTACAGCATGGAGGCCACCCGATTACCGTTGCCGTCGATATTGATGAGGTCTCCCTCTTCGGAAAGGCCGTTCACGGAGGACAGATATACCTGAGCCTTCTCCGCATCGCCGGTGGAAATGGGGGTTCCCTGCCAGTGCCAGTACACGTTGTTGTGAGCGGAGAGGCTGTCGTACAGGCCCATATCCCGCAAGGTTACAGAGCCGCCAAAGCCCACCGTTTTGCCGTCAATGGCACTGTTGAGATACTCGGCCGCCTCTTCTTTTGTTTGAAAGAGCTGCACACTAAAACCGCGCGATTTCAAGTTTTCCACCAATTTTTTCAGGTCCGCCATATCACAAATCCTCCTTCTTATATTCCCCAAAACCCTCGCCCAGCACGTCGTGGGCGTTACAAACAATTAAAAACGCGCAGGGGTCGGTCTCGTGGACGATGCGCTTTATTTCAACAATCTCCCGCTGCTTAAAAGCCACCAGCAGCACGTGCTTCTCGTCGCCGGTATAAGCTCCCGAGGCGCTGAGAATCGTGACGCCCCGGTCTCTGGCCAGAATGGCGTCCGCCGTTTTATGCCAGCTGTCGGAAATAATGTAAGCAACCTTGGACTCGTCCAGACCGTAAAGCATCTTGTCAATGACCACTGTGGAGACGAACAGAGCAACCAGACCGTACAGCGCGGCTTTGACGCTGCCGAATACCACGGCCACCAGCGCCAATACCACGAAGTCCGGAATCAGCACCAGCTTCCCCATAGGGAGCCACGGGAACTTCAGCTTCAAAAGCCGGGCCACCACATCGGTTCCGCCGGTGGTGGAGCCCTGGGAAAAGACCAGCCCCACGCCGGCGCCCATCATGGCCCCGCCCACAAGGCAGGCCAGCATCGTGTCCATGCCCGGAAATTTGTACAGCAGAGCGATGCCGTCGATCGCCAAAGAGCTGACCAACATGGAGAACAGAGAGGAAACCAGCAGATGACGGCCGATTAATTTCCACCCCAGCAGAAACAGCGGCACGTTCAGCACCGCTACCAGAATACCCACCGACGCCCAGGGCAGAAGCACGTTGATGACCTGTGCAAGGCCCGTCAGGCCGCCCATGCCGATCTGATTCGGCTCAAAAAACCAATCGAAGGCCAGCGCGAAAATCACAGACCCCAGAGTGATGATGCCGTAGCTCTTCAAAGCTTTTTTGATAATATAAATATCCCCTTTCCATCCGTTCTCTTCCTAAGAAAAAAAGAAATTTCAAAAATCAATCCAACAGGCCGATCTGCTTTTCCTCGGAGTCCTCCGCTCGCAGCAATGCTCCGGCGGCGGGCACCGCCCGGACGCGATAGCGGCTCTGGTTCACAATGGCGCTCTCCGCCAGAGGGACGGCCTGCTCCAAATGGTACTTAGACTTCATGGTCATCACCGCCACGCCCTGCGTGGACCGGGTGGTCTTTGGGGAGAGCAGCGCGGTATGGAAGATCAGTGCCCGGGGTTCGCTGGTATAGACCGCCAGCTCCTCCTCCGCGTCCAGACGGCGAATCAGGGCCAGAGGCGACTTGTCGGAGTAGGCTCCCGTCAGCTTCCGGCGGTTGGAGGTGGTCTGGTACGCCCTGAAATTCACCCGGGCCGCCTTGCCGTTTTCAAAGAAAAACAGCAGCGTCCCGGAGTAATCCCCGGGAAGACACGCAAAGACCGGGTTCTCCTCCGGATCCATTCCCAGCTTTGTGGGCAGGTAGTCGCCCAGAACGCTTGCCTTGGCGTCGTCAAAATCGCAAACGCGGCACTTGTAGACCTGACATTTGTCGGTAAAGAACATGGATCTCCGGGCACTTGTAGACCTGACATTTGTCGGTAAAGAACATGGATCTCCG
>Ga0183099_1001535_pt1 | contig 13208 bp, 15 predicted proteins | sample Biomet1_FD_127788 | JGI IMG/M metagenome (GOLD analysis project Ga0183099, IMG submission 127788) | Microbial communities from bioreactor (seeded with anoxic lake sediment) at LBNL, California, USA - Biofuel metagenome 1 | ecosystem: Engineered > Bioreactor > Anaerobic > Unclassified ... | reverse complement strand
AAATATACAAGAACAGAAGCAAACACTTGATATTTTGGTTAATCAAAATTATTCAAATCGTAATCATACAGAACATACAGAGGATCAAACCAAAGAATATGATTTCTTCATATCACATGCTTCAGAAGACAAAGACGATATTGTTCGAGAATTAGCTAATGCTTTACAAAATGAAGGTCTTAAGGTTTGGTATGATGAGTTTGTATTAAAAATCGGAGATAGTTTACGAAAGAACATAGATGCCGGGCTAATAAACTCAAAGTACGGAATAGTGATTATTTCTCCCAATTTCATTAAGAAAAGCTGGCCTGAATATGAACTAAATGGAATGATAGCAAAAGAAATGAATGGTCATAAGGTTGTTTTACCTATTTGGCATAAAGTCACAAAAAATGAAGTTATCAACTTTAGTCCAACACTTGCTGATAAACTCGCATTAAATACATCAATTCATACAATAACTGAAATTGTTAACTCATTAAAAGATTTACTTAATGAATAGGAAATGAATGATCTATGACATGTTTTACAGAATTCTAAGGACATCCTTTACACTCCATAATAATGCATAGGGTGTCCGATAACCTCCTGAATATGTAAAGTTTTTTCGTTTAGGTAACCAAGGAATTTGTTTCGAAAGAAGACTCGCCAAATACCATTTCCCAGTTCAAAGAGCCCAATTTCTTTATCAATAAGCAGAGTGGCAACCATAACCCAGTTGTCAGGACCCCAACGAATACATCCGTTTTTATATACCCTGCGAACATGTACTTCTTTAGGGTATTCCCAATGGGAAACAGTTGGGTTGTATTCTTTTGCTGAATGCACATGAACACTGGCAGGTGTTTTATTACCTAGTGGTTCATGAGGCCGTACCGTATTGTATTCTTTAACGAAAGCATCAAACTTATTCTGTTGTACTTTTAAGGTATAGGTAGAAGGCCGTACGGCCTCCGCCTTCAACTCACGGTGCATACGTTCATGCCTTCCATTTTGACTTGGGCAGCCAGGATCAGAATAGACAGGCATAATATCGTGTTCGAGAAGCCACACAGCTAAGGATGACAGGCGGGCGAGAGATGTCGCGCCAGCGAATGGAGATCCGTTATCAGTATGAAACTGATCCGGTATACCCCAACGCCTGAAAACCCTTATAAGGACTGACTTTGTCGCTTCAAAGGTTGGATGGAGCATTCCTTTTACGGCAAATAGATACCTGCTGTAGGAATCGGCAATAGTCAAGGGATATACGTATTGGTTATTACTCAGACGTGACTTACCCTTAAAGTCACCGCTCCAGATCATATTACAGGCAGTAGGGTCAAAAACGGGGTCTACTGGCTTGATTCGACGGATTTGTCTTCTATGTGGGATACAGTCGTTTTTCTTCAATATGCTGGCAAATGTAGACAATGCAGGCCACGTTGTGTCGGGGTAACGTTCAGAAAGCATAACGCGGAGTTTCTTAGGTCCATAGCGTGGATGTTTTGACCGTAGTTTAAGTATCTTCTGCTCAACACAATCAGGTGTTCGATTGGGACTAGAATGGGGTGTAGTAGAACTATTGGCTAAGGCTTGAATACCTCCTTGTTCATAGCGCTCAACAAATTTGTAGCCTGTTGGACGAGAGATATCGTACTCATCACACAGTTCTGAAAACACCCATGCACCGGATAGGTACTCATAAATAAAGGATATTCGCTCTTCCATAATTGACGTATTCCTCCACGGCATATTCACCCTCCATTCAGGGTGAATTCTAGTAGAAAAATGTGTAAACTATGTCCTTAGAATAGTGTAAAGGATGTGTCCGGATCATACCTTCTGTCAGTCTTCTGTATCCATTCATTTGTCCATCCTAACACTTTATGCGTTAGGAGTTACCGAGTGCCTGAATAATCGGGAAGTGATCCTAATCTAACAACTGCTTCGACCATGACAATTTCTTTGTCACGATTTGTGCGGTCGCTTTGCTCCTTCGGGCACGAAATTGCAGGTCAGCAAATGTTAAACAAACCCTTCGGGCTGAGGAAATAAATCTGTAAAATGAATGATAACTTATTACATCAATACAACTATATCAAAAAAAGTATTATCCGGAATGCGTTTACCATATACGTAAAATGGTGTTGATGGTAAATTAAACCTTATACATGCGGATGTGTATAACTGATATTTATTAAACACTATTATCAGTTGGTAGTTAAATTGATTAACCTATTACGAAGAGGATTTATATGAAAAACCCATACGAAATTTGTCCCACGCTTGAAACAGAAAACTTTATTCTGAGACTCGTATTAGAAGAAGACTCTGACGGTCTACTTAAATGTTATTCTGATAATAAGGCCCAAAAGTTTTTTAACGCTGATAAATGCTCAGGTGATTTTTGTATCTATAAAATGGAAGACATGTTAAATTGCATTAGAGCTTGGCGTTATGCATATTCTCAACAAAATTTTATACGTTTTGCAGTTATTGATAAATCACTATTTACTGCTATAGGAACAGTAGAAATGTTTGGCTATGTTGGTAAATGTAAAACTAAAACAGGAATACTCCGCGTTGACGTTTCATCTGAATACGAAAATATTCGTAGCTTAAATGAAATATTTAGTGTTTGTAACGAGAACTTTTTTGATCTATTTGAGGTTGATACGATTGCTACAAAGGCAATACCTCAAGCCACTGAAAGGCGGACTGCATTGCTAAAAAACAGCTTCTGTGAAGGCAAGTCATATGAAGGAGAGTATTATTTCATACATTCAAAATAAATATTTTCTACAGTAACCGAACTATAAGTATTATACGTCACAAGTTCTATGCCAAAGCTGTATGTAATCAACACTGTTTATTAAACATGGCCTAATGATCACATAGTTTTAGATAAAAAAATGCCTGAGTTCAAGCATCAAGTACAACGCTGAGTCTTTACCGTAAAATAGTTCTTCCTGCGTTTTATAACAATGTCTTTTCCAGGGACGAGTGTTCAAACGATATGCAATCAGGTCACAATCGTCTTGTATAATTCCCTTCATGCAAGATCGCCTGGGTAAGTTTTGTCGAATCAATCCATTTGTATTTTGGTTTGTTCCTCGTTCCCACGAATGATACGGATTAGCAAAATAGCATTTTACAGAAGTTTGCTCTTCAATTTCTTTATAGCCATGGAACTCGGTACAATTGTCGAAGGTTATGGTTTTAAACATTCGCCCATGTTCCTTAATGGCTTGAATGCATACCGCTGTTACCTGTTCTGCGGTTCGTGCCGTTATCGTCTTGATGATAACAAATCCTGCTTTACGCTCCACGAGCGTCACTATACAGTGATGCCGATCGCAGCCGATCACGGTATCGCCTTCCCAATGACCGATCTGCGAACGATCATTAATACAGATTGGACGTTCGGAAATGTTGCCTTTACCGGCAAGACGGCCTCTTGAATCATATGAATTGTATCTTTTTCGTCTTCTTTTCGGCACAAAACGCAAGTGTTTATACAGTAAACCTCCTTTTCTTCTGTCGTAGAGTATGTATTGGTAAATAGTCTCGTGGCTAATAGAAAAAAAGGCAAATCTTTTTAAGGGTATTGCTGATTTGTTCCGGGCTAAGGTCCAGGCGAAGAAGAAACAGGATGGTTTGCCACTGCTCTTCAGAAAAATGCGTTCACCGGCATGATTTATGGTGCCGAGCTGTTGCATGGTCATGAGCGACGGATACCGCATAATAGCCCGTGGGTCGACGGTTTCTTGATATTTCACGGCTGACAGTTGAGGCCGAACGGCCAATTTGTCGAGCGACTTCGGCTATGGACATATGGGTTTTCAGAAGTGCGATAATAATATATCGTTCTTCACGGGAGAGTTGCTGGTACTTCAACGATGTATTCCTTTTCTTTGCGGGAGCAGGATATTCGTAGTATCGCAACTCTCCCTTTTTTGGACAACATCGTTGCACTTACTACTTGAATGTGGGGTTGCTAATAACGTCAAAACATTGACATTTGCTCAACATGCGCATATATTATGTGTATACATCGAGGCACTATGTCATTGTTATATAATGCAAATGCACCAAAGAAACCGACAAATTTGACTATTAATAGTGATTTATTGACCCAGGCAAAAGAAATGAAAATTAACTTGTCGGCTACGCTCGAGAATGCTTTGGCCGATGCTCTTAAAGCTAAAAAACGAGAAATTTGGATTGAAGAAAATAAAGAAGCCATAAATGCATATAATGAGAATGTAAGCGAATATGGTTTATTTAGTGACGGGATCAGGATGTTTTAATGTCACAATACCATATTTATGAAAACCTTAATCCAAATTCAAAGCAAGCTTATCCATACCTAATTGATGTGCAAACGACTCTACTTACAGATCTAGAAACACGGATAGTAATTCCTGTAGCACTGAAAAGCAAATTTGGAAAAGGAATAATCAAAAACCTTAATCCGATAATCACAATTAATAAAAAAGAATATGTAATTATTACCCAGCAAATTGCAGGTATTCCAAGTAAGCAATTAGGTTCTTCTGTTTATGATTGTTTAGCATTACGCCAAGAAATACTATCAGCAATTGATTTCTTAATAACTGGTATTTGAGGAAGCGCCCAACAACTGCTTCAAACTGACAACGCTATTGTCACACCTTTTACGACGCTTCGCTAAGCAAAAAGTGCGCTAATTACGCGCTGCAAGTCAACCAAATGTTATGTCGATGCCGCTGATGCGGCGCGGAAAGAGGAATTCATGTTGAAAAAATTGCATGTATCGGATATGCTATAAAGCATGTTATCCGATACGATAATTTCAATGGATCAAAACCTTCTCTCAAGTATTGAAGGTAAGAAACGGGAACTTGATAAACTTAGGCCGTTACCTCCTTCTATAGTCCAAAAGTTGAATGAACAGTTTCTTATTGAATGGACATACAACTCTAACGCAATAGAAGGTAATACTCTTTCATTACAGGAAACAGAATTAGTTCTGAATAGAGGATTGACCATAGGAAATAAATCCCTGAAGGAACATTTTGAGGCAATAAATCATAAGGAATGTATTGGATTAATTGAGAAGTTTGTTGAGAAAAAGGAAGAACTCAGTATTCAGTTTATCAAACAGATACATAAGGTAATTCTAAAGAATATTGATGATCACCAGGCGGGAGTATACAGAAGACCAATGTCCGTATTTAGGGGCTGTTCACACACCTCCAGATGCTTACAAAAATAGAGCGACTTATGGATGAGTTTCTTCAGTGGTATTATACAAATAAGCATGAAATGCCGGTTCCGGAGTTAGCAGCATGGGTACAATATAAATTTGTTTGGATTCATCCTTTTATCGATGGAAATGGCAGAACGGCACGGTTGCTAATGAACTTAGTATTGCTACAAAATGGATATCCACCCGCAGTAATATTAAATCTGGATCGACAAAAATATTATCGGGTTTTGCGACAAGCGGATATGGATAAGCCGAAAGAAATTCTCAATTTTATTGGTAGATCGATTGAAAGATCTTTGGTTATATACCTCGATAGTGTTACTCCCGCAAACGAGAAAAAAGAACATCAAGGATATATAAGCTTAAAGGAAGCAACAAATTATTGTAATTATTCTCTTGAATATCTTTCATTGCTTGCGAGAACTGGTAAACTTCCTGCAATTAAATTTGAGCGGAACTGGATGACGACACGCGAAGCAATTGAAAATTACCTGAAGAAAGTTGATAAAAAACAAGAAACATAACAACTGCTTCGAGTCAATAATTCCTTTGTCATGTAGATTGCACAGTCACTATGAACCGCCCCGGGATTGCCGGAGACCGAAAAGTTTGAGAGGATTACGGTCATGGGCAAAGAAAACAGGTTTTCACCCGAGGTGAAAGAGCGGGCGGTGAGGCTGGTCTATGAGCTGCAAAAGGAATCAGATCTTTCGCAATGGGCAATCATTTGTCCGGTTGCTACGAAGATCTGGTGCACTGCGGAACACTCAGGCGCTGGATTCGGAAGGACGAGACCGATACAGGGAAACGGGAAGGTCTGACAACCAGTGAACGGGAAGAGTTCAAGCGGCTGCAACGCGAGAACCGCGAATTGAAAAAGGCCAACGAATTGCATTGTATCGCGCAGAAATACGACGAGTGTGGGATGCGAACTTCCAGGTCTATGGCGCCGAAAAGTGTGGCATCAGCTTAGGCGTGACGGATTTACGGTTGCCCGTTGCACCGTCGAGGGATTGATGCGGAGCATGGGTTTACAAGGTACCCTGCGGGGTAAGGTCAAGCGAACGACGTTTCCGTCGAGGGAATATCGGAACCCGTTCGATCTTGTCCATCGCGATTTCCATGCGACGAGACCGAATCGACCATGGGTTGCCGACTTCACGCATGCGGCTAGTTGGCATGGTTTTGTCTTTGTCGCGTTTGTCATCGACGCCTTCTCGCGCATGATCGTCGGATGGAGGACTGCAACTTCGATGAACGCCGAACTGACGCTCGATCCACTCGAGCAAGCGATCAGGGCTCGCGATAATTATTCGAACCGACCGGAAACATTCCCCCTGCGGAACTGGGAAAAGCGTATTATACTGATTTGCATAGTCTGCCCGTAGTGGCTCGACTCAAGTAAAAGAGTATCCGGCGAACCCGGGGCGGCAGCTACACAATTATACAGAGCGAGCATATTCTTCCTGTTTGTTGAGGTTTTAAATGAACGGTATGTTACTTGGAAACGGACGTACAGCCGATGTATTTGCTTACGATACTGGTTGTATAATTAAATTGTTCAAAACATTTATGAATAATGATTTCATAGACAATGAGTTTGCAATAGCATCATTTGCCTATCAAAACAGATTACCAACACCACAACCTGTTTCCAAAGTCATTCAAAATGAACGAACCGGATTGATTTACACACGAATCGAAGGAGAATCGTTGCTAAAAACTCTTTCAAAAAATCCATTCAAGATGTCGATTATTGCACGAAAAATGGCTCTGTTACATTATCAGATTAATAGTATCGAATATAAAAACAGTAAAAGTTTTCAGAAAAAAAATATTGAAAATGCGATTAAATCTGTTTCATGTTTATCTAGTACCGAAAAAGATAAAATTATTCAACATTTATCCTCTTTGCCAGAGGGCAATGTTCTCTGCCATGGTGATTTCCACCCTGATAATATTCTGATCAATGACAAAATATGGATCATTGACTGGATGACAGGGTCTTCTGGAAATCCTGGTTGTGATGTGGCAAGATCCAAAATGATACTAGAAAACAGTGATATTCCTGAAACGGTTTCTCCTGCAATAAGATATTTACTAAAACTGGGCCAAAAAAAACTCGCTTCCAAATACGTTTCTGAATATTGCAAGGTAAGCGGACTCAAGAAAATTGACATAAACAAATGGCTGTTACCATTATATGCCTCAAGATTAACTGAGAGTCTTTCAGAAAATGAAAAAGCACATATTTTAAGGAAAATAAAGAAAGAGATGTCGAAAGGCTAACAACTATATCAGTCTATCATACTATTTATTGTATCAATCATTCTTAGCCGAAATATGGTGCCAACACGCCAGTACTTGATATGGACAAGTACCGGCATTAAGCGCCGTACATTCAGCCTGGATGAATCCGTGGACGGTTCAAAAAAACAGGCAAGAAATAGTATCTGTTCATGGATTAATTGTGAGTATAGTATATCATTCATTGAGTATGGATGTTACTTTCCGTTAGGCAGGAGTCAAGATGAAGAAAACGAATTGTTTTGGAAACAAAGCCGGCATGGTATTGATGTCCTTTCTTTCAATCATATCAATATCTTCCGTGAATGTGTTTGCGACTGAAAAACCCGCGCCAAAACCGGTAATACAACAGACACAGGATTCACAAGGCGTTTTCAGTCTGGACTTCAGCAAAGCGGCGTATACCTCACAATCCCTATCCGTCAATGGTCAGCAGGTCAACTACCGTGCGTATGAGGGAATTGTATATGTGCAACATCCGGTTGATACCACTTACCAGAGCATGAATATCTATATTCCGGAGCAATACTTTTCTGGCGGTACGATTAATGGGTACACCTCGAAAACAGCGCCCATATTCTTTCCCAACTCCATTGGCGGGTATATGCCCGGACCCGCAGGAAGCCCAAGCATTGGAAAGGAAATAGGAGGAGGAGCGGGTGCCGCTCAGATCGGGGCAACCGGAAGTCCCAACGCAGCACTTTACGCACTGTATCACGGGTACGTCGTCGCGGAGCCCGGTGCCCGTGGGCGGACAAACAAGGACAGAGAGGGCAACAATATTGGAACAGCTCCGGCGTGTATCGTTGATCTGAAGGCCGCTGTCCGCTATCTACGATACAATGACCAGTTAATGCCCGGTGATGCGGAAAAAATCATCTCTGACGGAACGAGTGCCGGTGGTGCGGTTTCCGCGCTTCTTGGAGCTACGGGAAACAGCCCTGATTACAAACCCTACCTCGTGGAGCTTGGAGCGGCAGACAAGCGCGACGATATCTTCGCTACCATGGCATATTGCCCGATAACCAACCTGGATAATGCGGATAGTGCATATGAATGGCAGTTTGCCGGCATCAATGATTATTACAGCATGAATATTTCCTTTGTAGACGGAGCAATCACGAGGACAACGACGCATTGCACAATGACAGATGCCCAGATAAAACTCTCCGATGACCTAAAAAGGATGTTTCCAGCGTATGTGAACAGCCTTGGCCTCGTTTCTCCGGATGGGGTTGCCCTCCGCCTGGATTCAAATGGAAATGGAACATTTAAGGAATATGTTGAATCGTTCCTTATCGCATCAGCTCAACGGGCCGTTGACGGTCGAGTAGATATGACCCCCTATCCCTGGATTGCAACTCGTGACGGGAAAGTGACGGCAATAGATTTCGAAGAACAGGTACGATACATGTCGAGGATGAAAGCGGCTCCCTCTTTCGACGATGTCGGGCTGACGGCAGCGGAAAACAATGAATTTGGTACCGCACGGGTGGATGCAATGCATTTTACGCAATTCAGCCTCGCAAACAGCACGTCCAGCAGCAATATCGCGGATTCAAAAATCATCAAGATGATGAATCCCATGAATTATATTGGGGCACCGGGGGTTTCCGCATCTCCTCATTGGCGTATCAGATATGGAACGAAAGACAGTAATACCGGCCTTGCGATTCCGGTCATCCTGGCTGCTCTGCTGGAAACAAAGGGGCTTGATGTCGATTTCGCGATGCCCTGGGATCTTGGACACCGAGGGGATTACGATCTTGACGAACTTTTTGCATGGGCAGATAGCGTATCCAAGGCTTCTGCCAAATAGCTTCGACCCGTTGGCATCGAGCATGCCCATAGATTGACGGACGGGACTACGGGCGATCAGCCGATCAAGCCAAATTCCCGTCCAGCTCCAAGATCCTGCATTGTTCCGGGGTATGATACCAGCGAAAGGACATGGCCTTCCATTTACAGAGAGCAAACCTTGATTACTCCGGACATACAGGTTTTCGAATCTTCACGGCAACAATCCGACTTTGTTGAACCGGAACAGCGCAATGATGCGAGTTAAGTGTATCTCGTCCTTTAAGCCGGACCCTTCATTAAGAGGAGTTGACAATGGGTATTTGGAAAATTGAAAGTTTACAGGAAAATGATGTCGATACATTAAATTCTATCAAACCCGATACATGGACCAGCATTGCTGAAATTCATCAACATTATCTGGCAACAGTAAATTGTCATAGCATAAAGGTCATAATTAACAATCAAATTGTCGGTATCGGTACAGGTATAGTGTTTGATAAAACAGGATGGCTTGCGCATATTATTGTTTCTCCGCAATATCAAAACAGAGGAATAGGCAGTGCGATAGTACACAACAGAATAGAAGACCTAAGAAATAATCATGGTTGTGAAGTCATATCGTTAACAGCAACAGACCAGGGATATCCGGTATACAAAAAGATTGGTTTTGTTGAAGAAAGCCTGTATTCGATAATGGAACGGCACGATATTCCTGTATCAAGCAAAACGCATTCAGCAAACATAAAAAAAGCAGACCCACAACATTATTCCAGCATTTATGAACTTGATAGAAAAGCATCCGGAGAAAATCGCAAAGAATTACTCCGGAGGATAATCGGACAATGCATAGTTCATGAAGAAAACAACAGGCTTACGGGTTTCTATTTACCAGGATTTGGTGATGGCGGCGTTATTGCAGAAACTGAACAAGCAGGAATATCCTTATTAAGTGAAAGAATACAGGAAGAGTCAAGGATATTCGTTCCTGAAGAAAACAAAGCTGCGTATCGGTTTTTATTCAAGAATGGCTATAAAGAAGTAAAAAAAATACACCGCATGATATTGGGAGAAAAGTTCCCCCTGAATCCGCAGCTATGCTATGCAAGAATCGGCGGGTTCGCCGGGTAATATTTTATTCCGGACAACAACCCTTTGTACCGCTCATTCCCCGCAGTCATAAACGGTGCCTGTTTCCGGGACTGCGCGGGGGGCAGCTGCTAGATGTTTATCCTGCTTGCGTACTCTGGATAATGTTCTTTCAAGCAATCAGGACAAATCCCGTGGCTGAACTGCGATGAGGTTTGTTGTTCGATGTAGGTCTCGATATTGTGCCATTCGTTTTTCTTGTCCCTAATTCTTCTGCAGTGTGCACATATCGGCAAGAGCATTTCTAGCTGATTAACACGAAGTTCGGTTTTTTCGGCTTTTATGTATATTTTGTTTACCATCATTGATACCAATCCGAAAGCAGTCAATACCTGCAATCCAACCAATATCCCGAAAACATAATCATTGAATCTTCCGGCCCTTATAAAACCATACAGTAAATTATACACCCCCCACAGCATCAGGCTCGTACCGGCTAATATTTCACCTATGTTTTTCTTTTTCGGAGATTGCATAAAAATGAGGAATCCTGCCACACAGAACAGTACAGTCCGCAGCAAACGCAAACTTATTATTGATGCTTCCATGTTTGATTTAAAATTCAATATCATCAATATCCAGACGCCCAAAAAAATCACCAGCGATACAATATCTTTTATTTTGATACGACGCCCGATAAAATTATTGATTCCTACCAGCAACAGGATGAATCCGGACATATGAGCTATTTCGCCGATAAGGAAGTACTGCAAGATGGCTATTCGGATCTTTCCGGACCAGAAAACGAACCCCAGGCTGTTCATGAAAAAGGAAAGGGACCACAAGCCGGGACCCTTTTCTGCTTTCAGGACTATCTTTACGAAAAGGAATCCAAGGCTTATGCAAATGAATGTTGCTGCAAAACCCAGGTAATTAATTTCTGTGCTCGTTATGTTTAATGACATACCAATCCTCTGCGATGCTGACATTTCAGTTATTAGTTCGGGGATTATCCTTTTTTGTAAGCAATGGCATCAATCTGTACTTCAAGACCAGTAGGTCCACCGATATGGGCAAAATTGGTTTGTATTGTTTTTCGTGCGGGATACTTCCCATGAAATCTTTCCACAAAGACCTTTTCCATCACCGGGATATTCCAGGCGTCTCGTAATAACACATCTATCTTGACAACGCTGCTCAGGTCCAGATTAATCTCTTTCAGCCTTTCTTCCATGTTGTTCAACGCACCGTTTACCTGGTCTTCTACTGATTTTCCAACATTGCCGACACAAAAAGACAGAAACACAAAATCGCCAGCTTCCACATATCCTGAATATGCATACTCTTCATTAATGTCTTTTCTGACAATAGCCAAGGCAACCCTCCATAATCATTCAGCTACATATCTTTTCTATGTGTTATCTCGAGGTATCCTATCAATTTCGCAGGGCATGAAGAGAACGCTTTTTTTATACATCCTGCTGACATACTTTATACCTTTTCCTGCAAAAAACCAGCATGCAGCCAGGTGAAAATGCCGTGCAGGGAAACGTCGAATGAACAATAGCGGTGAAGGTTTTCCCTGGAATGTTTGCGGCTTCCACGCGATGACCTGGCTCCTGGCAGGTTCGCCCGTAAGCCATGCTGCTCAGAGCCCGTTCAGCAGGTGCTGCCCGAGGATCCTCCCGCCGATTGCGATCAGGACCAGGCCTCCGGCAATCTGTGCGTACCGGCCCATAAGGACACCCACCCGTTTCCCGAAGAAAAAACCGCCTATGCAGACAATGAAGGTCACGATACCGATTACCAGCGAAGGCTGCAGAGCCGGCTTGCCGACGAGCGAAAAGCTCATCCCGACAGCGAGCGCATCGATGCTGGTCGCGACCGCGAGAAGCAGCACTATCCGTTTGCTCGAAAGGTCCCGTTTCCTGGCATCATCGCCGGTCGGGCAGGCACTCTCCTCGGGAGGATTCTTCCACTCCTCGAAAACCTCGACGAGCATTTTCCCTCCGACGGCGGCAAGGAGCCCGAAGGCGATCCAGTGGTCGGAGGACTGGATCAGCGCGCTGAACGCAGAACCGAGAAACCAGCCGGCAAGCGGCATCAGGAACTGGAAAAGGCCGAAAGCGGAAGCGGCCCTGAGCATATGGTACCGTGACAGATGTTTCGAACAGGCCGCCGCCGAAACGGAAACCGCGAATGCGTCCATCGAAAGGCTCAGTGCAATGAGCAGGTTTTCAAACATGACAAAACTCCACCGGCACTATATCATACGAAAGGGAGAAATACACTATGTCCAGAAATGCCAAGCGCCCGGTGGCCGCCCTGATGTACGATTTCGACAAGACCCTGTGCACGAAGGATATGCAGGAATACAGCTTCATCCCGGGGCTCGGCATTTCGGCGCATGCCTTCTGGGAAGAATCGGCAAGGCTGTCCGAGCGGGGGATGGACAGGATCCTTGCCTACATGTACCTGATGCTCAAGAAAGCCCGCGAAGCAGACAAGCCGGTCAGACGGGAGAACTTCGTAAGCGATGGGCCGCGAGATCGATTTTTTCCCCGGCGTCAAGGACTAGGTTCGACAGGATCACTGCATACGGAGCCGAACGGAACGTCGCGGTTGAGCACTACATCATCTCGTCAGGTCTGAAGGAGATCATCGAGGGCTCGGAGGTCCACGACTGCTTCAGGAAAATCTACGCCTGCGAATTCCACTACGACGTGAACGGGGTCGCGGACTGGCCCCTGGTATCGGTCAACTATACGACCAAAACCCAGTT
>Ga0183099_1001534_pt1 | contig 13212 bp, 11 predicted proteins | sample Biomet1_FD_127788 | JGI IMG/M metagenome (GOLD analysis project Ga0183099, IMG submission 127788) | Microbial communities from bioreactor (seeded with anoxic lake sediment) at LBNL, California, USA - Biofuel metagenome 1 | ecosystem: Engineered > Bioreactor > Anaerobic > Unclassified ... | reverse complement strand
AGGAATGGTGCCATAAGTCAGTCACGGGATCCTGCAGATACTTACTGAAGACGGCTGGTAAGCCTGCCGCATAGGCGAGGAGCTTTTCGTCTCCGGTTTCCGAAGCGTATAAGGCCGGGAAGATAGAAAACATCATAAGGGAGTCGACCCATATCGAATGGGGGTAGAGATGACTGAAGGTGTTGTGCCCAAAGTGATTGGGAATTCCCTCGAGAAGTCTCGGTTCGTTTTCGATATAGGAAAGTACTTTGTCCGTCAGAGCTTTGTACTCCGCTTTTTTGGTCTTCTTCCATTGCGAGTAGGTGATAAGGCCCGGGGCCGAGCTGTCGGAGGAACTAACCTCGGGCTGGTGGGCCACGTAATAATCACAATAGGCGGAAAGGAAAGCCGTGAAGTCCTCGCTGCCGCGGTAGGCATCGAGAAGACCGAGGGCGTAACCAAGCAAGCCTTCGCCCCAAGTCCATTTCATCTTCGGATCGGAAGACGCCGTTAGCGAAAGGCAAAGGTTATGGATTTTCTCTAGTTCTGGGCTCATTTGTGAACGAACTCCTTGATGATTTTATCTTCTTCAACTTTTTCTTCTGGGGTCAGTTCCTGTCCAAGAGAGTGTTTGTCGTTCAGCAGTTTGACCATTTGCGAAACCTTCGGAGTGAGCTTGAAGGACCAGCTAACGAAATAGGCGATGCCCATCAAAACGAAGAAGGCTAAGAAAATGATCAAACGAATACCCCAAACAGCCGTCTCGGGTTGAGCCGCTCCTTCGCCTGACCGATAGCCGGTGAGGGTAAGAACATAGCCGATTACCGAAGCCGCGATCGCGGAGGAAATTTTTCTAATCAAAGTCATCGCGCTCGAGAAAGATCCGGCATTTCGTTCCTTTAAGCCCAAAGCCCCGATATCGACGACGTCCGGGAAAATAATCCAAGGCATGATCTGGGCCCCAGCAAAAACCAATAGCCGTAATTCCGGCGACTATGTATAGGCCCCAAGTCGGCCAAGCAGCCGGATAGAAACCAATTCCCGCGGCCCCGAGAAGACATATGGGGAGGAGGAAACCATAGATGCGAGGTTTAGGGATTTTCGTCACGATGTAATTAACCAACGGGAAGGCGATGATCTGGACGCCGAGGAAGGCGGCGAGGAAGATCGTCGAGCTCATATCCGTTTTGACACAAAGGGCATAATAAACCACAACGGCGGAAACGATGTCGAGGGTCACCGATTGAGCGAGGTAGAGGGCCAGCAGTTTCCGGAAAGCTTTGATTTTGAAGGGTTTAAAGAGGTTTCGGAACGAAAAGACCGCTTTCTCTTTGGAATAGGGTGCCCGTTCGTTGGAAAAGATGGCAGAGAGCAGGACCGGAATGGTAAATAGCGCCCCAAAGCCCAAGGCAATGATGAGGGAAAATGTCAAAGGGCTCATCGTGTGGGTTTTTACCACCATGTTAATAAGATAAGAAGGAACCAATGTGCAAATAGCCGTGGATGTAAGTGAGAAGAGAAGACGCGTCAGGTTCACCTTGCTTCGAACGTTGACATCCGTCGTAATTTCGGCCGACATGGAAGCGTAGGGGACCGTGACCAAAGTGCTAATCGAATAATATAAGACATAAGATAAGGCCACGTAAATTGCCTTGCTGGTCATCGAGGGCAAAGCCACCGGATACCACATTAATAACATGGCGGGAATGATAAGGAGGCCAGCTAAGAAGATGAAGGGGCGGCGCCGTCCAAAACGGCTTCGGGTATTGTCGGAAATAATGCCAACGAGAGGATCGGTAATGGCGTCCCAAAGTTTGGAGATCATGATGATGGCCCCCGCGATGGCCGGGTCAATCCCGATGACCTCGGTGAGAAACACCATGTAGGAAACGGAAATGAGGGCTTGGTTTCCACCGCAGAAGATATCGCCCGAACAGAAAGCTAGCTTCTCTTTGGTTCGCAAAGGCAAAGACTCTCCGACCGCACCTGAGAGATTCTTGACGTCCATAACGATTTCTCCTTTAGGGGGATAAAAGACCCCATGAAAGTCCGAAACACGACTAAATAGCACCGCAAGATTATTGTCATCATTCTAGGGTTGACCCTTCGAAAACGCAACGAAACTCCCACGTTCTCTTAAATTTTTGTGCTGAGGCAACGTGTTAACCCTGACGAATAGTTCTATAATAAATTAACTTTTTTGGCCGACGAGTCTCCATTCCTCTTTTATCTCACAAGGAACCCAACATGAAAAAACGGGAAAGAACGAAAAATCAGAAAATCCTCCGTCGCACGTTTTTGATCACTGGGGGAGTGCTTCTCTCCTTGGTGTTGTCCGTCGGCATCCAATATGGCTGCAATGCCCTTTTCCTCACGCCGGTTGGAGACACCACCCTGACGAAGGGTGGGGATTCCGCGCTCAATACCCTGCTTCGTGATGGGCTGGCCGCCCCTGATGATTACTTTTCCGACTCCGCCACCATCAGCGAGTCCCTCGCGGGGGCCCTCGAGGAGATCGACGTTCGCAACGATTGCTCCGACTTCACCGCCATGGCTCTCATGCGCTTCTATCTGGAAAACGAGGACCGCTTAGCCGCCGCCAACAAGGAAGAGATCAAGAAAACCATGATCGGTTTCACCTATTGGCCAAGCGAAGACGGCGGAAAGCCTAACGGCATGTGCTTTTGGTCGGAAAACCATCAAATCATGTTCGCGAGCGACGAATACCTAGCTGGCTTAACCTGGCCCGAGGAAATTTTCGCGGATGGTAAGAAAGGTTCGGACCACCTCGCCTTTGCCAAAGAGAGAATTAACAATTGGATGGAGGCCCGCTTTAACTATGGTTTTAGCGAGTATTACTCCAACAATTACTACCCAGAAGACATCGGACCGATGTCCAATTTCATTCAGTTTGCCTCAGCCGAGGACGCCCCGATGGCCAACCGCATGAAAATGATCATGGATCTCACCTTTTATGACCTCGCAAGCCAAAGCTACAAATACGTTTCTCCCAACAGCGGAAAGACCTTGTATGCCTTCATGAGCGCTTCCGGCCGTATGTACCTCGACAACAAAGCCAGCGATGACACGGGCAACCGCCTCCGGGACTACGCCTCCTACGTTTTTGGGATCAACCAGAGCGATTACGCAGATAGCACCACCAAATTCTTCAATTGCTTCCGCCATCTCTACGAAGCCGTTGATGGGGACGGCCACCGCTTCTACGAATTGCCGGAAGTCCTTAAAAATATCTACAACGATTCAAGCGAGGAGCAAATCATCAAGTCTTCTTCCGGTCTCAACATCGATGAGCTCAAGAGCGAGGGTCTAATCGGAGAGAGCACGAAGCAGATCATGATGCAATTTGGCATGGAGGCCTTTTCAAATCCGGCCGTGATCGATAATTCCATTGCCTTCATGAACAAGTACAACCTCTTCCGCAACACGATGCTGAACGATTTCAAAACCGTGAACCTTTGGCCGCTCACTCTCACTAAAACCCTAGGTTCTTTGAGCGCTTCGCTCCATCCAGCAACGGACGGAAAGGCCATTGAAAGAGGCAACGTCTACACCTATCAGACCTCGGATTTCGAACTCTCCACCAACCAAGCCTGCCATCCGGGCGAATACGGCGATCAACAGCAAATTTCCCTTGCTACCCTCGGTCACGACGTTAGCGTGTTCACGATGGCCCCCGAACGGAAAAGCGACCGCGAAGCCTACTGGCTCGGACAGAGCCGGATGCCCTATTCCGTCCAAGACAAAAACGTAAACGTCTCCCTCTATCAGGTCCCGACCAAGGCCGGTTTCATGGAGCCCTATGCCGTGCCTTTTACCCACACCTACTTCCCAGTCGGCCTCTTCGACGAGGTCAATCTGGATCACCTTAACCAAGGTTTCGCTTATGGCCGCCGCGGCAACGCTTTCGTGATGGTCCGCGCGGAAAGCGATGACCCGAACGCGACCTTTGCCTTCAAAAACGACCGAAGCGGAGTGACCGCCGAGGAATTAGAAAAAGATCGTCAGAAAATCAAAACGAGCGTGTCTTCGCTAGTGACTGCTAGCCAGGATGACCGTTACGACCTCATTTTGGACGGGGGCAGCAAACACTGCTACGTCACCGAGCTCTCCTCGGTCAGCAAGGATTCGTCTTTCGCCTCTTTCGTCAATCGCACTATAACAAATTCCCTATCCTTCGATTCGACGGCCATGAAGGCCGATTACCTCACCTCCGGAACCACTCTCTCGGCCACCTACGACTCTTCATTCTCCGTTAATGGTATCGTCCAAAATCTCGACTATGACCGTTTTGAGAGCCCTTATGTTGAAAATGGCAAAGTGACCCGGAAAGCCCCGGAGATTGTTCTCTCCTTCGGTGGCAATTCGCTCTCGCTTAATTACGAAGACAACGAAAGGAGCGTGGCCTGATGCTTCTCGGAGTTCAAACGTTTACCGTTCATAAAGCCGCCCGGAAAGACCTCCGAAAAGCTTTGATTTCGCTCCTCGATGAAGGCTTTTCCTCTTTCGAGTTGGCTTACATCCCTTTTTCAAAACGAAGCGCCATCATCGCCAGTTCGCTCCAGAAGGAACGGCCCTTCGTCGTGACCTCCTTAATGGTAAAACCCAGAATCCTCGCCTCGAAGCCCCAGGAGATTGTTGCCTTTGCGAAAGCGGTAAAAGCGAAGAACCTTGTCATTTCTCGCCTCGCGGTCAAAGGGATTCTCGGTGGCGAAAAGGGCCTCGCCTCCTTTGCCATGGAGATTAACCACTTAATTGACCTATACGCGAAAGAAGGCCTTACCATGGCCTATCACCACCACAACTGGGAATACGTCACGCTTCCGAGCGGGGAGACGAAGCTTTCATTTCTTCTACGGAATTGCCCGAACCTCCGATTCGTTAACGACACTTTTTGGTCAGCCCGAGCGGGTAAAAACCCCGCCGTTCAGATCAAAGAATTCGGAAAACGGCTGTTAGGCGTTCACCTTCGAGATATTCATGACGAAGAATCGGGGCTCAAAGCAAAAGCGAAGGATTGCGAACTCGGTAAAGGCTTTACTGATTTCCATGATGTCATCGCCGCGGCCAAGGAAGTCGGCGCCGAATACTGCGTCATCGAGCAGAAAACCACCACCCCGTTAAAGAGTCTGGAGACCAGTCGGAATCACCTCAAAAAGAAAGGCCTTCTTTCTTCCTTCGAACACGAAAAGTAATTTTTCTTCTTCGGCCGTTAAGGTAGGATGAGAAATCCTGCTCGCTCACGATCAGGTAGTATTTGCTGCCGTATTTAAAATGTTTGCCATCGATGAAAGAGATTCCATACCCAAAATCGAAGTAGGATCCGAGAGGCGACGGGGCGCTTTCGTAGGTGAATTCCACGAAATGGATATCGCTGAAAAATGAGCCGTCTTCGATGTAACGGCCGACTTTGGCGTCTAGGTCCCAAAGGTAAAAACCGTTATAAGGAATAAAGGACAAATAGTCAAAAACGGAAGGTTTAGCCAGTTTTTTTGAGGTCAGGTACTTGTTGTCGAGCGAATTCCAATTGAGATAGAAGGAATGCCTTGTCCCCTTAACCGTGAAGTAATAAGTTTCGAGTACCCTCCGCAGGTCATGGCTTTTGTGGTCTCACAAAGGAGATGATCCTGGGCGTAACTTAGGAAGGCCGCTTTGTCGCTAAGGGAATCCCCATGGTAGAAAGTGTTCATTCCGCCGGGGCCGATGTCAAACTCGGACCCAACGTAATCGATCTCTGAATGTCATCTTCGGTCAATCCCTTCGACCAAGGATAGGCGTCTTCGAAAGGGGTATAGGATGGCGAACTGACCACAAACGAAACAAGGCTATCCTTATCTGGCATCTGAAAGTGGTAGGTCCAGGCGTCTTCGGAATGAAACATATAGCTCGTCGACGCCATAGAAGCATTGAGATAGAGATCAAGATCCGCATCCATCAAGATATGTGTAGTCGCCTCAATCCAACTGCCGGCGGGATAGGAACCTTCAAGGGGCCGTTTCTAGTTGCTCTTTGAGGACGAGTCAACGCTGAGGGTATGAAATGAAACAACGCTCGGGGTGGCAATATGGCCGTCATCCGTCAGGCCCAGCCGGCTATCGAGACAGGAGATGATCTCCGGATGGTTTTGAAGGCTAGAGTTTCGATCGGAAAACTCACTATCTTGGCAGGCTCTTGAAACAAAAAGAGGCAAAACCTGAACGTCGGGATTGGTGTAGGTTTGGAGGACTTCCTTCATTTTCGATAAGGGGATGCCGGGAAGGGCATTGATCTCGGCGGTCGTTTTTATGCGGTTCGTCCCGCTCATGAGACCGCAGGCCCACGTCTCGTTTTCTCGCCAGCAATAGGCTTCGAGACCTTTGAAAGTCCCGAGTCCAACATAGGCGGATGTATCAACCTCGCTTGAAGAAGACTCAGAAGACTCTTTCGTTACGCAACCGGTAGTCGTTAATACTAAAATGAGGGATCCAAAAAGCCCAATAAACCGAGATTTCTTCTTCATGAGATTACCTCCATTGACCATAAATGAGTCCTCCTATCAAACTGAGGTCCGAAACTCCCGGGGTCCTCTCCCTTAAGAGACCACGCAAGAAGAAATTGTCCTCTTCGTCTCGAAAGACGCTTTAGGTCTCCGACCTTCTGCAACTTTGGCTGATTTGGTTAACGATATTGTAACAGGCAGTCACGCAACCGCTAACTCTTTCTTTTGCCAAAGAAAGCTAACCAACCAAATGAAAAGTTGCCTTTTTCTTCCGAATCATTAAGCAAGAAGGTATTGCCCATCCTCTTGTTTTTTTACCCATTTTGGAAATAGTATGGACAATGGCAATCGAGCTTTGCTATGGCAAAGCACTAACGAATGCGAGTTATGCGAAATCTATTATTTGGCACTCAAATCGCCAATGTAAATATTGAGCGAGTCACCAACGATCTTAAGATTCTTTCGCTCCCATCGAACCTTTCTTTGCCATGGACTTTTAGTCCCTTTCGGAAACAAAACTGGACGTTTTACATGGCATAACTCGAAAACTTAATATTCTAGCCATTCGTTCTCGGGTAATGGATTCAGGCTCGTGGTTCTCTAGCCCAGAATTTCTCCATCAGTGACATTCCCTTGTCTTTCAACGCCTTTTGGAACCTTCAAAAGCTTTCTCAGCTAATTGTGAGAAATACGCAGCGCTCCAGACCTCGAGGCGAGAGGTGTCGGAAATAAACGGAACGACATCCTTTTTTGCCTGTTCAAAATCAATAGCGGAAAAGCGGGCTTGGAGACGGCAAACAATTTCTTGGACGGTTGACGCTTTCGTTAGGCCGTCTTTGCGCATGATCTCCTCTTGGAGATAGGCGATGTTGGGTGCGGTTCCCTTACGGACGTAAAAGGCGAAATCATAAAAATCCCTCCCTTTGGAGCGAGACTTCCAATCCCGAAAAAGAACCGCACAAACCTTTCCAGCAAAAAGCGAAGGCTCATCAAGAAGGGTTATGCCAAAGCTTGTCGGATATTCAAGGTAACCTGTTTGATATTTAGCCGACCGGATCGGTGTAAGTGAGACATCGAATTTGACTTTGGTCCTCTGATTGAAAACAATCTTTTTGGCATCCGAATCCTTCGGATAAATGAGAAGGATCGTATCTTTTGTTGGTTCCACAACAAAAGCTGAAGAAACACCTGTTTCGGCCGTCTTTTCTTTGACGATTACCTCGCCAGCGAGCCCAAAACTTCCTAAAACTTTTTTTATGGCGGAGGAATAGCGGTCCCACGAAAAACCAGACTCCTCATTTTTAAGGATGAAATCCAGGTCTTCGGAGAAGCGGTCTAACCCCAAGAAGAGCCGCATTGCAGTCCCGCCATACATCGCAGCATGGGCGAAGAAATCGGTCTGAGAAAGACCATAAAGAATAATCTCTTGGATAACCTCTTTGAGGGCATTCTCCTTCTCCAATAGGGTCGAGACCGGATATCTACTCATCATCTCTTCAAGTTTGTTGTCCATGTTTCTTCCTTCCTTTGAGATAACTGCCCAATAAATGCACGTTTCTTTTCTTATAAAGCGGAACCCATTCCAAAATGGATCTCGAATCGAGCGAAAAGATGTCCGTTTCTTCCATTCGCATGAAAGAATACAACCACTCTTCAAGTTCCTTTTCATCCTTCAGGGGCCGCGCTTGGCTAAGGGTGTCACACAGCGCCTTCTCAGGGCTAGCAATCTCGATTTTCCTTCCTTGTGATTCGATGAAGAGGGTGCCAAGGGGATAGGCCTTCGAAGGGATGTCTTGATAAACGAAAGTCCCAAAGGCGTTGACGAATTGCTTGCTCTTATGAAGTGAGAAAGTCGCGCTCATAATAGTCGGAGTTCTTTCCGGGATGAGATCGTAATAGGAAAGGGCGGTTTGAAAAGATACATAAGAAGAGCCAACAATGGCGGCGGCAAGACTCAAAGGATCAGCATTTTTATCCGTTTCGTAGAGTCCCCGTTTTAAAGAAAAAATTTCACCCTTCTTTTCCATGAGCAAAAGCCGATGGTAAGGCTGGGCGTATTCTTTTGGGAATTCACAAATTAGATTACTTGCGGTCTTTATCATTTTTGCTCCACTAACTGCATTAATAATACATTTAATGGAGCGTTTTTCAATGATATGCTTTTTCTATTGAATATTTCTCGATTTCTTAGAATCATGCCTTCGGAGTAGGTCGTTCGTTTCTACGCGATTGTTTCTATATGAATGTCAAGTCCCATCAGCTCTGCCGCATGGTTATTGGCCTCGACATAGAAGCGTCCGCCCCCTTGGGCATTAACTGCCGCCGCCTCTCTTGTCATGACTGTGGCGAAATAGCCCGTGAAGAGTTCTTTAATCGGAGAGTCCTCGTCGTTGGTGCTCAACCAGTACGAAGTACCATCATATTCGATGTATCCTGGCACAATCTGCGAGAAAACTAACGTATTGAAATTGAAGGAGAATGAAGAAACGGTGTCGCTTTCCTCATCGTAAGTGATGTCATAGACGAAACTGCCGTGGTCGAAAAATGGCGTAGTGTTGGCCGAATCGTGAACGCGAATTTTTTGCCGACCATAGAACATCAGTTTGTTGTTAGCCCGATCGATATCCGCCGCGACCATCCCCCAAAAATCTACGGATGACGTAACAGCGCCTTCTTGGATCACGTTATAGCTGAAGGTAAAGTTCATCGGTTGATGGACGACGTCATAGCCATTATTGAGGAGCAGTCCGATGTAATAGACCATGGACGAAACTCCCCCCAACTCGGTTTGCCCTTCGGAGGTTATCAAACGGGCCTTGGCTCGCACTTGAGAATTGGAATGGGAGCTGTCGGGTTTCGCGAGTTCCGCCAACGCATCGCCAGCTTTGAGGAAAACATCGCCGTCACTAAGCTCCCAAGAATTTCTTAGCGTTAACGGAAGAGCGACGGCCAAAGTTAAGGCGGTCGCGGCCCCGAGCGGGATCAGGATTTTTCCCCAAAGGGGCAGACGTTTTTTCTTCGTCTCAGCTTTTTCCAGTTTCTCGATCCTTGGTGTTTCCCTAGCGAGATTTTCATCAAGATTCTTTTTAAACTCTTTTTTCCAATTGCTCATTTTGAGTAAACCTCCTTGATTTTCTTTTTCGCTTCAACGTAGCGTAGTTTTGCTGTGGATATTGGGGTCGACGTAAGCGTAGAGATCTCTTTCCAATTTAGGTCAAACCCAATTCGATAACCCACGACCGCTTTCTCCTCACGGCTGAGATTAAGGGGCAAAAGACTCTCTAATGGAGTTGGCTCGTCCTCAGACAGGGATTCTTCTATTTCGGGATCGAGATTTTCGTCCTTTTTCTTTGCGAAATCTATGGCGCAGTTTCTGGCTGAAAGGCAGAGGTAGGAATGGAGGGCGGATGGAGAGGAGATTCCGGCGCGTTCCGAAAGAACGCGGACGAAGGTCTCCTGATAGACATCATCGGCGTCCTCTTTCGTCAGGACGTAGTTAGCGATAATGAAATAGAGGAGCTTGCGGTAAGCCCGGTAGACTTCCGAGGCGGCGTCCTCATCGCCTTGAATAAACCTTGATGCGGTTTGAAGAGATACGTTCATGAACTGTCCTTCGCTAGTATAGACGTTTAAAGACAATGTTTTGGCTAAGAAAACCTTAAATTGAAGGAAACTGACCTTTCACGGAAGCAAGGCATTCCATTGGGAAGTTTTGGCAAAAGATGTCTATCACAGTGTTCTCTGGACATGGATGGGGAGGAAATATTCTATTACCAGAGGGTCGGAACACCATCGAGAGTAAAATGCCAAGCGCCGGACTTTCCACTCTCGCTATAGAAATAATGGGGAAATCCGCCGTCCCAGTTTCTGCCGAGTTTCATACCCTCGAGAGAGGTCGCTTTCGAAAAGATTTTGAAATCGGCCGAGCAGTCCGAGAAGGCATCATAACCAATCGATATCACACTGGCAGGGATGACCGCGTAAGTTAGAGAAGAACAGCGGAGGTAGGACATCTCCGCGATATCGATGAGCCCATCCGGCAGAACGGTTGTTTTGAGCGATGAGCGGAAAGTAAACTCCATCGACAAGATCAGGCGAATCCCGCTGGGGATGGCCAGCTCCTCCAAGGCCGAACAGCCGAAGAACGAGGACACGCCGAACGTCGTCACGCTTTCGGGGAGGGCTAGGGTTGTTAATGAGTCGCAGAACTGGAAGGCATCGCTGTCTATGCCGGTCACCGAAGCACCATTGTAGAACGCCGGGACCGCGACCTCCGTCGCCGCCTTGTCGCAACCACTCACGGTGGCGGTATTGTTTTCGAAGACATAAAAAGTCAAAGGGCTCGAATAAGCATCAAAGGACGAGAAGGAAGACGGCTCAGAAGAGGATTCAGATGAAGACGAGGATGAAGAAGATTCCGATGACGACTCAGACGAGGACGAGAAGGAAGAAGACTGGCTCAAAGAGGAATTCGAGATTGAGGAAGAATCGGAGTCACTCGAAGAAACTGGGCTCGAGGACGGAGGGGTCTTCACGCATCCAGAAAGGAGGCTCGAAAGGAGTACCGACGCTTTTAGGAAAGAAAAGATGTCCTTCGCATCGGGCTCACCCTCCCCTGACTTCGGCGTTTGAAAGCGCCACCGTTTTCCCCTCTTGGCCAAAGATCTCGTCCTCCTCGAACGTCAGGGCCATCCCGTTAGCGTAGGTTGCGTATGTGCCTGAAGCGCTGATATTCGAGGCGTTGAGGAAACTAAATTTCCGGTCTTCGAGGAAACTAAAGACGAAAGATAATCCTCCATAAGTTCCCGATCGTTGGAAGTTCAGTTCGGGAGGTGGATCCCCAGACATCTTGGTGTTAATCCAATCCAAGGTGATGCCCAAGTCGCTATTTACGAAACCACACCTATAGAAGAGCTTGGCGTCGAGGTCCTTCTCATCTATGGCCTTACCCATGAGGGTAGCCGAAAAGTCGTCCCATGCCGGGTCGCCAGTCTTGTTCGTCTCGAGGGTCAGGGAGAAGGCGTCGGTTTTGGTCGAGAAGGCGCCTGTCTTAATCCTGGTGGTGACGAATTGCGTTTCGGTCCCGTCCCGAAAAGTGACGTAGAGAGAGCTGAAGCGGAAATTGCAGCAGATAGGCTCAAAAGATCCCTTGATTTTCATTTCTCCGTAACAGAGGCTCTCGTAAAGCCCCTCGGCCCTGACAACGATCATCCCGTCCTCCGAGGACCATGCCGTGTTCTTGGTGAAAAAACTATCGAAAGAGTACGAGCAAGAACCCATATTGAGGCAAAGGACAAAACCAAGAGGCACCAAACTTTTTGCTGAAAACATGCTATCTCCCCGCTTTAAACGGCTACATATCACCAAAGAAATTGTCTTGAAGCGAACGAAGGATTTCCACTATTATTCTTCCCGATAAGACCGCTAATCGTTAGAGAGGTTAGCGGCGTTCCGTTGCATTGAACGTTGAAGCCAGAATAGTTTTTTCGTTTTTCCGGACATACACAGTATGAACCCCTCCCAGAAGATTGATAGTTCCTGAAGAGTCTGTCCAGTTCCAAAAAGAAACAATGCCTTGTCTTTTCTGCGAAATGCTTCCTTCGAAATTCGAAAGGTTCGCACAACTGAGCAGATCATGCCCAGGAATAAGTGGCCTCAAAACATCTCCGATGTCATGAAGCCGGGCTACATAACAGGTTAAAAAGACGTCCACAACAACCACAGCGGAAATTAAGGCCGCTTCCAAAATGGCGACTGTCACTACATACTCTGCGACATAGAAGATATCAATATGAAGTACCTGTTGCAGCCACCATGTTTGCTCTGAGATGTATTTATTCAGTATTACAACGGCCAACGCAGGGATTGCTAGCTGGATCAATGGAGCGATTACTAGATTAAAAAACCACAAGGATGTCATCCCATAAATCCTTGATAACTTCATCCGGAACGGGATTAGAACCAAACACACCCCAAAAAAGATCTGCATTCGATAGTTCCGTTAACGCGATGATTGTCGCCAAATCAGGGTTTGCTCCACAATCAAAAAGTAAATTAAATAAAGCGATACATTCACACCCCGCTGCGGATATGCTTCCTCCGTATCCTCCTATACTAAGCCCGAATTTCCAATCACTGTAAGCAAATTGATCTTCAATCAAGCCTACTGGCTTAGCCTTCGTAGAATTGATTCTATAGTCCTGCTTTGCCATTTCCATTTTCGCAGCATAGAAGAGATAAGGAATTGGCCCGACAGTATATAAATCAGGAATAATGATGGAGTTTTCATCCAAACCCCAAGCTTGATCGAATGTCGTAATCGACTGAGAAATGCTGAGGACGGGATAAAGAGACGACCCACCGTCACAGCTGCTATCAGCCAAAACGCAAACGTGGCTAGGAAGGGTACCGCTGAGGACCGAGTCTTTCTCATATTTATCGTCCTCAAGCAACTCAGAAGCATAAACGACAGTACCGTGAACATCCATTTTTACATCTGTTTGGCCGTTTTCATTTACAAATGGATAGCCATAAAGGGTCTCTGTCTGAATGGTTTGACCGCTTGCATCCAGTACGCTTACATCAAAGTACATGATGTCAAGAAGTTTCAAATAAGTGACGTTGTAAACGATCCTGGTTCCGTCGTCCTCTGCATCCGTCTCGGCAAGCTTATCAACCGTAAAGAAATCACTCGCCAGTTCCGTTGAAGAATAGAAAACGGATTCATCCGTTTCGGA
>Ga0183099_1001533_pt1 | contig 13217 bp, 16 predicted proteins | sample Biomet1_FD_127788 | JGI IMG/M metagenome (GOLD analysis project Ga0183099, IMG submission 127788) | Microbial communities from bioreactor (seeded with anoxic lake sediment) at LBNL, California, USA - Biofuel metagenome 1 | ecosystem: Engineered > Bioreactor > Anaerobic > Unclassified ... | reverse complement strand
GAATGACCCTAATGCCAAAGGATTTTCTTCTTTTGAAGAATTAGTAGAAAGCATTCAATCTCGTTTGAATTGAAAAATATATCCGCAGGATATTGCGAAGCAAAATTGTTTTTAAAATATTTTTCAAAAGGGTTGTATACTCCGGGCAAAAAGCATTATATATGAGAGGGAGAGGGAGAAGAAGAACTCTATCCTAAAGTATCTACTAAAGTATATCTTTACGATTAATATTTAGCTTCGCTAAATAAGCTTACGCTTACATTCTTTAAAACTTCTCAAATCAAATAAAGTTAAGGTTATATGCTATAGATATTACTTTAGTATTGCTCCAACTAACACAGAAGAACATTCAAAGTTCCCATACTTTGGATGTTCTTTTTTTATTCCCTCAACTACAAAAAAGTTTAAGAACAAAAGGAGATTGATAAAATGCAATTTAGTAAAATGCAAACGTGCAGATTGAGCAACGCCTATACTCAAGTGCTTGCCGCACTGGAATTAGGCATTAGTGAATGCTATTTATCCCAAATCGAAAATGGAAAGGTCATCGCATCTGATGAATTGCTCACAAAAATGAGTGAATTATACGATTGTCATAAACGTGATTTGCTTGAACTGGAAGGAGCTGATATTTCATGAGTCAATATAACGTAAAATATCAATGTGACAATTGCCATAAAATAAGTTATCGTTCGTTGGGCGGAACTGAAATCGAATGCTCCTGTGGTGGCACCTTACGAGATACAGCAGTTCCCATGATCAGTGAAACCCGCAAACAACTTATCGATAGTTCTTCTATGCTTTCCATACGCAAGGAATGTTTGAGTCGTAGAACTCAGCTAATGCAACATATATACCATTGTAAGGACTGTGGTAATATCCATACACAAAATGACTATAGCAAATCTGTAAAATGCAGTTGCGGTAAATTAATGCCTATTGAGTTGACCATCTTCAAAGGCATTGAGTATGATGGACAATCCGGAATCAGCTTACAAGAGCTACTCCATCTATCCAATAACGCACTTAATGAAAACATAGTTACTGCTAAACGAAAAGCTCTCGGACTCACGCAAAGCCAATTTGGTTTCCTGTACGGAATATCCCAAAGTATGGTAGCAAAACTCGAAACTGGAATAAAAAAAATACCTGATGCTTTGGTCATAAAACTGACTCAGGTATAAATATATCCGATTGAACAATATGACCTTCACAACACCAAGAAAATCAGTATTTCAAAAAGCTGTTTTATCGATACATGAGGTATGCCAATCCCCAGCCTTACATACCATAAGCAACAGCTTATTTTTGAATAGGGCACTTCGCCTACACCGCTTATACCAAGGATACAGTCTGTTATGCCACCAGTGTTATGGCATTTCATGCTTACGAAACCTCCCCCGGTGTAATCCGCTATACCTTTTTTGGTTTTATTATTCCCTACAGGTGCAGTATTGCAACGTTTCACCATGCCAACAATTAAATATATCATCAATAAAAATCAGAGACGTGTTGTTAAATCAGCCGTCTCTTTTTTTTATTTATAAAATTCACAAGCTTGCTGTTTTATTCAGCAGGCTATTTTTATGCCTTGATTTAAATTACATTCGATGCTATCCTACAGACAATATGATTTGTTGCTTCTGTAGCGATACAGAAAGGACAAAATAAATAAATGAATATAGATACTCAGGTCAGTCTTGACAAAATGCTACAGATGCAGAAGGACATGCAGATACAGTTAGCCGCTTTAAGCCAGCCCCACAAAGAAGTCTTAGAAGGTGATTCGATTCTCTTTACTGATTTTATGGAAGACTGGTTCAAAGGAAAAAGTGCTGTACTGGCTGACAATACAAAGGATAAATATCGTGCCTTATACGATGTGCATATCAAACCTGCCTTTGACAAATTAATGCTAACAGAGATAACCTTGTCACGATTACAAGATTTGATTAATACAAAAATATCCGAACTTGCCTCTGCCACAATCAGAGAAATCAAGTCTGCTATATTGGCACAAGCATTCAAAAAGGCACAAGGCATGGGCTTAATAAAGCTAAATCCTGTACAGTTTGTCGAAACGCCAAAGGTGAAACAAAACCATAGCCGCCCCTAACAAATGATGAAATAACGAAACTGATAAATGTTTCTAAAGACCACCGCTTAGGGATTGCGATTCCCTTGTTGTTGTTATCGGGAATGAGAAGGAGCGAAATGCTCGGTCTGACTTGGGATGATGTAGATTTTACAAAAAAGAAATCATCATAAACAAAGGCTTTGTCAGTACAAGAAGCAAAGGCAATATCATCAAAGAAACGAAGACCGAAAGCAGTAATCGTATTGTGGCTATCCCCTCTCAGCTTATCGATTTGCTCATATCCTATCGAAAAAATAATCCGGATAGGATTTACTTGATTGGGCAAAGCAAAGCTGACAAACGCGTCGAACCGAATAATTTCAGTCGTTTATTTCGTAAATGGTGCAAACAAGCAGAGATTGAAAATATCAGCCCTCATTCCTTAAGACACACCTTTTGTACACTATGTCAGGAATCACGTATCGACACCTTTACGATAATGCAACAGGTCGGTCATACAGATAGTCGAATGCTCGAACGTGTCTATGTGCACAAACGAAGCAACGAACTGCAACAACGAGCCGCTGATACTCTTGGAGAGAAATTAGGTGGTCTTCTTGCGATTGCATAAAAAAGAAGCCATGACCTCTCACGTCATGACCTCTAAAGTAACACTTCCACAGTGTTTATTATTGAACTGGTGGGGCTAACAGAACTCGAATCTGTGACCTCTTCGATGTCAACGAAGCACTCTAACCAACTGAGCTATAACCCCTTATTAAGTACAGATATTATTTTAGCATAGGATTTACTATTTTGTAAATACTTTTCTTTCATTCCAGTTATACCTTTATTTCAAACCAAATACTGCCAATGCCTAAGGCCTTCATAGCTAATAGTTTCTCTAAAACCGAGTTTCTCGAGTAAGCTAGCGGAGGCTTTATTTTTCTGTTCACAGGATGCGACGATTAAATTGACCTCCGGCTGGGATTTTGCCCAGGCAATCAAGGCTGTTGCGGCTTCAAAGCAATAGCCTTTTCGCTGTTGGCTGAAATTGGTCGCAAAACCGATTTCAACGCGGCCGCGGCGATCTGGTTCACCGAGGAAACCGATGCCGCCAAAGATTTCACGGGTGGACTTATCCACAAATATCCAAGAATCAAAGCCACGGGTTCCGCCTTTATGCAGCAATTCTTTGCGAAAATAAGGTATAGCCTCCTGAAAGTCTTTGCCCGGCCATTCACCGCTGCTTTTATAGCCAAGTTTCTCTACTGCAGACACACCAGCTATCGCTGCATCCAGTAAAGCAATATCTACAGAATAGAGAATGAGTCGCTTCGTTGTTATTTCCATAAAACAGCCTCCTTTACACAAATTGCTCCAAACGCGTTCAAATCGAGCGACGCACCATACTCGCTATTCCTGCCAAAACGGCTGTTAAAACAGAGAAGCCTACGGCAATCGACAAGACTGACAACATATAGATATTGAACCTCGCCAATTCGAGCACATAAGGAAGCGTTTCTATATCGAGGAAGTACGCAATAAAATTACCGATGATCACAACACAGAAAATCACAGCCAAACCGTAAGCTGCACCTTTTATATCTGCCGGACTCAAGGCAATATGTGAGGCTACGCACATCGACAAGAATAAAAACAGCCAAAACTGCGCGGAAAGAAATGAGCCTGCCCAGATTGCCTTATATAAAAAGGTAACAAAATAAACTGACCAATGTCCAAGATCTCCAAGCGTAGTCCCTGACGGGATGAACGCCACCGCATTTTGCAGTGTTTGGAAAAGCCCCGGCTGCAAAAAATACATAAAGAACAAAATCGCCAATGTGCCGCTAAATATCGGTCCCATGCTGATAAAAAACGTTCCGGCGCATTGGTAAAGACTGCTTTTATTGAAAGCATGCCGAACATAGCCAAGTGTCTGATCTTTTGCCTGCAAATCCAAAAACTTTATTTCAAGAATTTTATGTTTGAACACCAGACACATCAACGCGTGTCCAGCTTCGTGCACCGGCGTGCCGATACATGCCGTTAGCAATATGCCTTTTTTACCAAAAGCCTGATATAGCCAGCGACTGGAGATATTCTCCAAAGCCCCGAGCGCAAAACCGACGACAATCAATATTCCTAACAGATACAAGAGCTCTGTCACACTTAACATCAACAAATCAAATATTGTCTGCATTTCTACCTACCTATCTTAATGCAAATACTGCTTTTTCATCCAAAAATAAAGCGGCACGCCCACGACTAGACCGCCAAGTCCCATAAGGATCTTTTGCGGATCGGATTGAACGAGAAGCCATACGCTTACGATAACCGATATAATCGGAATTACCGGACCAAAAGGAAGCCGCAATGAACTGTGGTTTTCCGGCTGTCGACGACGCAAGACAATGACCGCCAAACAAGTCGGCAGATACTGGGTAAAACGTGAAACGACGCTGATGGCGGCGAGCTGGGTAAACGAACCGGAAACCGCAATCAAGATCGCTGCAACTGCGGAAAAAATAATGGCAACATATGGTGTGCCAAAACGGTTGTAGCGAGAAAATACTGGTGGCAGCATCTTGTCATCAGCAATCGCAACAAGGTTTCGCGGAGTGAGAAAAGACGAAGCGATGTTGATGCCACCAATCGAGACCAAGGTTCCAGCTGAAATCAAAACGGCTCCGACAGGGCCCAGGAACTGACCAGCTGCCGTCGCAATCGGCGTATCTGTACGGGCAAGTTCCGGTCCAAGAATTCCAATGGCAACTGCCTGGATCAGAAGGTAAAATGCCGACACGATGAACATGACTAAAATAATCGCTCTTGGCAGATTCTTCTGCGGATTATCCATATCTTCTGCTGCCGTAGAAATGGCTTCAAAACCCGTGAACGCATAGAAAATCAACAGTGCGGCTGCGCCAAAAGAGAGATCTTGCGACGATTCCACTGGCAAAAACGGGACAAAATTACCACCGTTGACATAAAAAATGCCAATGGCGACAAAAAGAATCAACGGCAAGAGCTTGCCTATGGTCACGACATTATTTACGATTTCCGAGGCCTTTACCCCCATAATATTGATGATTGCCAAAAACACGATCAATAAGACAATAACGGCATTTTTCGCAAACGGATCACCAACTGCAGGAAATATGGCGGATAGTGCCGTGGCAAAACCATTTGCCATAGCCGACCAGGCAATGATACTGACCGCAGCCTTCATAAAACCGACTTCAAAGCCGACAAAATTACCGAAAGCAGCTTTGGCATAAACATACGGCCCGCCATTTTTCTTAAATAAACCGCTTAATTCCGCAAAACACAATGCCATCGAAATCGCCAAAAACATGTCAAATACGATGACTGCCAAAGAAAATGTTCCAGAAAGCGCATAGGCTTTGTTTGGCAGCAGAAAGATCCCCGATCCGATAATCGCATTTATGCCGAGCAAAACAATGCTCCAAAAGCCAAATTTATTATTGCTCATGATTTTCCGGCCTCCGTTTTTTCTATGAATATTTTAAATAACTTGAGCATATCTTCATCGCGATACATCATTTCCGGATGGAACTGGACGCCAAGGACAAATGAGCCCTCTTCTTTTTCAAAAGCTTCCACGATGCCATCTTGGGCCCGCGCAGTAACTTTAAAACCTGGAGCTATATCCTTCAATGCCATATGATGAAAGGAATTTACGGTCGTTTTATCGCCAAAGATATCATGCAGAACGGATTCTTTTTCAATCCAGATCGTATGCGTACGATGGGTCGGTTGATTGCCCTGCCAATGCTTTACATCGGAGTTTTCTGCCAATGAACAGTCCTGATACAGCGTACCGCCGCAAACTGCATTCAAAATCTGTACGCCACGGCAAATCCCTAAAATAGGTTTGCCCGCTGCCAATGCGCCTTTGATGAGCATCGTATCAAAGGTATCTCTATCATCGAGCGTCGTTCCCAAAAGCCTATGTGGTTCTTCTCCAAAAACAAGTGGATTTACATCATAGCCACCCGAAAGAATCAAACCGTCGACCAAATCGAGCTGCGCATCCACTACATTTTTATCCGTACTGACCGGAATAATCAGCGGAATCCCACCTGCTGCCAGAACTGCCGCAACGTAATCATTGTTTACATAGGATCTGGCATACCCGGGAAACATCCCGCCTTCATCAAACATCAAGCTGCCGCCGATACCGATAATTTTTTTCATCATATTCGCCTCGTTTTTCCTAAGAATGAACCCTTTTATCATCACCTAAAATGCCCGGGTTGATAATTCCACCATTATATAATAGGCCATCTTTTTTTACAATATAAACCAAGCCGTTCCTTTAAACATATAATTCATATTGACAAAGAATGTTATTTTCATTATACTCAACTTATAGAAATTTGTATATGTAAAAAAACATTCATTCCGTATAAAAAACTGACTAGAAAACTAGAGGTTTTAAATGGCATGGGGCTTATTGCTCTTGCCATTTGAAACCTTTTTTATTTGCAAAAAAACATTCAGTTAAAAGGAGTCTTGATTATGTCCAGCATTGCTTTTTCTCCGCAAGAAGAAAACCTTAAACAAAACCACGGAAATATTGTTTTTAAAAACCAGGGAAAAAATTCACGGGTTGAAAAAATTTACAAAACATTTCAAAACAACAAATCCAGTGTTGATGTTCAACGAGCTCGTTTTTTTACGCAGTCTTTTCGTGAAACCGAAGGTCAAGCACTTATTCTACATTGGGCCAAAACTCTCTATCATATCGCCGAAAATATAGATATATATAGATGATAATCAGCTGTTGGCAGGACATGTCGGTCGGCCAGGAAAATACGGTTTAATTTATCCTGAACTCGATAGCTGCTTTCTAGAAAGTTTTGCTCAACAAGCAAGTGCCCACAACGAATCTCCATTTGAAATAACCCCCGAAGCATGCCTATCGGCTTTTCATCAAGGCAAACCTTTTTTGATAAAAACAATCAACTTCGGTTTACAAAAGAATTTCAAGTCTCCAATGAACTGATTGACCCAATCTGCTGCACTCCACTATATTGGAGAACAGCAAAACATCACAGAAATTCTCGATATTGTAGAAAAAGACAGTATTTTTTACGGACAAACAGATGGCGGACTCACATTAAGCGGTGGTGAACCTTTGTTACAAAAAGAATTCGCAATGGCCTTGCTCAATGAAGCAAAACTACGGCATATTCATTGCGCCATTGAAACAACCGGACACGCCCCTTGGCCAAACTTATACGCAATAGCCGCTAGCCTTGATTATGTTCTCTACGATATCAAAATAATCGATGACACACTGAACCAAAAGTGGACTGGCGTTTCTAACGTACTCATTTTAGACAATCTATGTAAACTAGCAAAAATTCCCCCAAATCTGCCCTTGCACGTAAGGACACCTATAATTCCAGGATTTAATGACAATATTGAGTCAAGCAATGCCATACTAGACTTCCTTGACACGCTACCATAAAATCTGATTTATGAATTACTGCCCTACCATCGTTTTGGCGAAATTTTTAATACGTTGCAGGAACTTAGGAGTAAGAGTAATATGTGGTGTGAATGTGGGATGAAAAAAGGCATCTAAAAACCAGTTTGATACTGGATTTCAGATGCCTTTTTGTTGTGCTAACCAGTTAAATATTAGAAAGTATGGATAATCTGCTTCACTGGGGAGTATAATTTATTTTGTGTAATTAGAAAGTCCTTACAGTAAGAAGTAGTTGGCTTTTGCTGACGTCCCCTTGCGTAGCAATCTTTTTACAATTCTGCTAATTCGCTATAGTGCATTTCCAAAGAATCATAATTTTTCGTATAGAGCTGATGCCCTTTTTCATAATATATATGATTTTCTTCTATCGGCTGACAGCGTTTATCTATTTGAATATCCGTGTCACAGGCTTTTTCTACACCTGCTAAGATTGCAACTCCAGGGACCGCCCCGTCCTGAGATACATAAGTTCCGACTTCACAATGATACATGAAACTTCACTGGGGCATTAAAGAAAAAATGCCAGCACCCCCAAATAATAAGTTACCGGCATTGAACTATTAAAGCTTTCTCTTTGTTCAGGAACTGTTCTAACGAACAAATAAATTCATAATGTTCCCTAAGATTATTCCTACGAGACCGAAATCAGCATCCCCAAAAGTAGTACCCTGAAACCCTAAATTCCCCAGGACAGGCAATAACATCGCTGGCAAGAAACTTATCAATAGACCGTTGGCAAAGGCACCTAATACTGCACCACGACGACCGCCAGTGGCGTTGCCAAATACCCCAGCTGTTGCTCCACAGAAGAAATGGGGAGAGAGACCAGGTACAATAATTTGAAGTCCCAGTACTGGCAATAAAAACATAGATAAAAGACCAGCCAAAAAGCTGCAAAAGAAACCGATGATTACAGCATTTGGTGCGAATGGAAATACTGCTGGGCAATCCAAAGCAGGTATTGCATTTGGTACTATCTCATCGGCGATACCTTTAAATGCAGGCACGATTTCCGCCAATAACATGCGAACTCCAGCTAAGACAATGTATACCCCTGCGGCAAAGGTAATCGCTTGCAATAGGGAGAAAACCAGAAAGTTTGAACCGCTACTCAATTTACTTTCAACAAAATCTGATCCAGCACATATCGCTACAACAAAAAACAGTATCGTCATCGTCAACGATATAGCCACAGAACTATCACGCAGAAAAGCCAATCCTTTTGGTACATTAATGTCTTCCGTACTTTTACTCTTATCTCCCAGTAAACGCCCAACGTGAGCTGAAACAAAATAGGCGATGGAGCCAAAATGACCTACGGCAAAATCATCGGATTCAGTAATCTCTCTGGTAAATGGTTGCAATATAGCTGGCATTATTACCATCAAACTACCAAGAATTAGGGCACCCACAGTAACCAAGATAATGCCCGTAAGACCACCAGTGGACAAGATGACGCCAATCATGCAAGCCATGAACATGGTATGATGACCAGTGAGGAAGATATATTTAAGAGGAGTAAACCTAGCTAACAAGATATTAACGACCATCCCAAATAACATGATCATCGCGGTTTCAGCTCCAAAGGCTTTTTGAGCTACAGCGACGATGGCTTCGTTATTAGGGATGACCCCCCGAATAGCAAAAGCTGCTTCAAACATTTTCCCAAAAACATCTAGTGAACCCATAAGGATACCAGCACCGCCACCCAAGACGATAAATCCCATGATGGTTTTCAGTGTCCCTGAAATAACATCTGCAATGTTTTTCTTTTGCAGAATAAGTCCAATAAGAGCAAACATTCCGACAAGAATAGCTGGTGTGCCCAGAATGTCTTTCATAATCAAATTAATCATAACATTATACCTCCTTTAAATTATCCTCTAACGCTTTCCGCAATTCATCTTTACTTAACAAGTTTTTCATACCAACAACTTTTCTTGTACCATCCACAAGATTGACCATTAGTTCATGAGATCCAATATATAAGTCGGCCTTTTCTGTTTTGGCGGTAGTTAGATCAGTATGGGACACTTCCGCTTCCATACCTATTTCTTTTAAAATTTTCTTTGCGGAAATTTCTACCATAAAGCTGCTACCTAATCCGTTGCCACATACTATTAATACTTTTTTCATCAGTTCACCTCCTTTCAGTTAGAATATTGTTCAATTATGGCTAATATTTCTTGAATATTAGCAGCATTGATCATATTGTTGATATTCTCTTCCTCCATCAGTAATCCAGTCAATTGAGTCAAAGCTTTTAGATGAGTCTCATTATCGATAGCCGCTAAAATAATGATAACTTGCACTCGTTCCTCGCCATCTGCCGAGAAAGCAATACCTTCTTTTAATATCAGCAGACTCATACTCACTTGATTAACGCCATTTTCTGGTCGCGCATGCGGAATAGCCACTAGGGGACTCATGACTACATAGGGGCCATGCTTCTTTATATTATCAATCATAGCCTTTATATAATCCGCCTCAATATGGCCGCCTTGCAACAACGGTCTGGCGGCAGTTTCAATGGCTTCCTCCCAATCATTCACTTTATCCATCATTTGTATCATATCTTTTGTAATTAAGTCATTTAGCATAGGTCTAGCATCCTCCTGTGTTCTCAAATTTGGTTTATAAAGGTATTCCTTTATTTCCTGTACCAACTTATTCTGTTCTCGAATTACAGCATGGCGACTAATGATCTCCATTATGGCATTAACTGATATAGCTTGTCCTTGGGGTACTTGAAACAATATATTAACTTTTTTCAGAAGATTTTCCGTCTCAAGATCACTTAGGATCGGACTAACAACAAAAACCGGTCTATTACTGCCACTTAAAGGGACAGTAGAAACAACAAAATCTGCTTCGTTTTCATATTGAGTATATTCTCTTACACTCACAGTTCGTAAAATATCCACATCAGAAAATAGTTCTTCCAACTGACTTTGCAGTATAGAGGATGTACCAACCCCGTTAGGGCAAACCAGCAAAACTTTTTTCCTAACTACTGGTCTTATACCCTCCCGCTTCATCCATGCGCCAAAGTGCATAGCCACATAGGCCACTTCATCGTCATTTACTGGCTGACCAGTAATTTCTTCTAGGTAATGAATAATTTTTTTGGTCAAAAGGAAAATATCATGATATTTTTTATAAATCAACTCCTTCAAGGGATTTTCTAAACATAATCCGTATTTTATTCTGTAATAAGCTGGCTTCAAATGTATCAATAAATTGTTTTCCAAACCTACTCGGTCATGGAATTCAACACAAGCATGCCTTTCAAAATCATCAACCATCCGTTGGATAATATCCTGCCAGTGCGGAATATCCTTTTTGAAAAGGTCTATATTAATGTAGTTTACCTTAGCACTTAAAACGTAAGTAGTTACATAGTCTTTTTCCTCTTGCGGAATATCCAGTTGGAAGATCCCCTCCAACCTATCGCACATGTCCTCTGCGGCCCGATGTTCCGGAGTTTGACGTAGTATCACCTGCTCCACAGGATCTATATGAACCCTCCCTCCTAATCTTAGGCAGCGAATGAACAGGATCATCTGTAAGTTGAATTGTTGTAATACCTCATCAGTAAACTGAACACCTAAGCGAGCTTCACAGCTAACAATCGCCCTCTTTATCTCCGATATATTTTGTTGGTTAAATAAGGAAACATCACCATCATCTATTTTTTTCAACCAAAGCCATCTGGTCAATAAAATACTGCCATCCCTTACCTTCAATTACCTGCGACATGTAAACATTCAAAGCTTTGCGACGATTTATTTCGCTACCCGCCATAATGTAGCCTGTCCGTTTGGATGTGACTATGTTCAGTTGGAATTGCTGAGTCACGTCTTCCCGCAAAACCTTCAAGTCATTAATTGTCGTGTTACGGCTTACTCGAATGACATCTATTAAATCTTGCAATGACACGTTGCGGCGTCGAGTCATGATATGAATGCCTAACCAAGCCTTACGTTCCTTAGCAGAATATTCATATTGCCACGGATTAATCTGTTGAAGCATTTTAGGAAGTACCATTTTGGTACTTTCATCCAGATACAAACCAGCAGATTGAATATGTCGAATACCGAACAACTTATGATATTTTAGCCACCCATTAATCCTTTCGATATCGTAGTATACGCTGCGTTTTGAAATATCAAGTTTTTCTGCTATTTCTTCCGCAGATATATAAGAAGTAGCATTCAGTATATGCTGAAGAATGGCATTACTTCTTTTGTCCAGTATCATTGCATTACCTCCACCAATTGGATATAAAATTTCGCTTAATTCATATTATTCTGCTCACTTTTAAGTATAGTACATCGCATTTTCTAAAAATAGTACAAATGACGTACATCTCGCAATGCAAAAAACATACTCAGCACCATAGTTGTCCGTTCTTAAAGATTCAGATGTTTATGCTCTTAGTGTAAAAATAGTTCTCGGTAAGGGTTACAAAATAAAAGGAAGTCCTTTGCCTTATAATATATGCTTCTCAGGGCAAATATAGTATAAGGAAGGTCTTCCATGAATATAGTGGAATGGGGATTTTTGCAAAGCTTTGGTAGAACAGACGAGAAATTTCAATAAGAAACAGCGCCGGCGATTCCATTGAGCAGTGCGAATGGCATTAAAAAAGGCCAAATTTATTGAACATGTAGGCGTACAGTATGGACGCATAGGGAATTACAGCCCATCGAGCAGTGCCCTAGGGAATTTGGCGAAAATATTTGCATGAATGCAATTTAGGCAAAATCACGTAGCCGTTGAAATCATATAGGATAAGGGTTCAAAAATTCTACCGAGAACATCTTGACACATACGTTTATGCTTGCGCGAGTCTGTGGTATAGTTAGTGTAGTCCATATTGATTATCCTTTTTGTGCTGATTATCTTTTTGTCGATTTAATCTTAACACAGAAGTAAATCCGCTACGGATTTTTTTAGTTCAAGTTAATTTTATAATGAACCGTTTATTTTTTGCACCAGAACCTTATAATTTATAAGCAACTTCAAAACCAGATGCTACGGCCTGTGCTATTCGACCAATTGTATTAGCATCACCAATTGTATAAACATTTGGTATTTCACTCAGTTCTTCTTTTAAAATATTTACAGGGCGAACACCCAATGAAACTACAACGGCATCACAAGGCTGCTCAATAGTACCATTTGTTTTATCCTCAAGGATAATAGAATTTTCTTTAATTTCTACTAATCTATGTCCTGGAAGCATCTGTACACCTGCACGTATTAAAGCACCTGTTACATCCATTAAAACTAATGGAAAAGCACCTGGTCCGATTTTATCCTGCATTTCATAAATTATTACCTTATTATCTGAAGCAGCAAGATATTCACCTGTTTCCAGCCCTGTTAGTCCAGAACCGACAATACATATATCTTTACCTTCGAACTTGATTTTTCCTGATAAAATATCAGCTGGAGCAAATACATTCTTTCCATCAATGCCCTTAATACTACGTGGCATAACCGTTGAAGATCCTGTCGCGATGACAACTGCATATGGGTTCATATCTTTAATCATTTCAGCAGTAACCTCAGTATTCAGCACGATTGAGGCATGATAATCATTGAGTTGTTTTT
>Ga0183099_1001532_pt1 | contig 13224 bp, 12 predicted proteins | sample Biomet1_FD_127788 | JGI IMG/M metagenome (GOLD analysis project Ga0183099, IMG submission 127788) | Microbial communities from bioreactor (seeded with anoxic lake sediment) at LBNL, California, USA - Biofuel metagenome 1 | ecosystem: Engineered > Bioreactor > Anaerobic > Unclassified ... | reverse complement strand
GGGTAAAATCCAGGATGCGCTTCCCCTGGTAGCCCTTGTGAAGAATGCCTGCCTTGAGCTTCCAGCCCTTTGACCTTAAAAGGGCAGGAAAGATTTTTGCAAAGGAATTCCCATAGCGTTCGGAGATCCGAAAAAGAGAAGCAGGCCCGTCAAGATGCAGGTGGACGGCTTTTAATTCCTCAGAGTTTTCTGTGGTTTTTCCTTCCTTTTCTTCTATTCCTCTATCTTTTTTGCCTCTTTCCTCGTAAGTATCTTCCAGGGAATACATAAGCCCCGAACGAAGGATCTTCCAGAGCAGCTTTTGAAAATCACCTCTTATCCAGATATCGAGGTCAACTGCACGGAAAAGCAGGGTCTGGGTCAGGGAAATGTTATACTGTTTTAGAAGTTCGGCGGGAGAAAGGGATACAAAACTTTTGACAACCTGATTCTCCTCAAGGTCAGCCCAGAGTGCCTTTTCAAGTTCCTTTACCGAAACTGAAAGTTTTTTTGCGGCTTTTTGCAGAGCCTCTTTTCTCTCGGCAGACGAAAGAGCCATACCTCCGCAAGTTTCAAAAACTGTTTCCCTGGCCAGAGAAGGGTCAACAGCTGCATCTGTATCTATCACGGCACGCCTTCCAAGCAGCTGGGAGAGCCCCCTGATAAAGCGGTAATTCATTTCCTCGTAACCATCAAGTTCAGCCAGAAGATCCCCATAGGTTTTTCCGATATGCTGCTTGAAAATTTCTATCAGAAGCCTTGCAAGTTCCAGGTTTTCGGGGTCAAAAGCTGCGTATATAGGCTTTATTTTCCCTCCGGAAATACGGGTTACAAGAAGGTCAGATGTGAGCAGGTGAGCCGCCTCCTGGGCTTTTTTCGTTCTTCATCTGACTTTCCCCTCCTGTTTTTCCAGCCCCTTTTCGGGTTGAAACAGCTTCTTTTCTCCTCCTGGCAGTTTCAACTTCGGTCGTTTCTTCGGTTATAATCTCGTAGAGTATGGCTTCTTTCCCTTCTTTTTTTCTAAGGATCCTTCCGAGGCGCTGGATATATGCTAATTTGCTCCCTGTGCCGCTTGCTATAATCCCTATGCTTGCTTCAGGGACGTCAATGCCCTCATCAAGCACCTTTGAGGTGACCACAGCCCTGTACTTTCCTTTTCTGAACTTCTCGAGGATAGAATTCCTTTCTTTTGCAGGTGTCCTGTAAGTAATCGCAGGGATAAGAAATTCTTTGGAAATTCGGTGGACAAGCCGATTATGTTCCGTAAAAATGAAGATCCTGTCCTCTCGGTGTGCTTTAAGGATCTCTTTTAACTTGTTAAGTTTTGACTCAGTGTTGAAAGCAAGCTCTCTTGCCGCATTTCTTGCAAGAAGGGCTTTTCTGGCTTCAGGATCTCTCCCGCTTTTCATGACCAGTTTCTGAAAATCTCTTGGCCCTCGGATTACCATCCCGGTTTTCCTGAGATAATTAATATAAACCGAATAACATTTGTCGTATTCTTCCCGTTCCTCATCCGTGAGTGTAGCAGCTACCCGTTTGATCCTGTAAGGGGCAAGGTGACCGCCTGCAAGTTCCGAAACATGCTTTTCATACACCTTCCCTCCTACAAGCCTGTTCAGTTCCGAGTGTAACTCATCTTCCCGTTCGTAAGTGGCCGTCAGCCCAAGCCTGTAAGGCGCTGCGGAAAACTCGGCAATGCTCCTGTATCCGGCTGCAGGCAGATGGTGGACTTCGTCAAAAATAAGGAGGCCGAATCTGTTCCCAAGGGTTTCGGCGTGAATATAAGCAGAGTCATATGTAGAAACGGTTACAGGAAGAATTTTCTTCTCCCCGCCCCCAAGCTTTCCTATTTCCATTGAAAAAGCTTCTTCAAGCTGTCTTTTCCACTGTTCGAGCAGGTCAAGCGTCGGGACAACCACAAGGGCGGGTGTGTTGCAGCCTGCAATTGCCCGAATCCCAACAAGGGTTTTTCCGCTCCCTGTTGGCAGGACAAGCACGCCCCATCTATTATTCTCTCCCCAGGACACAAGAGCCTCGGCCTGGTAATCCCTTAACTTTAGTTTCTTTCCTGAAGCCTCATATGCTGCTGCAAGGTCAGGACAGGGTAGGAGGTCAAGCACATTATCTTCAAATGAAATTTTAGAATTTTTCAGATAATTTATTAAATCTCTGTAATACAGGGCAAGAGCCCTAAAACTTCCGCTCCTTTCGTCCCAGACTGCATTGGGAACCCTTAAATTGCCCTCTATAAGAAGCGTTCCCTGCTTGAAGCTGATTTTGATCATTGTTTATTAAAAGTCTGGGCATTATATATAATATTCAGTTGCCTGAGTCCCACAAGCCTTTTTAAAAACTGCGAGTGATTTTACCAATTATTCCACAATCTCTGTTCTCGTCTGTTTAATTCTATTACTTAATTTATATATTTTTTAATGTTGCTGTATGATTATTGTTAAAAATTTAGGGTAACGCCTGGCAGGTTTAAGAAATTGAAAACACCGGATTGGGTTTGAGTAAGATTCAATTTTTCCATTTTCTTTTTTTGAGCGATAACAGTATGACTTTTACTAACTTTATAATTTTTTAAAGTGCCTCTCCAAACATGTAAATATCTCTAAAAACATTCTATATTTATGGCCGAAGTTAGCACCCCGATTACACAGAAAGTCGCAAAGCTCTTCAGCAACACACCTGAAGTAACTGCACCTATCTGGCAGAGAGTCATAAAAATACCTGACTGAGAACAATTGGAGATTCCAGCAAGGCGAGCATTCCTTAAATGCTAGAGTGCGGTGTGATAATGCTGTTTTTCCTATTTATATTTATATTTTTGAAGATAGTCACATTATAGAGGTATATTCATATTTAGACACCGTGATCTCTGAAAACAAACGGGCAGGGGTATCTGAGTTTTGTACCCGTGTGAATTCTGGTATGCCAATTGGAAACTTTGAATTTGATATGGAGGATGGAGAAGTAAAGTACAAAACATCAATTGCTCTAGGGGATAATATAGAATTCTTAACAGATGACGTAATTGATCGCTTGATTGAAATAAATTACAATAACATAGATTTGTACTATCCTGGCTTCATGCAAATCAACTTTTCAAATAATTTTGATGTAAAAACAATAATTGAAGAGATCGAGAAACCTGAGTCGGAGTAATCACCAAAATTTCCCCCATCTCTTTTTTTCTCCAGGTGTCTCAATTGCTTTTTGATTGATAAGTTTGAGCCTTTAGATTGTTTAGTTTTTGTAGATCATCTTCTTTTAATTTGATATCGTTAGCTACACTTATTGATAAATCTGTAATATGCTCTTTAGGCGTAGCATTACCATATTCTAGGAATTCGGACTGGTATTTTTCAAAATATTTCCTTGTCTCATCTGTTGCTAAATACCTATAATGCCCAATATTCACAAGTTCTCGTTCAATCTTGGAGATACTATAATTGCTAACAGATTGGATAACATGTTTATCTAGAAAATCCCTAAGTGGGTAGTAGAAAAGATCAAGACTTCTTTCTATGTCTCTTATTTCTTGTTCGGTTTCTGTTAGTTTGAGTGTGTTGTCTGTTATTTTTAGCGTTTTTTCAGTCTGTTCGTAACTTTTTTGTGCTGAATCTGCTGAAATCAATGTTGAAAATGCGGCTAAGAGTATTGCAAGTACTGGTAAGGCTACCGTAATTTTATCTCGGCTCAGAAAGAACACTTCCATTGAGCCTATGACTACTACTACAATAACAAATACTATAGTTCTATTATTCCTATCGGTTATTTATATCCACTTATTACAAATCTTTTTGCAGTAAGGCCGAGGCGTTGACGACTCACCAAAACTTCCACTTGACCGCAAGCCTTTTCAAAAAAGGCTTGAGCGAAAACGAAATGTTACGACATTGTCGACGTGATCAAACAGTGCAACGTTTGCGGCTCAACGCTTGCGCTCAAGAGGACTGATTTATGGGCAGGTAAAATCGCTTTTTAAACTATCCAGAAGGGCGAATTTAAAAAATAATACTATAGCTGTTTAAAGGCTGGAAAATATGAAATAAGTGGAAAAGGGGTATTACCTCCTTCCGTGCGGCGGTGTTTTCCGCATTTTTTGTGCTTTCCATGGTTATTTTGTGGTTGTAAAAACTGAAATTGGTTGAGTGTAAATATTTACCTTGAGGATATACTTTTACTTTGACAGAATACCCGGTTTATAGAATGAAGACCAATAGAAAATGAGTTTAAGTCAATATAACTATGATGTTAGTTAAAGTAAATAAGAAAGGAGTTCAATGTGAATTCAAATGACGGATCTTCGGACGATGGCCAGTCTGGAGAAGGAGTGTTTCCCGAACCTTTACCTCTGGAAGCCCTTTTCCATAAGTACGGGATCGAGCGCAGCCATGCGGACAATGTGGCCAGGAATGCGCTTGAACTCTTTGATGTCCTTCACTCTATCCACGGGCTGAATCCTGAGCTGCGAAAGTTTGTGGAGATCGATGCTCTTGTTCATGATGCAGGCGTGATTACGGATTTTGAAGACCATCACAAGGCTGGAAGAAATATTCTGCGCCTTCACCCGCCTTCCGAAGTGCCTGAAAAGCTGTGGCCCGTTATTTCCTGGACGGCTTTCCTGCATAAAAAAAAGGTCGGAAAAAAGAAACTCAGGAAGCTTAAAGGAAAGGACTTCGGGAGAATGCCTGAGGACCTTCAGGATCTTACCCTGAGAGTGGCTGCCCTTGTTCGGCTTGCCGATGCCCTTGATTACAGCAGGATGGAAAGTAGGCTCGGAAAAGTCACCTTCGGGAAGCGGAGCATCAGGTTTGAGATCAAGGGACAGGGAGCTGTAATTGATGCGGAAAGAATGGCAAAAAAAGGTGACCTCTGGCACCTTCTCTACGATACTAGGCTTGAGTTCAGGCCTGCACCAAAGAAGTAATAAACCCGAATCTGAAAATCTGGATGCAGTCTGAAAATCTAAAAACAAAAAACCGGAGTGTTTATTGGCTTTTGGCTATTGGAACTAATCTATGGAGTATAGTTTTATGGGTTACCTTATACTTGTTCGGCACGGAGAACCTGGCTTAAAGCCCGAAGACAGGCTTGCCGGCTGGGTGGATGTTTCCCTCAGTAGAAAAGGAATCGAAGAGGCACTTGAGTGTGCAGTAGAACTCGAAAAGTTTGAACTAGACCTTGCTTTTGCCTCAAACCTTGTCCGGACGCAGGAAACTCTTTTCATAATATTATCCGGACAGGAAAAGACAGGGATTGTTGTCCATGAGGGAGCAGGTGACGGAGGGAGTTCGGAAAAAACTGATTGGTACTCATACCCTGAAAAGCTCGGTAAAAAACTTATCCCAATTTATTTCACACCTTCTTTAAACGAGCGCTACTACGGGAAGCTCCAGGGCAGGAAAAAGCAGAAAATGGAAGAAAAATACGGTGCAGAAAAACTTGCCTCCTGGCGGTGGAACTTTGAGCCAGGTCCACCTGAAGGAGAAAGTCTCAAAGCTGTGTACGAACGTGCAGTGCCTTATTTTGAGGAAAAGATCCTGCCTGCCGTAAAAGCAGGAAAAAATGTGCTGGTCTGTGCCCACCAGGGCAGTCTGAGAGCTCTAGTCAAATATATAGAAGGGGTTCCTGATGAGGATATCAGGGAAGTTAGGTTCTCCACAGGCGAGCTTGCGATATATCGGTATTCTGAAGGCGAGCTAATCCGGGAGAACGTTGAGATGAGCCCTGAAACTAAAAAGAATCTTTGAATCCTTTTTAATTCCTTTCTTAATTTATCTATTAATTCCTTTTTAATTCCTTTCTTTTCTTTCGGGTTTGCAGTTTTATATTTTAGGGTATTGGAAAGGAGTTTGGTATCGTAAAGGGATCTGGCATCGTAGAGGAATTTATACGTACCCCAGAGACAGGATATATAGAGGCTCTTCGTTTGGCGGCAGTTTAAGCACGCTTTTTACCTCCTCATCGTCAAAAGCTCCTACTGCACAGGTTCCTATTCCTAGTTCCACTCCCAGGAGATATACATTCTGTGCAGTGTGCCCTGCTTCCATATGTGTATAACGAAGGCCTCTGTTGCCGTATTTGTCTGTTATCCGCGCATAGACTGCAGAGATAACAATTGAAGCGGGAGCGTTTTTAATCATAGGCTGGAAGAGAGAAGCTTTTGAAAGTTTTTCTCTCATATCACCTGCGATTTCCCGGACAAGGGCATGTTCTTTAGGCAGGTATCTGTAAACCCCAGGTTCAAGTCCGTTACCTTCTCCAACAACAATATGAATTTCAAGTGGGTAGAGCGCGCCTGCAGAGGGCGATGTCCTTAAACCCTCTCTGCAGGAACTTATCCCCTGAGCTGCCCAGAGCAAACGGGTAATAATGGACTCGGATAGGTTTTTGTCTTTATATCTTCGTACGGACCTCCGCTTTGCAATGAGTTCTTCAATGTGGCTCCTGCCGGAAGCTTCCGGCCCGGGCAACTTGACTTTCATAGGCAGGTCTGCAGTGTTCTGATTTTCCATATTCATTCCTATACTTATTCCCCCTTATTTGATTTTGGATAATTATTATTAAGACTTACGCACTTGAGGTGCAAAATCAAGCACAATAAACGTTACGGTTAAAGGCAAATTTTAGGCAGTTAAAGGTTTAATGCTATTGAGTTTTCATTTCAACCGCGTAAGTCCTATTTATAAAAAAGAAATTTATTAAATAAATAGGGTAATTGTTCAGGTATATTTGGGAGCAGAGACCAATCTTTACCATTTTCAGGAATTCCTGAAATTCTGAGAATAGAGCTTCAGTTTCCAGAGAGCTGGAAGCTTAACCCTTTAAAGATGCTCCCGTCGAAATTATGGTTACCTGAACAGGATTTTGAATACGAGTCTTCTTCGAATGTTAAGTTATATATAAAAATCCTCTTAATTACTCTTATTGTGAAATAAACACAATGGGGGAATGAAGTATAGCTGATAATACCGATAAAGTTGCTGAAAATATCCCAGGACCTTATTATTGTGACTATAGCTGTATAGCCTGTCATCTGTGTGTGGATACCGCACCAGAGAATTTCAAGATGAATGAAGATGACTCTAATGCCTATGTATATAAGCAGCCTGAAAATGACGAAGAAAGAGAACTTTGTGAAGAAGCATTAGATGCATGTCCGGTCGATGCAATAGGAAACAACGGCTAAAGTTATTTATTTGATTTAAGCCAATTTTCCTGGCTTTTTATAAATTTTATCACTTTTTATTGCTTTTTATTACTCCTCTAGCCTGTTCACGACCTTTATAACTTCTTTATTCCTTCTCAATTTCGGAATAGATTCTGGAAAGCCCCTGCAGAGTGGAGTAACCTTTTCTGGTAATGATATAGTCTCCCCGCTCATTTCTCTGTAAAACCATACCTGTTTCAAGCAATTTCTGAAGGTGGAAGAGCAAATTTCCACCGCGCAGGCCTGTAAGTTTGGAAAGTTCTGAAAAAGTTTTGCTCTCTCCTGAAAGTGCTTTGAGCATCAGGAGACGCTGTCGGTTTGCTATCGGCTCGCATACCTCAGTGACCATTTTTTCAGGCTCGATTTCGCTAATATCGATTTTTTTCTCCTCTTCTTCCTGATCTTCATAAATCTGGAGCGAACGCATGAGTTTGACCTGCTTTTCAAAAAGATTTGTAGCCTCCGAAAAACACTTGCTGCAACTGGAGGTTTTTGCTTCCTTTTTTCGTTCCTCCAGCCTGTCCCGGTACAGCTTTATGGTTTCAGCTTCGATCTTGCCCCTCCCAACAAGCCCTGCGGTTTCCTGCAAAAGCTCACGAAAAGCTGTTTCACAAAAATCTCGCATCCCGCAGTCCGCTGTCATCCGAGTATGCATCCTCTCGCTTGCGTCCTCACAAAGATAGTCTACCATGGGCTTCATGAAGCTCTTTCTCATCTCCCCAATCATCCCTTCAATGTGCTGTTGGTTTGCCCGCTGCAAAAACCTTGAGAACTCATTCCGCAGAGTTGTTACTTCTTCCTTAATAGAGTGAAGTTCCTCCCGATAATAAATCTCGGAGTTTTCGTTCGCTGTTTCCATTTTTTATTTGCCTCGAAAAATGCTCAAAAATTGGATTATATGCAATTAGAATTATTTTACTTAAAGCTTGTTTTAATCAGGGCCAACAATTAACATTGCTAACAACGCTCTTAATTGAAGGCACTATTAAAAGTATTTATTAAAACTGATAATTGAAGGCATTATTAAAGGTTGTTAATTAAAGGTCATTTTTCTATACAATCCGAAGTTCGTACATAATTATGACGCTCAAGTATATAAATATATACAACCTTCCAGATCCTGGTGATAAATCATGGAATTACAGGATATAAACAACTTCGTACAGACCGCAAATGAAGATCAGCTCAAAGCCTTCGGCTTTCTGGGTCAATGGATGGCGGAAAATATCCCAAAGTACTGCAACTGTGCCTCGAAGTGTTCCCAGAACTGTGAACTTGCAAAGACACTCGGAGGAGCACTTCAGGCCGCCGGACAGAAACTTCAGGGACAGTAAGCAGGATAAACAAGCAGAAATAAGCAGAATCCTATTTGGATCTGCTGCCCCTTCATTTTTTAGTTTTTATCTGTTATCTATGGTCCGACTTTCCGGAAACTCTTCCTGTGCTGGCCGGAAACCATGTTGTAGTTTTTATATAAGCCAGAGACATATATAATTCAGAATCTAATCGGGGAATTCAAGATGGAACCAACGAAGTCCGAAAGGGAAAGCTTCTGGGATGCAAAAACCTATGCACTCGTCACCGATCATACAAAGCCCGCAATAAAGTGGGCCATATCCGAACTTAAAAGCCGGGGCAAGAATGTCTATGTCATCGATATTTCCGACAAGCCGGAACCCGGCTCTTTAAGAAAAGTATCCGAACTTCCAGCCGGTCTTGACCGTGTCGTCCTTGGCGTCACAAAAAACGACCCTGGAGATCTCATCCCTGCCCTGAAAGAGAAAGGTATAACCAAAATCTGGCTTCACTGGAATACAGAAACTGAAAAAGCCCTAGCAACCTGCAAGGCAGAAGGCCTCGTGTGCATGACCGAACACTGCCCAATGATGTACCTCGGAAACGGATTAAGTATACATGGTATGCACAGGGCGATTGCTAGGATGATGGGGAAGTATTGAAAAAAAGCTGGTTAAGCCTACTGGCCCGAAATATTTCACTTTTTAAGTGCTGGAGCCTGTTCCCGCTCGCTGTGCGAGCGGCTTTCGGAGAAATAATTTATTTTGTTAAACAAGTTTGTGAATATTTTGGATTTAATTTCTTTTTGACTGCCGACGATCCCTACTATCGCTGAGAATTTCTATTTCCTTGCTCGCCTAAAATTCATCTCCGCCAGCTTCTCTCCATCTTCTCGTACAGGCCAATTAAATTATTTCGTGTGATTTTGAAATAGGGATGGTCGGGACCATACTCTTTTTCGATTATGTCAAGGGCTTTTTCGTAGAGTTCGATTGCGGTTTCGTATTCGCCCATGCTTTCATGGAGGCCTGCGAGATTGTTCAGGGTTGTGCCGATATCGGGATGGGTAGGCCCGAGGGTTGTTTCATAGATCTTGAGGGCGCGGGTGTAAAGAGGAAGAGCTTTCTTGTGCTGGCCGAGGATCCTGTAAAGTTCGCCCAAGTTGTTCAGGGTCTTGGCAACATCAGGGTCGTCAGGGCCAAGGACGCGTTCCCGGATTTCCAGGGCTCTTGTGTAGAGTTCCAGGGCTTTTTCATGGCGGCCTTTCTGGACATACACGCCTGCAAGGTTGTTCAGGGTCGTGGCAAAGCCCGTGTGTTCGGTTTTTCCGATTTTTTCCATGATTTCCAGAGAGCGGGTGTAGAGGATCATGGCTTTTTCATACCTTGTGGTCTGGAAATAGAGCAGGGCAAGGTTGTTCAAGGTCTGGGCCACCTGCGGGTGCTCAGGGCTGTACACCTTTTCCTGAAGTTTTAAAGCCTGCCCGTACCTGTCCTCAGCTTCGTCAAGTTTTCCCATTTCCGAAAGCAAGACGCCAAGGTTGTTCAGTGTTCCGGCTCTATATCCCATAACCACGCGGTTGTCGGGCTCCTGCTCCTGAAGCTTTTCAAGAAGGTCGAGCGCCCTTTTGAAGTGTTCTTCAGCCTTCTCAGGTTTTTCCAGCTCTTTATAAAAAAAGGCCATCCTGTTCAGGGTTCTGACAGCGCCCAGGTTTTCCGGGCTCAAGAATTTTTTCTGGATCTCCAGAGCCCGGGTATAGAATGAAAGGGCTTCTTCGCGCCGCTCCATCAGATAATAGAGAATGCCAAGCTCACTTAGCGTATCCCCGGTCTCAGGTCGGGGCTGGCCAGGAAGATTTTCACGGATTTTTAAGGCCCTTGAAAAAAGCCTGAGGGCTTCTTCGTAATTTCCCATATAGCGGTAGGTTCCTGCAAGCCCGTTCAGCACAGACGCGGCTTCCGGACTTTCAGGCCCAAGCTCTTTTTCCACAATACCAAGCAGTTCTTCATACAGGGGGAAGAGCACTTTCCAGGATACGGATCTATAAAAGGGCTCGGCTTTGACTGTGAACCAGCTTACCAGTTCCTCAGGCTCAAAAGCCTCCTTTGCATGTATGAAAGCTTCCTTTAAGGCGATCTCATCTTCAGCAATGATAAGCTCCGGATCCAGATCTTTCAGCCGCTGCTCGTATCTTTCAAGCAGAGCCCTGTGGTTTTTCGTTTTTATTTCCACTTTTGTTCTCACTTCTTTTTTTAGATTTTTATCCTTAATTTCAATAGAGGCACTTTCGCCAGAAGCTTTTTCTTTTCCTGAAACTTCTTCTTTTTCTGAGATTTCTTCTCTTCCTGAATCTTTCCTGAAATTAATCGTAATTCACCCCTCCTGAATCGAAAACAGGATAGTGAAGATCTTTATTTTAAGATCTAACCATATCCAACTCTAAATATTCCGGAGTGCCCATATATTAAGTAGTAAGTCCTGCATAAAACAGGAAAATATAGAAACAGATATATTTTCTAGAAACAGATGTATTCTCTAGAAATAGGGATTGTTTCTGCCCGGAAACTTTTTTTCCAGACATTTGCCGGAAGCTTCAGCCTGAGGTTCTCAAGAAAAGTAGAGATATCCGGAAAATAAGAAAGTCAAACATCCGGAAAGAAAAATAACTACAGGGGCTGGTTGAGTTTTTCTCTTACCAGACAGTGTTGTTTTTAAGAGTTGCGAGAATGTTTGTGAACTCGTTACTGAACCTGCACTTTCCAAAGTCTGGAGAACTCAGAATGTTCTTCTTTATTTCCTGCAGTCCGATCAGGAGATTTATATCGTCGCTGTATTCAAATCCTCCATCGGATGCCGTGATGTTTTCGGCAAGGACATCAAGAAGTTTTGGGTCAAGGTCATTCGTGATGTATGTGTCCAGGATCAGAAGATCCGAAATTCTCTTGTAGAAATCGATGAGCTCCTGGTAACTGGGTATTGTGTAGGCTTTTGCCATCTGTTTTTGCCTGTTCAGGTAAATAAGGTAACGGGAAATTGTGCTTACGACGTTTTCGACACTCTCTTTTTTAGGAAACGCGATTGGGAACCTTTTCAGCATTTGTGCATTAAGTTTGTCTCTGCTCTGTATCCCTTCGCGGCTCCAGACCTCAGGAAAAGCCCTTGCTATCGAAGAATTGAGTACAGCCGCAACGTAGAGATAAAGGGTGGGATCTCCGAGAACGACTCCTACTCCGTTTGCAAAAACATGCTTTCCGGTCGGATCATATGAGGCTTGCAGGCGGGAGTTGCTGGTAATGATGATTTTAGGTGTGTTTATATACCGCAGGAAACTTTCGTTTTCAAAACGGTAATCAGCCGAAACAAATTCCTGTTTTTCGAACTCTGACTGCTGTTTGATTTCTATTAGCTGTTTATAAGCTACAGGAAACTTTGCTTTCAGTTCCTCGGGTTGGAATATCCTGTATTCTTTCCTTATGTTATTGTCAAGGATTTCATAAGGTACCATAAACTGGTACATAGTTGACTGAACCGCAAATACATTCGAAACGGAATCGTCTACATAAGGGTACATGAGTTCCTTTTCCATACCTGCCTGTTCTATGCCCACATTTATATGGGAGTCTATGCAGGTGTAGGATGTATCTGTGCAGTTCTCTCTTGAAAGGCTAGCTTTTTGCAAAAAATCATTGGTTAGAGGTACACCTTCAAAAACTTCTATTGAAATGTCTTCCAGGGTTCTAGGGATTTTGCTCAGCCTTTCTACAATATAGTCCTTACTCCAGAACATATATTTCACTTCTTTTTTATATATAGGGAATTCTGGATAAAATGATTTCTTTGTTGTGGGTTGGATTCTCAAAAATTTGTTTTTGATTTTGAGGCACCTGACTTTTAACTCATCAGAATCTCCGTATTACCTTTGAATATATCTCCTAATATAATAATATATTCATAATAAAGGTTAACAATTGAAGAAGAATTTCTCCAGTTAATAATAAAAATGAGCACTAACGTCGTTGAGTAAAATTATTCCGTTCAGGGAAAGCCAGGCTTTTTGGAATTAAAGAATTAATTAACCTGCATTCCGCATTTTTAGGCGCATAACGATCGTCCGATGTTTAATTATGTGCTTAAATTATAAGCACATTGTTTTTTTTGACTGTAGTTCAAAATCGGCATCTATTGAGATCCTATAATACTTATATGCGCTTAAAATTTGGGAACTAAGGTAATTAAAGGTTTACAAACCTGAGAAGATTTTCAATGCCTTTCTTGCATTTTCCAGCATATTATGGTCGTTATTAAAATAAATGTAGGTTTTTTCAGGCTTTAATTCACGGATTTTTCTGATAGTTTCGCTAATTTCTGCCTGAGAATAATCGTAACTGTACCAGCCTTCTCTTCCGTGCATCCTTATATACACGGTTTTTCCGGGGAAGATGTGGTTCCTGTAGTCCGGCGAGTCTACAGATACCAGGGTCACTTTCTTCATGAGCTCTGCGCATGCCTCGCCATTTCCTAGCAGCTCGTTATTCCTTATCTCCAGGGCAAACCTTTTCCCAAGTTTTGCGGCTTCTGCAAACCTGAGTGTCCTTGCAACATCATCGAACTTTGGAGGCACCTGAAATAGGTAAAAATCAATGAGGTGATCCATGGGTTTGAAAAGCTCAAGGAAATTTTCCAGGATTTCCAGGGAACTTTCACTGAGCTGGCGCCAGTGGGTTATAGAC